>Ga0233432_10006361_pt1 | contig 10091 bp, 6 predicted proteins | sample SI_122_August201_6_FD_179870 | JGI IMG/M metagenome (GOLD analysis project Ga0233432, IMG submission 179870) | Seawater microbial communities from Saanich Inlet, British Columbia, Canada - SI_122_August2016_10_MG | ecosystem: Environmental > Aquatic > Marine > Inlet | place: Canada: British...
GGTAACCAGAAAGATATTCATGCAATACTCAAAAGTGTCTCAGAAATCATCTTTCCACTGGGAGGGCAAGCATCTTACAATCCAATTATGGTTGGTCGTTCAGAAAATGGCCCCATCGTTCTTTACCGAAGGGGTCCCAATGAGCAGTACATCATTAACCTCAACACCCAAGATCGTTACTGGTGTCAATATGCCTTTCAATTTAGTCATGAAATCGGACATATTCTTTGTGGTTACAAGGACGGAGATTCGTCTAATTTATGGTTTGAAGAAACGTTGGCAGAAGCGGCTTCTCTCTTCGTACTTAGAAGACTAGAGGAAAAATGGCAAAATTCTCCTCCCTACCCAGAATGGGAACAATATGCTCCTGAATTTACGAAATATGCAGAGAACAGGATACAGCTTTATAAGGATGAAATTCCAAATGATTTAAACCAGTGGATTGATCATAATGCGGAAGAACTCAAAACAAACCCAACCAATCGAAAGAGAAACGTATCTGTCGCAATCCGTCTGCTTCCAGTTTTTGAAAATTTTAACGATGCGTGGGCGGCATGCATGTACCTAAACAAGAAAAAGTCGAAAAAAGAGATTAGCTTTCAGGAATATATTAGAGATTGGTACCATGCATGCCCTCACCTTTCTCAAAAGAAGGTAGTAGAAATAATTGCCTCAAAGTTACATATTAAGCTTCCCAAGGGAAAGTAATTCATCATTTTAATACTTTTGATAAAAAATCTTGTCCAACTCCCTTTCACCAAAACATTCCACTCCTATGATATCCAGAAGAAAATCTCTTAAAACAATAGCTAGTTCAATTGCATTACCATACATTGCACAGAGTTCATGGGCACAATCTTCCCCCAACGAAACCGTTAATCATGCAAGTTTTGGGGGAGCAGCAATGGCTGGGACAGATTTAGGTCAAATAAGGACACATCCAAATGTAAAAGTACGGGCGATTGCTGAAATAGACCCGGTACGCCGAAAGCAAGCCGAGCAAAGATTTAAAGGAGCTAATGTATATGCAGACTGGAGAGAAATGCTCGACAAAGAAGGCAAGCACCTGGACTCTGTAAATGTATCAACACCTGACCATATGCATGCCTGCATGGGGATGAGTGCCATGCAACAGGGGCTTCATGTCTATGGTCAAAAACCTTTAACTCATGATGTGGCTGAATCCCGAGCCCTTACTGAATACGCTAAAGAGAAAAATCTAATAACTCAGATGGGTATACAAATTCACTCATCTAAAGAGTACAGAACCGCAGTTAAAATTGTACATGATGGCGTCATTGGGAAGATAGTACATGCCCATTCCTTTAGCGGAAAAAGATGGGGTGACTCCAATCCAAGACCTGACAGAAAGGATCCTGTGCCCAATGGATTGGATTGGGATGCATGGGTCGGTCCCGCACCGTTTGAGGATTATATTAAGGGCTATTATCATCCAGGTCAGTGGAGAAAGCGGCTCAACTACGGAACCGGAACTTTTGGGGACATGGGTTGCCATATCTATGATCCCACTTTCAAAGCACTTGGGTTAACTTATCCAATCTCACTAAAATCGGAAGGTCCAGTACCCAATAAAGACAATTGGGGTTTCGATGCGAAAATTCATTATATATTTCCCAAAACGCCTTACTCCAAAGGGGACAACCTTCCAGTAACTTGGTATGATGGTACAGCTCGTCCACCCAAAGAAGTAACGGATCTTGTGGAAGGTAAAAAACTGCCAAGCCAAGGCTCAGTGATCATCGGGACCAAAGGAGTTATGCTTGTACCTCATGTTGGTATGCCCAGTCTTTATCCACAGAAAAAGTTTGCTGATCACAAGATTGAAGTCGTGGAAGGATCGAATCATTGGCATGAATTTATCGATGCAGTTCGCGGTGCCGGGCCGGAACCTTCCGCAAACTTTGGCTATTCGGGTCCCCTTTCTGAAACTATATTACTCGGCGGAATTGCTACCCGCTTTAAGAATGAAACTCTTGTATGGGATGCACCGTCACTCTCTTTTAAAGGCAACAAGGAAGCCACTGCATTGGTTAATCGAAAATACAGAAAAGGCTGGGAAGTCAAAGGCTTGGGCTAAAGTAATTTGTAGCCTATTCTTTCCTTCGGAACGATAGCTTTAAAGAATGGACATGGTTCTCAACGCCCTGAAAAATTTATGGTTAAGGTTGAATGTATTGATAACGGGAACCGCTTTCTTTTTCCTCAGCAAGTAGAGAATTCCACCTCTCTTGATTTGCTTTATAATTTGTGATAATTTCCTTTCCACTGTCGTTAATTATTTTAGCAAGGAGTTCATAAAGCTCTGCAATTACATATTTACCAAAATTTATTTGGGTATTTGGAATGGATGTCGTGACACGATCACAATTCATCGAAACCTCCATCTCTAGTTGTTTCTCTAAGTCTCCTTGGGTAAAGAATTCCGAGCATACGAGAAATGCCCACTTTTCTGAAATATTCCATGGTTTACCCAGATTACTAACATCTGCACAGTGCAAAATGAAACCAGCCACCAGATGTCTTATTTCGACAGGCAATTGAGAAGATATATCTAAACCTTTTGTGATATCTAATTGAGTGGCACCCAACTCGCTCTCGTTTTGATGAATATCTTTCCTCGCTTTATTAAGTTCCTCTACGAGAATGGGCAAGATCTCATTGACTGCTTTTACTTGCTCTTTATGTCTGGCCATATCAGTCCACAGGATAGCGGCCTTGATCAATTTCCTGCAATTCAGGGTGGCATTTTTTTCACGAGCATCCAATCCATCTTCAGGAATTAAAATCCTTTGAGAATCAAGGGTTTTGAGCAGGTACTTTAAAGATCTCTTCTCCTGTATACTCTTATTTCCATCCTCCAAAGCATAGGGGTGGTTGCTTTTAATTAAAAATGAATTAAAAACACCTGAATGAAGTGCATCATGACCAAGTGCGGCAATCAAAAGCGCTGCCTCCTCAGCCTCGGTTAGAAAAACACTTCCTCCTGAACTCAACAACAAATGACTGGTCACAAACACATCCATCGCGTGAGGAAAGGCATGGTATTGACGTTCAATTAATGAATCCACTGTTCCTTTTTCTAAACTGTAGCCTCTTTTTATTTCTAAAAATAATTCTTCTACTTGACTGGCTTTAACTGAACCAGGTAGAGAGTAGCCATATTTCTCTGTAATCAAAAAGTTTGAAAACACTTCGGACTGAGCCTTAGCATTGGAGATATTAAGAAAGGGATCGTAGGAAAGATCGAATGATTCCTCCATGATCGCACTTTTATTTAAATCGTTTTCACCCTCCTGCGTGGTGGGGTTTTCACAAGAAACTAAGCCCAATGATGTATTAATGATAATAAGTAAACCACAGTAGCTACCTATTACATGTTGTTTACCCATTAATACAGATTATGCAGGTCTTTAATTAAAGTGTAAAATATAAAATAGATTGTTTAATTCTCAATGCCTCTCATCTTAAAAATAATCGAGGCGGAATCACGATTAAAGGCTTGCTCAAATTCGGGGTAATAATTGATAACTTCATAAAAGAAGCGGGCCGTATCATAATCAACAACATGATATTTATCCTTCAACTCCTGCTCAGTGGGGAAAGTTATTTGTCGCCCGACCCGGAATTCATTAATGGTTACCGGCATAGTGTGGTTTAATTTCAATATCCTTTTCAATACCAGTACACCTTTCAGTACATCTAAGGCAGTTGCACCTCTCACTCCCGGAGGAGAAACACTGGGACATAAAAGTAAATGATTTCGATTTTCATCCTCTGCATTCAGCAGACTCATCCTCTCAATATAATTGGATGGATCATTGACTTGATCAGTGGAAATAATTGCTCTTGGATGTTCAAACGGACCGGCTGATTTCTCCTTGTGATCTGCGAGGTTGAAAACAAGCGAATTATCTGTTTTTTCAGTAATACGTGTCAATAAATTGCTAAGCAGATGGGTTTTAAACTTATTTCCAAACTTGGCCTCTTCATTATCCTCAAAAAGAAGGATATGATCATCGGCAATATGTTGATGAAATTTTGATTTGTGTACAATTTCCCAAATCAGTCGACGAACGATCACTTCCTCTCCTGGTACTTTATCTTTCAAGTAGCTAAACAAAGGATTATCTTCAGGAATTTCAGGATGGGTTTTTTTATACTCTCTCAGTTCGGCTAATATAGTATTGTAGAACTCACTTTGCGTAGCGAAAGAAAGATCAAACAGGTCTTCATCCCTAATACGATATGCATTTCGAAACAGTACATTATCAAATGAATCAAATGTTTCTGAATCTTTGGGTATCACATAACTGAACGATTTCTCATTTGCATCCATAATATGAGGCGTAAGTACGATAATAACTTCCCGGTCGGATGTACTTTCACTCTTTGATTTAAATAGATTTCCTAAAATCGGAATTTTGGAAAGAATCGGTACTCCTGTGTAACCATCCTGAGTTTTCTTATCAATCAAACCTCCAATAATAAAGGGCGTGTTATCTGCAACCCTTACAAAACTCTGTACCGTTTTATTCTCAATTTCAGGCGGAATCACAGGGTTCGGGTTGGGAATGGCACTACTGACAATTGTTTCAGTTTGCATGGTGACCTCGCTACCATCTTCCGAAATTCTAGGTCTGATATTTAAGACAATGCCCGTATTTGCATATTGATAAGTTATTCTATCCGCACCAACCGGATTCACACTGATCTGCTGGTAAGGGAATTGGGTTCCAATCCTTATAAGTGCCTGCCTACCATCAAGCACTAGAATGGTTGGGTTTGATAATACATTGGCTGTACCATCTGAAATAAAGGCATCCAATGTGGCGGTAAACCCAAGCGGAACAGTTCTGGACCAGATATTTGTCTTAAAAGGAGTAGCTAATCCAGTCGAGGGATCAGTGTAGTAATTACCATCGAACCTAGAGTTAATATCAAAGTTGGCACTCTCATCAGATCTGAATTGACTGGTGATTCCATTTGAAGTCGGGTCAAGGTTCGTAACCACTTTTTTATCAACCAAGTTATATTTGAAACCTAAATCTTGTGCTTTTTTGGTATTTATTTCCACGACCAATGCCTCTATCACAATCTGCCTGGCAGGGACATCCACCTGATTGCGTAACAAATTGAGCAATCCATTCAGCTGTTCGGGGTATTGCTTTTCATAAATGATAAGCAGTCTCTGCTCAGGAGCACCGGTGGTTGATGAATGCAGATAGGTTCCCCCCAATCGATCCATACCCGTCATGCTTCTGCCACCATCTAAAGCAGGTTGCATCAGACTGGTTTTAGAAGAATCAAGCATTTTGACCACAATTGGATACTTGGGTGTATAAGCGAGTGCGCTAAATATATTTTCGGTTAAAGATTCACCCCGGGTTGCACTGTATTCAACAGTTGAATAACCCACTGACTTCAATAAAGCCAGTACACGATCGCTTTGCATATAGCTTAACCTGAACGCATGAAATGAGAAAGGGCTATTTTCAGCTCCGATAGGAGCAGGTGGTTTGGGAACTTGATTTTGTACAGGTACGCTCGTGGCAGGAGGAGCAGAAGTAACTGCTGGAGGTTTTGCAAGACCAGTATTGGCTGCTTTAGGTCTAATGCTAGGGATGGGGGAAACTGGCCTTGTTACTGGTGGGGCTTTTTTCGGGATAGGAACAGTAGTTATTTGGCTTTGGGTTGATGAAGTACTCTCACTTGAAGATTTGGTTTCCGAATTAAAGTCAATTTCCTCAATTAATCCGAGGTTTGAGAACCCTTGACTACCAACTCCCTTGGATTGCTTACTGGCGTCGGATTGTCCATAGACATAGAACAAATTCAGCTTCCAAAAGATCAAAAGGGTGGCTGTTCGCAAAAGTTTGAGGAATGTGTGTTTATGAATCATTTTGAATTTTATTTGTTAAGTTACGAATTCTTTCAGCTAATGCGGAGATTAAATTCTTAGCCAAATCAAAATTATCGATCATGATCTTTTGGAATGAACCTTGACTAATTTCCAAAAGAACAGAATCGACCACTGCAGTGGCAGAAGCCGATCTCGTTTCATTATCTAAAATACTGAGTTCCCCAAAAAACTCACCCTCTTTCAAAATCGCAAGAGATTTACTTGGAACATTTATGTTGTATTCGTCATGGATTCTTACCGAGCCCTCCACAATGACATACAGTGTTGTTCCCTCCTCCCCTTTATCGAAAATTTTCTGAGATTTACCAACTACTCTCTCCTCAGTTATTTTTGCCAGACATGAGAGGAGGTCAGGAGACATATCCCTAAAAAGAGGAAGTTTTTTAAGAACTAGAATTTTACTAACCGTTAACATAATTTATACCAAAGCTAGTTGTTGAGAGGCCAAGTCTGCAACCGTTAACTCCTCGTCTTCTCTCATTTGCTCACAAACCGTTTTTATTTCCGTTTTGTTTTTTTCGTACTGTAAGAAAACATACAAAGCACATTCTCTAACTAGAAAATCTGAATGATGCAGGTTGGATACCACAAAATCAAGATGACCGGAAAAATCTTCGGAATACATTGCCATAAGCAGGCTACATATCATCCATTTAGACTGATCATTTGAGTATTTATTAAAGAAGAAATCAAAATCATTCGCATCTCCTTTTTTGGTTTCAAGCAAAACAGTGATAATTCTGTCGGCTAATTTTTGCCCAATAGATCCTTTCAATACTTCCTCGACCTCCGATTTTGCATCAACTCCTTTCTCTTTGGCCACATCGAATAATTTTGGAAAATCAACCATTGGATCAATAACCCCTAGGAGTTTAATGATAAAATTATTATAATTTCTCGCCCGATCGCCTAGAACGAAGGAAAGAGTTTTATACTTAGAAGATAGGGGAACGAGGGGTAATGTCTCTGCACAATCGATGGCTTTTTCTAAAGTCTGATTAATTCTTTTTAATGCCCATTTTTTAAGCGTTCGTTTAGGAGATGTTCTGATAATATTCTTGGCGTACTCAATTTCCAGAGGAATGGTCTGTGGATGCTCCCCGAGATAATCCAAATTAGATTCAAATCGATCACATTTTTTGATATCTGAAGTCTCTAATTTGAATTTAAGCAGTAAGGCAAGGTTGTCCCTATCTTTATCAAATAAAGCCTTTTCGATTTTGGCATCAATTGTAGATTCTATCTTCGAGCCGCAATCTTTAATTTTTTGAAAAATCAATGCTTGGTTAACATTATTTGAAGCCAATTCAAATATGTGAGGAAATAGATTCTCTACATTCATAGAATTCACACACCGTAATGCCTCAACTTGAAACTTTGGATCTTCGCTGTTCAAAAAACCTGTCAGGATCAAGCTAGTATCTGTTTTTTGGAGGTAAGGAAGCGACCTTAACGCAAAAAGTAAAGATTCCTTATTTTCAGAATGAAGATAACTTTTAAAAACTTGATCCCCCTTGTTTTTTAGATCCAAGTTCTCTGAATTCATCAGCATGGTCGCAGCAATACAGGAAACTTGGGGAGAGTCCGTACCCATAAATCTTTCAATAATGGAATTTTTCAAAGAAGAACCTGAATTTGCCAAACTCTCGAGGAACTCAATCTGAATGGCTTCCTCCTCCTTAAAAATTAAATCAACAAGTTCATTTAAGTCATTGGAATTCTCTGAGTTCGCCAAATATAAGTAGGCGTTTTTACGTAAACCGGGATGAGTTTTCAATAAGCATGACTTAAATTCTTCATTCCATCCGCCCAACTTTAATTGCAAGGCAAATTCGCTGAGTAAATAAGCATTTTCATCATCTGACTCATGGAATTCTTTTTTTAATTCTTTTAAAAATTTAGGATCAAATCTGACTTCATTATCGTCTTCATAATCTAACTTCTTGGAACCCAGCATGTTCAGAAGGCAACTTAAGTACTCTTTGTAATTGAGATAAGAAATAAAAAGCCAACATGCACAAAGGCCCACCACGACCAAATTCAATCGAAAAACTATGTCGGATTCAGTTCCCCCCTGCCAAAAAGGAAGCGTATAACTGATTAGAAGACTAATTGTTGCAATGGTAGCTGGTCTAGTTAACCCGTCAACAGCACTGTTCATCTGCCCTCTTAACTGCTTGCTCACCGCAAGGAAAAGCATTTGCAGACCCACATATTCTATGGTGAAGAAAACGACTTGGGTGATAAACTTTGATACATAGACCGCGTCTTGAGAGCCAACAAGTAAGGCTCCCAAAGAAGTTACGATAAGCATGCCTGGCAGAATGGTAATTGCAGCAATCACCCCTCCACCGGTAAGAATAGCCCTTACAATAACTAACTGCAAAACAAGCTGGGCGATACTAGTGTAGGTGTAAAAAAGACCAAAGAAATCGTACAAGTCTGCCTGGTCCTTTCTTACCTCAAACTTAAAATTTATATCAATGACTGAAAGTGCAGTGGCCGAGCAAACTACCAGTAAGGTCATCAAAACTGACTGTTTTCCACTGAAAAGGACTGCGAATTTTCTAAACAAACTGGTTTTTTGAATTACATTCTTTGAATTTGAGGCTATTCTCAAAGTCTTTCCCTTAAAAAAGAGGATAAGATTCACAATTACGAGAAGAGCCGAAACGATACCTAAAGATAACTCATTAACAATTGGGCTCTTGCTGGCCAAAGAAACCGTGTACCCAGCTAAGATACATCCACAAGTACCTGCTGCTCCAATCAAGCCGAACCATTTCTTGGATTCAGAAGGATTTAGCACACCTACTGTCATTCCCCAAAACAAGACCATCGGCAAGATCACGATCACTTCGCAAACCATATAGGAAAAAGCGAAGACAATTTGAGATTTGAACATGGATATGACTCCAATCAAAATAAACAGGGTGATCGACAATCCAAAGGTTGCAATTTGCATAGCCCCCAGCGCTTGATACTTGCTACAGAGATAAGTGGAAAATAGAGCAAGCACAATTGACAGCGAGGCCGCTGCCATGATCATCATAGAGATATCAGCAGGTTCAAAATATTTTAGCAAAAAAGAATCCGAGGTGGCACGAGCCGTCATCGAACTCTGAGCTACAATAAAATATAAAAAACAAAGAAGACCTATTTTGGGACCACAATTAAGCTTTTTTAAAAGGTTTTTCAATAGGGCGTAATTTAAAATTTAAGGGATAGTCTTGGAATAATAAGTATTTAGTATTCTGCTTTTGATCTAATTTAAGCAACATTTTTGTAAGCATTTATTTTGTTCTTGTAAATGTATCTTGGATACTGAAGGCTCAAAAATTCACCCCTATAACCCCATTCAAAATATGAAGAAAATTATCCTTATTGGTATTTCTGCTTTTGGGATTGCATCAGCACAAAATGCAGTACCTCCAAGCACATTTATTCCAGGGCAACAAGTGCCCGGTGCTCCTGCCACACAACCTGGTCAGTTTCCCGGTGCTGCCCCTGCCGCACAACCTGGTCAGTTTCCCGGTGCTCCTGCCACACAACCTGGTCAGTTTCCCGGTGCTGCTCCTGCCACACAACCTGGTCAGTTTCCCGGTGCTGCTCCTGCCGCACAACCTGGTCAGTTTCCCGGTGCTGCTCCTGCCGTAGAGCATGGTCCTGACCATATGGAAGTCCACGGTGTTGTGGAAGCAGCTTCTCCGCAAAAGATTATTGTTAAAAATGAAACAGGAACCTTGAATGAATTTGCTGTAGATGATTACAGTGAAGTTATTCTACCTCCAATTAAATTCAACGAGTTAGATCAAGAAGATCATCGGGAACTTACGGGAGCAAGAGTACATATTGGAGTCGGTATCCGCCCAAATGGTATCAAAACAATTGACCATATTCATGTGCACATGGATGATGACCACGGACCTGAGCATGATCAGCATGCGGAAGCTCCACATAACCAACCAGGACCTGCTGGCGTTCCTCACACTGCCGCTCCAGGGGCTCCACATCATCAACCAGGACCTGCTGGCGTTCCTCACGCTGCCGCTCCAGGGGCTCCACATCATCAACCAGGACCTGCTGGCGTTCCTCACACTGCCGCTCCAGGGGCTCCACACCATCAACCAGGACCTGCTGGCGTTCCACA
>Ga0233432_10006363_pt1 | contig 10086 bp, 9 predicted proteins | sample SI_122_August201_6_FD_179870 | JGI IMG/M metagenome (GOLD analysis project Ga0233432, IMG submission 179870) | Seawater microbial communities from Saanich Inlet, British Columbia, Canada - SI_122_August2016_10_MG | ecosystem: Environmental > Aquatic > Marine > Inlet | place: Canada: British...
GTCCGGGGAGCTGCCTATCACCGCAGAAGCGTTCGGCGAGAGTGCCGAGACACGAGAGTACGTGATGGCCCAATTGCAGTTTGTTTTGTGGCGATTGGAGGCGCAGCAGGACTGGTGCAGAGATGCATTGTTTGCGGTGCTCAAAGAGTTGGCAGAGGCCATGTCACTCAAACCCAAGGTGCTCTTTGCGCCCCTTTTTGTGGCGTTGTCGGGCCAAGCAGTGGCTTACTCCATACCTGACTCTATGGCGATTTTGGGCCCTTATATGACGCGGGCCAGATTGCGACTGGCCATCGAGGCTTGCGGTGGCGTTTCGAAGAAAGCGGCCAAACGACTGGAAAAAGAGTACGCGGCGCTTGGGCTGTAGGCGCAGTTAGTTCCGGTTTTCCTTGTTGAGCAGGCAGAGTCCGGCAAATAGCGCAAAGCTCGCCTCAAACAGTAAGGCGTACCAGGTGTAGGCAGAGAACTCCGAGCTCATGGCGACATCGGTGGCGCCCCTTGCCGCCTGAACGGTCATCTCGAAGTCACCAAAGGCGACACTGCCCCGAGCAGCGGCCAGCCCCCCCAGACACATCATGGCCAGCCATAACCCCGGGCGCAGATAACCCTTGAGTATGCCCGAGAGGAAAATAATGGCCCCCAGACACAGCTGCAGGCCACCGTACATGGCTGCGAGTTCTGCCATGCCATCTCTATGGACGATCCACAGCCCTGCATATTCAGCGGGTATTTCGGGGTTGTACCAGCACATGGCGCCGTAAACGATAAAGAGCAATCCCGGAATAAGAAGAACTCCTCTGGCGATCATGGTGCTGTCCTCTACAATCAAACAGCGCGTAGTTTACTACTGAAGCATCCCAAGAGCGCAATGCTGTGGGATGCTTGCCCTCGCAATGGCGTGCTGGGGAGAAAGGCAACACGATCCGCCGAGCGATACCTGCTCCGAGTTTTGGTGATATTGGAACAACGCTTGACAGCTTTTCGGGGTGTCCGTACTGTTGCGCACCTCGACGTTCGTCGGGGACTGATGTGGGGCTATAGCTCAGCTGGGAGAGCGCAACACTGGCAGTGTTGAGGTCGACGGTTCGATCCCGTCTAGCTCCACCACTATCTCACATAAATGTAATGTCTTGCGGGAATAGGTCCGCCAGGTGAGCTTGAGCTGGCGCATTTTTATCGGGCAATTACTCAGTCGTTTGGCATCGCTTGAGCGCGATGGTCTCTAAACAGCTTCATCCCGCAACCCTCTGCTTTTGAAGCATGGTCCCATAATTCACTTACGTTACAATCAAGCTGGTCTGTTCTTATGGACGATACTATGGTGTGTTGTCTTCTCAGGCCGCATCTACTGAGCTACGTTAACGACGGCCCGATTAAACTTGCTGAAAGGGACCAACCCCAGTCCTTTGTAATGTTTGGGTAAAACTCTCGTCTGGTAGCGTGAAAAGAATAGCTACAGTGAACAACATGAATTGTGCGGCTTAAGAGACCTATTTTATGCGAACCCTTTTTATTAAATTGTCCAAAAGTCCGTTGGTGAACTTGTTTGTTGCGTTGATTTGTTTCTGCAGTGGAGTATCAGAGATTATAACGGTCGCGGAAGAGGCAGAATCGAATCTACTGCATGCTGGACACGGTCTGATTGCGATTGGACTATGGAACGCTTGCAAAGCATTGGGCGAAGCTCTTGAATCATTTGAATATTTTGCCAAAGTATCAGAACAGTGAGGGCAATAGTCAGTGGACCATCTGCCACCGTGTCTGCCCTGCCGAGGCGGGAAATCAGCGTTCCATAGGTCGAGTAGTAGAATCGTAACTTAGAACTCAATGGCATTGATTACCGCAGGTTATCCCAGAATTTGCGTGGATAAGAGTTGGGTGATCTCCGGAGCGATCAGCTTTTCGGTGCAATCTACAGTAACCATTCACGGGCTCCTTATTTAGCTGGGGTGGCAACAGATAAGCTAGCTGGCAATAGGGCATTTGCGGTATCCGTAGTTGAGGCTCGTTAATTTAAAGTAGCCTGCTAAAACAGTCGTTGCTGAGTGGTCTCGGTTGTATTTCGTGGGTTCGGGAACGAGACTAGAGCGGTGTTCTTTTGCGTGATCATGGCTGCTGTCCAGAGAGGAGGTGTTAATCTGTGTCACGAACGGCTTTGCTGACTTTTGGTGCCCTCATTGTAGGATGTTCATTTGGGCTATTTCTCGGGAGTGACGATCTGAGAGAGCGTCTGGGGTTTCGGGCTTGGTCTGCGATGCATGTAATCCCCGCCGAGAACCAGATTCAGAGTTACCCTGATCGAGAACAGGCCTGGGATCAAACGCTCCGTGAACGGAAGGCTCGCCTAGCGAAGCTTGACTGGAACATGGCTTTGCTGGAAACACGACTGAGAACTCTAGAGGTGCGGGTTCAAATGAGGCTTAGAGAAGCCGAGCAGGGGAAGTCAGTGTCCGCAGATTCTGACTCAGGTTCAGTGAACGGGGTGGACAGGTCAGAGACGCTTGACTCTCCAATTATGGAGAATCAAGCCGACGTACCTGCGATCACTGGTCTTTTAGCATCCACTGGTTGGTTTGTTCACGTTGCGGCCAGTCACGATCGATTCCAAGCTAAGGCTTTGGCCCAGCAGGCGGAAGCCATTATTGGCATGCCCCTACGCGTATTGGAGGTTGAAACGCTGGGGTTTGTGGTTCGAGCGTGTGGTTTAGAAACTCAGGTCAGGGCCCAGGAACTAGTCGAATTGCTGCTGAAGGCCACTCGTAATGAGCAACTCTGGATTGGCAGGGGTTGTTAGTCGCTCTAGATCGATAAATTGTTTGTTTTTTGGAACTGCGGTACGTAGAGTATCGGACCGGATTCGAGGAATGTTCAGATGGTCAGGGTATTCCAAGCCTGTATCGTGGCTCTCGCAATGATCGCGCAGATTGCGGTCGCACAAGTGGCAGCTTATGATCGTTTCAATTTGCGCGACGTCTACATTATTGCGATTACAGATTCCGACAACTTGTCGGTGGGCTCCCACCTCGTGATTAACTTCCCCGATACCGGTGAATCCCAAACGGTTGAAATCGTCCAGGTAAGCAGTCTTGGGCAGGACATTGAGTTAGATCTATACTTTTCGGCCCAAAACCTGCACTACATTGTTGAAGTTTCCAGAGATGGGATTTCTACTTTGTTTAGATGATGGTTTGGAGGCGCGCATTTTGTTGGATCGTAATTACGCTAAAAAGAGGAAATATCTTATGAAAAAATTTGCAATCGTAGCTGCTACAGTCTTCGTGACTCCCTTTGTAATTGCTCAAGACGCAGAGCTCACTATCGACGGCGGTGTCGAGCAAACTGTGACGCTCAATGCGGGCGCGTTGATCAATGCGTCCGTGGGTGAGGGTACCTCCGCGTCCCAATCCGTTGAAGCAGTGGAATCTGGAGACATCACAGGTAATATCACGCAGATTGTTGAGATGGGAGAGGGCGGCGCCGTCAACGCTGCTGTTGGCGATAACAGCTGTGCTGACCAGTCTGTCGCTTCGATCGGTAAGAAAACCAGTTGCTGAGGGTAAAGCCCGAGCAGTGCATAGGGGGCAAGGCTACACAGCTGAGGCCCCCTGCTTTTTTCCTGGCGGGGCTTCTTTTTTTGCTAAATAGTGCTGCGTTAGAAGTATCGGGACAGATTCTGGACGACACTGCTAATGCGAAATTGCTGTCCGTGCATTCCAAAACACTTTTGATTAACGATCAGTACTTTGAGGATCTACTGCGCGGCTATGGCCTTCCTTCGGGTGCTGATGAGATTCAGGAGGAGTATCTGACCAGCGCACAATGCGGCTCTGTCAATATCGGCAATAACTTCGCTTCCAATCAAATCAGTGGCGAAATCACAGTCATCATCGTGGGCGATATCCTCAATGTGGGTAATACCTGCGGCGGTTGATTAATGATTGATGCAAAATATGTGAAGTGGCTTTTCGCGGGTATTACGATCACCATGCTCACCGAAGGTTGCTCCTATCGGAAGGTAGAACCCAGCTCCGAGGTTAAGGAGCAAATGTCACAGACCTATCCCACCCGCAATTTAACTGGATTCACGCAGGGTTTGCGTTGTATGGATTCGATGTTCATGGCGCGGCGCGTGGAACCTGTCTATGTGACCTCGGCACCTCTCCCTGATTACACCGAAAATCGTGGCGCGGCGGGCTATGGTGCGCGCGATATGTTGATATCTGCACTGTCGGAGATGACCAGAGAGAGCGGGGCTATAAGGTTCGTCGCTTTTGACCGCTCAACCCCAGATATCGTGGCTTTGCAGAATAGCCATCCACAGAAAAAAGAGCTGCGCATTCCCGATTTTTTTATCAGGGGCGCGGTAACCCAGATAAACACTTCCCCCTATTCTAAGCAGCGCGGTGCCTCGTTAAGTGTAGGGGAGATAAGTGATGATATCAGCGGTGCTGGCGCGACTAATTCCAGCTCTGTAAGTCTGGCGACCGTGTCTCTCGATTTGGCAATGGGTCTGGTGAGCAACTACCAACTGTTGCCAGGCGTGTTTTCTGCCAACACTTTCTCCGTTGGCAAGACCGGGCTATCCGACAACCTCTCCATCAGTTTATCTAAGGTGGGGGCAGTCTACCGTGCCAGTGAGAATCAATCCAAGGCTCTTAGTGAGGGTCTTCGTGCACTAGTTGAGGTAGGGTCAATCGAGCTATTTGGGAAATTATATGGCGTGCCCTACTGGGAATGCTTGGCGGTCATTGGCGAGGAGCGTCCAGAAATTTATCAGGCACACCGTTTGTATCGGGAGTGGGACAGCCAGCGTGTTGAGCGTTATGTCTTCGAACACCTCAGGGATCGCGGCTACTTGCGTAAAGGCGCTCAGCCGTATGTAGACGGACTGGAGGATGCGCTGACACTCGAGTTTCGAGCGGGGATTTTGCAAGTCCGCAGTGAGTTAAACCTCTTTGGTAACCCAGGAGTAGACCAGGCACTCTTCACCGAGCTCTGGATTGTGGACAACGTAGCGAACGCTGACCCGTCCAGTCGGGGGCGCGCCAGTCCGCTCTCTCCAGCCCGCGCGAAAGCTACGGCGACCTCCGTCGCCAAACCCGCTGCCGACTCAAGCGAGGGGCCGTTGAATGCCGCCGAATCGCCGGTCGCTCCTGTGCCCGGCTCCACAGTCCGGCAAACGCCGCCTCAGCCCGCAAACCGTCCTGATATTCAACCAGGTAGTCAGGACTGAGGCTGCGTCGGCCAGAAAATTGACCATGGCATGCCTTCGCCTCTCAAGAGCACGATTAGCAAATCAGCTTTTGTTAGCGCTGGTTTTGGTACATCACCCAATCTGGCTTTTTGCGCAAACGGCGGACAAGGATGCCTACGAGCGTCTAGCGCAGGGAATGCCGGCCGGTGCTCAGAGGATTCTGCACGAAAAGTCTGATCCGCCTGAGGCTCCATTGCGCTTGATTTCTTTTCGCGACGCGAACAGGCAACAGACCGCTAGCGGCAAGGCAAGTTACGGCGTGAACCCTCTTGAGATGAGTCTATTGAAACTCAAGAGCCAGCGCCCGGATGTTAGGGTAGGAGTCGATATTTCGGCCGACTCAAGACCGCCGGAGGCATCATCCGATCTTTCGGTCAAAGCGATCCATCGTCACGTTGACGATACCGTTCAATTTCACGGTGGCACACCTGATGAATCGGTTACTCCGGGCGTTAAACCGCCGGGCGTTCACGTGCTGGACACGGTGACCCGAACTCTTTCGAGCAGCAGCGAGCTAGCATTTAAGAATTCATTGCCTCGCGAGTCATCTTCCGAAGGGCTGTCCCGTGCCATTGACAATCTTGAGACTGTAAAACCTCTGCTGTTTGATGATGGATCGACTTTTGTCGCGCCCGCACAGGCCGTTTTGGAGAAAGTGAAGGCTTTGAAGCTTGGCAATGGAGCGCTTCGATTCTCCGATGAGTTTACTCCGAAGGTTGTCGATCAGATTCCCGGTGAGTCTGATCCGAAAGTCGCCGATCAGATTCCCGATGAGTCTGCTCCGAAAGTCGCCGATCAGATTCCCGATGAGTCTGATCCGAAAGTCGCCGATCAGATTCCCGATGAGTCTGATCCGAAAGTCGCCGATCAGATTCCCGATGAGTCTGATCCGAAAGTCGCCGATCAGATTCCCGATGAGTCTGATCCGAAAGTCGCCGATCAGATTCCCGATGAATCTGATCCGAAGGTCGTTGATCAGATTCCCGATGAATCTGATCCGAAGGTCGTTGATCAGATTCCCGATGAGTCTGGTCCGAAAGTCGCCGATCAGATTCCCGATGAATCTGATCCGAAGGTCGTCGATCAGATTCCCGATGAGTCTGGTCCAATGGTGATCAACCGGATCCCTGATGAGTCGAATCTCGAGGTGACTGACCAGATCTCTGAAATCTCCAAAGCGGCTTTGACTGAGAGAGTTGGTAGCGTCACAAAACCGGTTATCGAAAACTCAGTGCCAGATCAATCCCGGGCTAATTTGTGCGACCAAATTGCCAGGGGGGCATCCCCCAATACCAGTGGTACGGGGCGGGGAGCAGCGCTGGACTTCAACGAGGATTGTCAAGTGGGCAATAATATCGCAGCTGTCTCCACTCCGTCAGTCACGAAGCAGGCTATCTGCGAACAGATTGCCCACGCATCCTCGGTCAGGCCTAAAAATGCGGGTGAATCGCGGTCAGTTAGGTTTGATGAAGGCTGCAAGGCGAGTTTTCAGCCGATCACAGATGAAATAGCTCGGATCGAAAAAAAGATAGGCGCTGAGGTTTCATCAGAGGCCGTCAAAACAGAGCTAAAAGAAGACTTGGACGGCATGGCCAGTAAGATCGCTTCGGCAGTTGGCGCTGCGTTTGACAATGTTGAAAAACAACTAAACGCACAGGGGAGTGAAGAGCGCTCTAAAGCGGATCAGGTAAATGTTCCTGAAAAAAAATGCAGAATTGGCATACTGGGTCTCTGTGTGGGTGGTGAGACATCAAAATCGCAGGCGGATAGGAAATCTGCGCAGGCCGAAAAGGATTCCCACAACAAAACCGCTGATCAATTTTTCAAAGCAGCGGACCAAATGCCCGTCAAAAAAGTGGCTGCGCAGGCCTCGATCTATCAAAAGTTTGCTGGCGCGGAGAGTGCTATTGACAATGGCTTATCTCCTAGTCTCTCGGTACCGTCCACTACAGTGAGTGATTCGGCTAAGGATAGTGGAGGGGCTGATAACTCTAGTCATGGCACTCGCCCCGATAACGGTCACCGCTCGGAGGTTGATAATGAATCTGCAGAAGTGGCTCTTGTCACAATTGGCTCGGAAACGCTCGTATATGTAATCAAAGACATCGTAAATGCCGCAATTGGTTACGAAGCCATTGCAGAACAACACATCGCAGAGATAGGCGGTGACGCAGGAAGTCTTACAGTAAATTCTGCAATTTGGTTACTGGGAAGCGATGATGTTGCATCCATCAATGCGGCCATCGGAGATCATTCAGTAGCGCGTCAACTGGTTGATTCTATTTATGACGAATTGGGTGTGGCATCTGTTGGACAAGCGACCTTTTCTACGCAAAATGTGGGCGAGATTAATGTGGCGCTGGGGTCACGCAGCAGGGCTGAAATGATAGTTTCCTCACTTATGGGGTCGGTAAAAGGATCGTTTGATGCTACCTCTGTCATTATCACGCCCATCAACGTATCGATGGGGCATGACACCCAATCGACGATGCATCTCGGTGCTTGGCAGGGTAATGTTGAGACAAAAGGGACCTTATTTCTCCAGCCCACTGCCGCCTTAGCAGCCGCAATAGGCGAGTCAACATCTGCGACAGTCCGGCTGGCGAGCCAACACGCTAGAGGTAGCGCAGATGTGCTAGATATCTCGGTGACGTCTGAGGGTTCATTAGCCGCACCACTTGGTTATCGCGCCGAAGCCCATATAGAAATGGGGAATGTGGATGGGCAAGTTGGACAGGGAAATATCACCGTTGTTACCGGGCCAGTAATTTCGGCGGCTTTAGGTTCCCGTACTATCGCTACCAATCGAGTCGCTAATCTCCAAGAAGGTAAGCGGGTCCGTGGTCAGTACAGGAATCACGCTTATACGGGAGCTTTGCTCGCCTTCAGCTTGGGTGACGATACCCGCGCGACCAATGCTATTGGTTCAGTCGAGGCCAACGTTGGAGGGGATGCCACGATCCATGTCAAAGCGGGCGAAGTGGCAACGGGAACGGTTGGAGAACGCACGACCGCCGAAACCTACATTGGTTCAGTGCTTGCCGATGTGACGGGCGACGTCGATATTAATATCGTAGTAGGAGCTATCAATACCTTCGCCGTGGGCCTGAGTAACAGTAAAGAGATCTATGCCAAAACGTATATTGGTAATGTTATCAGCCCGCAAAAAGACGTCGATATAAACGTGAAGATGGATGGCGTGTTCAATCTTGGCTATGGCTTGGTCCTTGACTTGGGGGTGCTCGGCACCTTGGATTTATCCCGCCAAGGATGCGTCAGCGTGGGTAATTACGGCCCCTCGCCCTGCTAATCCTAGGTCAGTTCTAACCTTTCCGGATTCCGTTAAATCAAACTTAAGCTCGATGTGACGCAGCCGTTTAGTGCGCAACACTGGCAGTGTGGAGCTAGATGGACTCATTGCCGCAACACTGCACCAATTCCCTTGCTGACTTCAGTAATTCAATAGGTTACGAGAACTCTGCTCACTGTCAAAGGCACAAATATGTCTACTGTTTTGTCTACTTCGTTGGCGTGAAAGCCACGTAGCTTCTTAATTGGGCCGTCTTCAAAGATCTCTGAAAACTAAGCATTTCCTAGAGTCACCCCATCCGTCAAGGGACTGTTTGGTGCTACCGATAGTGCTACTACACCCTAGGCAGGTCGCCATGGCCCCCCATCCGGTATGTATAGGTCTGGTTGGACTTGATGGGGTGTTGGTAGATGGCGCTAAAGCATCTGTGCGAGCAACGCCATGGCTGCAGCAGCCAACGGAAATAACGTCAACGCTGTACCGCCCACACGCAGAGGCATGTTTGATCTCATGAAGCCCATGCAGATGCCGTGCATCACACGCCCTAGCAAGAACGCACCAGCAATAACGTGTAGGGTCGTGTCTTCTACTCCGGAACTCTCAAGAAAGAACAACAGGATAAGCATTGTTGGTAGGTACTCAGTGAGGTTTCCATGGGCACGGATAGCCCTCTGGAGTAACTCATCGTCACCCTTGCCCTGAGCAATGAACGCAAAAGCAGGGTTGCCTCTTAAGCCGATAACTCTGATCGACAGGATGAATAAGAGTGTGGCTAGCAGAGACGCATAAAGGGCAGTAATCATTGACCGTACTCCGTGAATTGGGTGGGCAGAGTACTACGGGAGGCGGGCGACCCAGGCCCCTAGTTTGTAACCTAAGTAGCACTCCAGAAATAATAAAGCCCCAGCAGGAACTGGGGCTTCATCAGAGCTGTCAGGAGTTATTGCGACACCATCATATGCGAACGATGAAGATCAACAGTGCAGCTACCCGGCTCTGTGTAACCGGCAGCGGTCAGGAGTTCGCTCGTCGAACCATCACGAGAATGATCCATCAACTTAGCCATATCGTCAGGTGTTCCAGTAACCATTGCCCCGTAATCGAAACCGGGATTACCGAAACCCGGGGTGAACATATAGCTGCCTACAGTACTACCAATTTGCTCATTTTGAGTGCTGTTAACTGCTTTTCTATATGCCAAAGCATTTGCAATCGTATTATCAGGTTTCAATTTGCAAACACGAATATACAACGGCTTCACTGGCGCATCAGGGGCATCCTCTCCCGCCTGATGAAAGCCAGACATAGTGGGACGACCGCAGGTCATCAGCTTGTTGATCTTTACATCGACTTTCTTACCATGCTCTCGCCACGCGGCATCAGCAGCAAAATAATCACCCCAAGTTGGGAAGTAATTAACCCAACGGACATCTGGCTCGTCATAAGGAGGCCCGACCGCAACCGCCTCCCACAAGAAAGTGGTCATGTTCAAATCGTGCTTGCCTACGAAGTCGGCAAAGTC
>Ga0233432_10006364_pt1 | contig 10086 bp, 8 predicted proteins | sample SI_122_August201_6_FD_179870 | JGI IMG/M metagenome (GOLD analysis project Ga0233432, IMG submission 179870) | Seawater microbial communities from Saanich Inlet, British Columbia, Canada - SI_122_August2016_10_MG | ecosystem: Environmental > Aquatic > Marine > Inlet | place: Canada: British...
CACTGATACACATAGCCATGAACATATTCATTTTAAATGTTCCAATTGCAGCACTGTTACCTGCGTTGAACAAGTGAAATCTATTAATATTAAAATTCCTAATTACGAAATTCACGATTTTTCTATAAACGCTACTGGGCTATGTTTTAATTGTAATTGAAAAAATAAGTGCTGAAATTTTAATAAAACTTGTATTTGATTCTTTTAAATATTTTTAAATTAATTAAATATTATATTTAAATTGTAGTAAATTATGTAAGCTATGTTATTTAACTCTTTTGAGTTCCTTTTGTTTTTTATCACAGTTGCATTCACTTATTTTATATTAAAGGACAAATGGAGATGGGCATTACTCCTAGGAGCAAGCTATTTCTTTTATGGAAGTTGGAATATTTCTTATTTAATTCTTATACTACTTTCAACTGTAACTACATTCTACAGCGGAATCCTAATTGAGAAAATACCTTCTCAAAAAAAAAATATTACATTTTCAAGCCTGGCAATTAATTTAGGCATCTTATTTTTTTTTAAATACTACAACTTTTTTGCAACTACAGTAAATAGTTTAAATGAAGATACTTTACCATTTTTTGATTCTTTATTACCCGTTGTAGGGATTTCTTTCTATACTTTTCAGGCATTAAGTTATACTATGGATGTATATAATGGCAAAATTATATCACAAAAACACATTGGGAAATATGCTCTATTTGTTTCCTTTTTCCCTCAATTAGTTGCTGGTCCAATTGAAAAAGCATCTAATCTTTTACCACAGTTTTCTGAAAACAAAATATTTAATTACGATAGGGTTCGTAGTGGACTTTTATTAATTGTTTGGGGAATATTTAAAAAAGTAGTTATTGCAGATAGAATTGGAATTTTTGTTTCTGAAGTTTATAATGCTCCATCAGAAAGCTACGGCGTAATTAATATAATAGCTACAATATTGTTTTCATTTCAATTATATTTAGATTTTTCTTCCTACTCTGAAATTGCCATTGGTTCAGCAAGAATTTTCGGCTATAAATTATCTATAAACTTTAAGCGTCCTTATTTATCAGTTAGTTTTAAAGATTTTTGGAAAAGATGGCATATTACTCTTAATGCTTGGTTTTTTGAATATCTATATCTTCCACTTGGTGGAAATAAGAAAAAAGGAATAACAACAATTCGAAATATTATTATAATCTTTCTTGTAAGTGGGCTTTGGCACGGTGCTTCATGGAATTTTGTTATTTGGGGAGGAATTAACAGTATTTATTTACTTGTAATTGAACGATTTCTACAATCTAAAAAGAAAAAAAAGAAAAAATTATTTGGAAAAATATTTTTCGGAACTATAATCATGCTTCTGTGGTCTGCATCTTTAGTTTTTTTTAGAGCTAATACTTTTGAAGATGCATTGACAATTTACAGTAATATGAATTTTTCTGGAATTGAGAATTTATATGATTTTGGACTCAATAAATTGACCTTTAAAATAACTATTAGATTACTTATTCTTGTTTATGTAATAGAACTTTTTCAAGAACTGGGTTTTACAGAAAATAAAATATTTAATGCACCAATAATAATAAGGTGGCTCATATATTTGATTCTTCCTTTAAGCACACTATATTTTGGTGCATACGGATTAGATTCTTCAGATTCATCTTTTATTTATTTCCAATTTTAAGATTATGAAAAGAATTACTATTAAGTTTTTTATTATTTCTTCCATAATAATTGCTGTTGTTCTAAAAATAGAAAGTACAAATGCTTTTAACCCAATAAGCGGAACAGATCTCTACACACATGCTAGATGGAATTCACTATACGACTTAACTGAAAAAGATACAATTGATATTTTAATCATGGGTAATTCTAGAAGTTATAATGGTATAAACCCTAAACAGCTGTCATGTGCTACTTCTTCATTATCATTTATTATTGGTGCCCCTGGAACTACTTTTAAAGACACTTACTTTAGTTTTAAAGAAATTTTAAAACGAACAAAACCAAAGCTATTAGTCATTGAAACATATTGTATAAACAATTTTAGTTATACAAATAGTTCTGGAGCTCTTCAATCTATTTTAAAAAGCTTTAGTGCTAAGATTAATTTTAAATCTAAACTGGAGTCTACACCATTTTTATTTGGGGTTAATGACTGGCCTTATGCATGGCTAACAAGTATAAGAAATCATAATTATATATTTGATGAAAAACAAAATCTAAAGGAGAATATTGAAAAAACACCTCAAATAGAAGAAAGTATAAAAAAGGGAAGTGATAATAAATATGTAGGAAAATACCAATTGTATCTAGGTAAATACAATGGAAATAGCGGACTTAAAAAAAAGGTCATTGAAAGATATAAAAAAGAAGGTCCTTTAACTAATGGTGCTACAAGATTCGTAAGTGATACTCATAAAGAATATCTTAAAAAACTTAATACCCTTTGTTTAGAAAATAATGTAGAATTAATGTTTCTAACAATTCCAGTATATAGTGAAAGCATTAAAAATCATGATGTATTTAGAAACTATTTTGGAAAAATAATTAAACCACTTAATCGAAATTGGTTAGATCTGCAAAACAATTATGACTTTCTTCCTTCTCATTTTGATAATGTATATAAGGCTGCGCATCATACAACAGCAGATGGAAGTTTTGCCTGCACAAAAAAACTTGTTGATTTCATAGATAATAAATACCAAGATTTAATTCCTTCAAGAAAATCTGAAAAATCTTGGTTAGAAAAATTTTATAACACTGAAGAATACTTCCCATACCATTCCGCTATAAACAATGATAAAAAAGTAATTAAACTAATTGAAAATAAAAATGTTGATGGAATAATAGTTAAAGAATGTGCCTACACTAGCATTACACAAAATTATGGTATTATTTGGGGCAAAACTACCATTAACGATAGCATAAATAAAAATTTAAAAAACTATAATCTTGGGTTAATTGCTAAAGTAAAAATGGATGGTGAAGTAAAAAATATTCAAATAATAATTCCATATAGCGATATTTATTCTAATGGTAAAAAAATAGTTTTTCTAACAAGAACCAAACCTCTCGAAATTCAGCAACTTTACAGAGCGAATTTTATAGAAAATAAGAAAAAAAATTCAGAAGAATCAATATAAAAACACAATATAATTTTGCTTTAAGTATAAGATGTCTTACCAATCATTTGGTACAACTAAATTCTTTCATTAAATATAAAAAACAGAGGATAGTTCAATTAAATACAATTATTTTGGAAGGTTATTGTACTAGTTAAATGAGTTTTCCCCTGCTTTTATAACAAATATATAATAAATAACGCAACAGGGTTGCGTTTCATTAAAAAAAAGATAACTTTAAAAAATAAATTATTAACATACTAGCTAGTTCAGGTTTAATATTAATTTTTTAGCTAGTCAAAAACAAAAAAATGAAAGATAAACTAAGTTTTTACGATGTGAAAAGCAAATCAAAATTTGATTCAAATGAGTACGATATAAGAGAAAAAAAAGGTAGATATTTTGCTGTAACTAAATCTCAAAGTGGTTCTCATGAGTGCTGGAGAGTATTATCAAAAGCTGACGGTGAACGTCTTAAGTAAAGAAAAGACTGTAACTAAAATCAAAGTAAAAAGCTTGCCACTTCATAAGAAGTGGCAAGTTTTACTAGATATTGCAGATTGGGTCATATTATTTGAACCCATTTCCGAAAACCAGGTTGTTGATGAGCTCAAGGGAAATACCTCGGGACATGAATTCATAGGAATTCATATCAATTTCAAAAAAAAATTGGAACCATATACCATACAAGAGAACTAAACGAAGAGGACATCCTACATTAACTACTTCACGTTCGTTTCAACTCATGGAGCGAAGAAAAAGTTAATTTCTGGACAGAATTACTTATAAAAACTCCAAAATATTTATTCCAATTTTAAATTCCATCAACTAATATTTCTTTGGTTGATGATTTCTTAAGATAATAGCATTGACATAAGACCATCTTTAAGTATTATAAATAATATAATTCATATTAAGATATTTTCATATTAAGATTTTGTTATTTGATTCTGAACCAGATTTAAGATATATTTATGTTAATCTAATAGACCTAGAGACCAATCAATTCCATAGTCAAACACTATGGCTTTTACTTTTAATTGAACAAGGGTTAGTTTTGATTCTATTAATTTTGATTCACGTGAATTTATTAAGAAAACTGAACTTTCTCCAGCATCAAATTTCAACTTTTCACCATTTAATAAATTGGTGTAATTTCTAGTAATATCTTCTAATATATCTGCTTGGTTTTCCGTGAAAATAAATTCATTAATATATTGTTTTGTAGCATTGAGAATGGATAGTTTTTTCAGTGTGATTTCATATTCTAAATCTCTTAACTTTAAGTTTACTAAATTCAATTCTGATCTTTCTTTTCGTAAAAATAGAGAATAACTAAAGTCAAGACCTAATTTATAATTGTTGAAATTTAATTGATTGATATTAGCATTAGAAGAAAGAAAATTGTAATTCATATTTAGGTTAGGTTTCAAGTTTTCTTTACTTAATTTTTTATTAATGTGCTGGATATTAATTTTATTATTAAGTGCTAAAATAGCTGGGTGATTTTCAATCATCGAATTAATCGTGTTTAGATTAGTATCAATATGTAAATCAGGATGATTTAGCATTACTGTGTAGGATGGTGGGTTTAATTGAGTAGAGATTTCTAGAGGAACATTATTTTCCAACCACAAGAAATTAGATAATTGTATGGTTTCATTGATGTACTCCTTTTCGTATTGAGATTTGTTGTAGAGTCTCGATTGATAAACAACATAAGCTTCTAAACTATCTATAGAAGCTAAACCTCCATAAATAAACTGTTGTTTCACCGCAAGAAATCTATTGTAGGAAAGATCTACAAATTCTTCATAAATTTTAAAATCATTGTACTTTTCTACCCAATTAAAGTACTTTTTTATAGCGTCATATATTAAATTATTTTTTATCAATCTAATATCTTCTAAAGAAAGGCTAATAAGCTCTTTAGCTTTTTTTATTTCAGCAACTCTAGAATCAATTAACAGATTTTTTCCAATAGGAATTGTAATACCAGTATACCAAAGTTGTTCACTTTGTATATAATCCTCAGGATTTATAAAACTTCCTGAATTTTTATAAATTCCAGAATTCAGTTCTATTCCTGACCAAATTGGAATTTTCAAATTTCCATTCATTAAATTGTAGTATGTCTTATTGTCTAATTCTTTTCTATTAATTGAAGAGGAAAAAATGGGATCAAAAGCACCTTTTGCATTTGATAATTTATTTTCAGCACTTTTTAAAATAATATTACATTGTTGAATTACTGGGTGATGGGATTTGACAATTTTAATAAATTCATCAAATTCAAATATCTCTTGAGAGGTTAAACTAAAGGGGAGTGATAAAAAGAAAAAAAATTGAATTACTAAAAGATATTTCTTCATAGACATATATATTTTAATCTAATTCTTTCAGATAATATTCTGGTGGGAAACCACTCAAATTTCTCCATAGTTCATACCAAATTGGAACATCATTAAGCAATGTTATACCAGTGGCACCAGAGCCAACATTAATCATTTCAGGCCAAGAATGATCACTTAAATCTGGAGCTATTAAAATTCTAAATTTTCCATTTTTACTTATAAATTTATCTTTTGCATAAACTTCACCACCAAAAGTACCATACGATATACTTGGCCAGCCAGAAAAAACAACTGATGGCCAGCCATCAAAAATAATTCTCACTTTTTCGCCTTTATGAACTAGAGGCATATCAATTGGGTCTACAAAAACCTCAATTGCCAAATCATAATTTGAAGGCATAATACTCATTAAATCTTCTCCTTCTTTAACGGTTTCTCCTATTCCGGCTCTAATACTTCTAGTTATATATCCATCTTGGGGAGATGTAATAAAATAATATCCCTTTCTTATAGAAAAGTTCATATATTGATTTTGCATTTTTGTAACAATTGATTCAGCCTCGTACATGGCTGATAATGCTGCTTGCTTTTCAGACTCGGCTTTAGCTATTTTATCTACATATTGACTTTTAATTGACAACAACTCTACCCTTGAATTGATGAGCATATTTCTAGTTGTTAATAATTTATTTTCTGCTTTAATTCTCAAGGAAAGAGATTCTTGGAGGGCAAGTTTCTTTATTTCTAAATCTGTTAAAGACTTAAGTCCCTTTTTATGAAGATCTTTAAAACGGTTATACTGTTTATTTGTTATTTGGTAATTAGCTATTGCTGCTTGGAAAGAAATTGAATCTGAAACTATGGCTAACCTAGCTTGCTTAAACTTGTTTTGAGCTTGAGTAAGTTTTAATCTTTTTGTCTCCAACAAGGCATCTATTTGATTGTCTAGAGATTTAACCTTGTCCATGTAGGCTGTAACGCCTTGTTCTTTGGCTTTAATTTGGCTTTGAGTGTTAATAAGAAGATTTGGGTCAAAAAACTGGTCTTTAGTTTCAGAAATATACATAAGGGTATCTCCTTTTTTAGCAAAATCTCCCTCTTTGACATACCATTTCTCAATTCTCCCTCCTATCACAGAATGAAGTGTTTGTAGCCTTTGGTCTGGATTTAAAGTGGTTACAAAGCCGTCCGATCTAATATTTTGTGTCCATGGAAAAAATAATAAAATCAGTAAGAATCCAAATAAAAAATAAAGAATTTTTATAAATAATTTACTATCGGTTTTTTTTGAAATCCAAACTAACGATTGATACTTTTTAAAATCAATATTCTTATTTATATTATTTTTTGAAATATTAAGCATAATTAAATATTTGAAGAATTATTAATTTTACCTTTTTCAATAATAATTACTTGGTCACATTGTCTAGCTAAATATTTATCATTGGATATTGCAATGAGTGTCCAAGCATTTGATCTGTCAGTTAAGAAGTTTAAAACTTTTTTCCTGTCTTCTCTATCCAAATTATTTAAAGGATTTTCAAGTAATAATAACTTAGGTTTATTGATAAGTACTCTTGCTAAAATTAATTTTTGAATATTACTTTCGGGAATTTTTATTCCAGATGGTCCGATGATTGTCCTTAGGCCATCATTTAATGTTTTTATATACTCTGTCAATCCTAAGCTGTCTAATATCCAGTTTAAATTTTCTTTTTCAATAGCTCTATCAATTACTATATTGTCATAAATGGTTCCATTAAAAAGTTGTTGGCTATTAAGGTATTCACCAGTTACTTTTTTTATTGATTCGTAAGTATAATTTGATAAAGGAATATTATTAAAAAGTATTTGACCTTCAGTCTTTTCGTGAAGGCCTGCTAAAACTTTTAATAGGGTACTTTTACCAGAACCATTAACGCCTGTAATCATTACTTTTTCTCCAGTTTTAACTTTGAAAGAAATATTTTCTAAAACATACTTTTTTTGCTTTGGATATTTAAATTTTATGTTTTTTAGTTCAATACTAATTCCATCTTCATTACATGAATTCAGAAAATCTTCACCATTATTATCATCTAACTCTAGGTCAATGACTTCTCCAATTTTCTCAATTGATGTTAAAACATCGTATATATTATCTAAACTTAAAATTACTTTTTCAAAGGCGTTAATTAATAAAACCAATACAATTTCGGAGGCTACAAATTGTCCTATATTCATTTTGCCCTCCATTACTAAAATCCCACCTATAACAAGCATTCCAAAAGCTATTAAAACTTTAAAAAAAACCATAAAAGAATATTGCCACAAAAGAATATTAAAGTGCTTTTCCCTTGACAATAAATACTTGTTGGTCATTTGATCAGTTTTCTTTAAAGAAAAATCAGAACCAGTATTAAGTTTGAAAGTGATTACATTTCTTGCTAATTCTTGAAGCCAATCTACTAATTCATATTTATTGGAAGATTCTAAAATACTTGTTGACAAACCCATTTTAAAGGTCTTCCTAAAAACAAAGTAGGACAATAATATGAGAACAAAACTGAAGAATAAAAAGAAATAATGATAAAGAGATAACAATACTAGACTAAAGAAAATATGAAGTATGGCAGTAGAAAAATCTATTAGGATTTTGGTCAGTCCTTTTTGTATAGAAACTGTATCAAAAAACCTGTTCATTAATTCGGGCGGATACTTGTTAAAGAGAGCATCTAGTTTGACTCTGGGAATTCTATATGCAAAATCAAATGCAGCACGTGTAAAAATTTTCTGTTGTAAGTTCTCAGTTATTCTCAATTGAAAAATCTGGAATAACCCATTTATTAAAACAGAAAGAATAACTAGAGAAACTAATAACACCCATGAAGTACTAATTTTTCCTCCTTGAATAAAATTAATTAAAGCTTGGATTCCAAGAGGCAGAGATAAACTTAATAACCCTTTAAATATAGAGTATACATAGATGTTTTTAATGTCTGTATAGTCTGGTTTTAATAAATTATAAAACCTTTCTAACGGAGTTGGCTTATTATTTATTATCACTTTTTATAGCTTTAAAGACAAGTTCAGTATAAAATTGAGTAACAGCATCTTCACCGTCTATTACATTGGTTAACCTTGGCAAATGCTTCGCAAAATATCTTTGAGAATGAGCTCCCTCTATAACAGTTGATACCAGCATATGAGAATAAGGATAATCTGGATTTATTTCAAGAATAATTTCACTTACTCTGGAAACTAATTGTTTAAATCCAGAATAAATACCATCTCTATTTTCACTATCCACTTCAATAGTATGATAGACTTTTGATGATTCATTAATTATTATTTTATTGAGCTTAGTCTCATTAATATGAGAAAAACTTTTATCAATTTCAATTTCTTGAGTTAAGAATTTAAGAGTTCTCACAAGTCTGTCCTGTGGAGAATCTATATTGGCTATTTTAAAAACAATGCTAAATTCCATCCATGACCAATACCATGATGCGTAATACAACAATAATTTATGCTTGCTTTCAAAGTATCTGTAAATAGATGCCTCGGAAGATTTAATAATTTTAGATAGTTTTCCAAAAGTGAAATTCTCAAAACCTATTTTATCAATTAACTCTATTCCTTGAGTAAGAATTTTCCGACCCAATTCACTATTATCTGGATCTTTTATAAATACATTTTCATTAACCTTAATACTTATTTTTGGTAGTAATTGCTGCATGTCTACAATAATACTAACAAAAAGTATATTTTACTAACTAAATTAAACATTTAACTTTCAAGGTGCATTGTTATATCTCTGTTAAAAATGGAATTAGTTATATTCAAAAACTGAAGAATAAGATAAAAATTGAATCTTTTGAATTACGTTAATGCTATTAAACGACATTAATTCTTATTCTTGGATGGTCTATATCTTTTAGCATATATTTATATTATTAGAAGCTAAATACAATTATGCTATTTACAAATAAGCAATGAAAAGAAGCGCCATTAGTACTTTAAAAATAATTCTGAGTTTAGCTGTTTTAATAATTCTTATTGTTGCGTTTTTCGGATATCAAGATATACCAATTGAGCAGCTAAAGAAAAAATATACAGACTCCTACTCTTCGTTCGTAAAAGTCAATGGTATGAATATTCATTACCGAGACGAAGCAGAAAAAAAAGATTCAATTCCAATAGTTTTAATTCATGGAACTGGTTCAAGTCTACATACTTATGACCATTGGACAAGAAATTTGGTGAAAAATCATAGAGTAATCAGAATGGATTTGCCTGGTTATGGTCTTACAGGTCCTTTTCCAAATAGAAATTATTCTATTGGAGATTATGTTGATTTTCTTAAATGTTTTTTAGACGAAATTGGGGTTAAAAAATGTGTTCTAGCTGGAAATTCGTTAGGTGGGAATATTGCTTGGAGATTTACCCTTAAATATTCCGATATTGTAAATAAGTTAATTTTAATTGATGCAGCTGGATATCCAATTAATTCTAAGAGTACTCCCTTAGCTTTTGAGATAGCTCAGATTCCTATTATTCAAAACTTATTTACTTATATAACACCACGAACTGTAGCAAAAATAAGTGTTGAAAATGTATATAAAGATAAAGCTAAG
>Ga0233432_10006365_pt1 | contig 10086 bp, 3 predicted proteins | sample SI_122_August201_6_FD_179870 | JGI IMG/M metagenome (GOLD analysis project Ga0233432, IMG submission 179870) | Seawater microbial communities from Saanich Inlet, British Columbia, Canada - SI_122_August2016_10_MG | ecosystem: Environmental > Aquatic > Marine > Inlet | place: Canada: British...
ACCTTCTATTATCGCAATACATGTTCCATCATCAGTGTTAGATGAAAAATCATAATTATATTGAGTTGAATCTATACAACCATAAACCACATTTTCACAGGAATAATCATCTGTATTAGCCTGTATATCAAAGTTATAAGAAAGTAGATTTGTACAACCATAAACTATAGGAATACATGAACCATCTTCCTGAGTAGCTGAAGAACTAAAATTATAAGCATTAACATCAGTACAACCTAATATTATTAAAGTACAAGAGCCATCATCTAAATTTGCTTGAACATTAAAATTTTGAGCATTTTCGTAAGTACAACCTGGGATTAAATTATAATAACAGGACTCATCATTAATATTTGCATTTAAATCAATATTAATAGCATTAAAATCAGTACAACCTTGAAGAATAATAGTTAAACATAAAGATTCATTTTGAATAACTGCTAAAGAATCATATTCTAAATAATCTTCATTTAAACACCCAACAATCAAATCTTCATATTGGATACAAGAACCATCATCGACTCCTGCATGAAAATCATAATTGTAAGCTGCAGGATCCATACACCCATAAACAAACTCACATGCATCACTACTAATCAAAACATTTGAAGCAACAAAAGAATTATACATAGCAGAATTATTAACATCTGCCATCGGAAAATAATTATCAGCTAATGAATCAATACAAACTTGACTAGATGACCTCCTTCCAAAATTATATTGACATGGATCAGACACATCTTCATAACTAATTTGGTTAACAGTAGCTTCTGAATTAAAATTTAAAATAAATGGATAATCAAATACACAACCATAAACAGGCTCAATACATGACCCATTATCAACATTAGCAATAGATAAATAATTGATCGCCATCTGATCTGTACATCCATAAATCGGGAATATACAACTACCATCATCTTGATTTGCATTAGGACTATAATTCATAGCTAATGTATTAATACATCCTGGTATACTATATACACAAGACTGATCATCAAAATTGGCATCAGGATTGTAATTTAATGCTAACGAATTAGTACATCCTAAAATTTGAGCAATACAAGAAAAGTCAGTTTGATTGGCTAAAGGGTTGAAATTTATTGCTGATGGGCTTGTACATCCATATACTATTTCAATACAAGTTCCATCATCTGTATTTGCAATTAAATTAAAATTAAGTGCTTCTGCATCAGTACAACCATTTACTACAGCAACGCAACTACCATCACTCACATTGGCTAATGGATCGTAATTAAATGCAAATGACTGGGTACATCCTGCAACTATTGCAATACATGAGCCATCATCTGTATTGGCCAATGCATTGTAATTTAGTGACGCTTCATCTATACATCCGAGGATTGGATAGACACAAGAACCATTATCAGTATTGGCCGTCTCATCATAATTTAATGCAATAGATTCAATACAACCATAAATTGGCTCAATACAACTCAAATCATCTGTATTCGCTGTTGCATCATAATTTATAGCTGTGAAACTGGTACATCCTGTTACAACAGATATACAGGTTGCATTATCTGTATTTGCACTTGAATTGTAATTGAAAGATTCTGAATCTGTACAACCGTATACTACAGCAATACAACTACCATCACTAACATTAGCTAAAGGATCGTAATTAAATGCAAATGACTGGGTACATCCCGTAACTATTTCAATACATGAACCATCATCTGTATTTGCCAATGCACTATAATTTAATGAACCCTCTTGAGTACATCCTAATATTGGATAAATACAAGAACCATTATCAGTATTGGCCGTCTCATCATAATTTAATGCAATAGACTCTATACAACCATAGACTGGCTCAATACAACTCATATCATCTGTATTGGCTAAAGGATTATAATTGATGGCTGATATACTTATACATCCTATTACAACAGAGATACATGTGCCATCATTTGTATTTGCATTAAAATTGTAGTTAAAAGCTTCTAAATCAGTACAACCAAATACTACTGCGATACAACTTCCATCATTTTGATTTGCATTTGAATCATAATTAAAAGCTGAAGGTTGTGTACATCCCTCAACTATTTCAATACATGAACCATCATCTGTATTGGCCAATGCACTATAATTTAATGAACCCTCCTGAGTACATCCTAATATTGGATAAATACAAGATCCATCATCTACATTACATGAATCACAATAATTTAAAGCAATAGACTCTATACAACCATAGACTGGCTCAATACAACTCATATCATCTGTATTGGCTAAAGGATTATAATTGATGGCTGATATACTTATACATCCTGATACAACAGATATACATGTCCCATCATTTGTGTTTGCATTAAAATTGTAGTTAAAAGCTTCTGAATCATTACAACCAAATACTACTGCGATACAACTTCCATCATTTTGATTTGCATTTGAATTATAATTATAAGCTGAAGGTTGAGTACATCCCTCAACTATTGCAACGCATGAACCATCATCTGTATTAGCGATTGCACTATAATTTAATGAAGTTTCATCTGTACATCCGAGGATTGGGTATTCACAAATACCATTATGTACATTACATGAATCACAATAATTTAAGGCTGATTCTTGCATACACCCTTCTAATAAGTCAACACAGGAGTTATCAGAAACATTTGCAAATGGATTAAAATTAAATGCCTCAGAATCCATACATCCATGTGTGAATGGAATACATGATCCATCATCAACATTTGCGGATTCATTATAGTTAACTGAGGTTATTTCTGTACAACCATTAACAATACCCACACAAGGTTCAGAAGGATCTTCTGCAGAAATTTGATTTATATTGGCTAAAGGATTAAAATTAAATGAAAAAGGATCCATGCACCCATAAATAGGATAAATACAAGAGTTGTCATCAAACTCTACCAGAGGATCAAAATTCATAGCAAGAGAATCAGTACATCCCATATCATTTCCACAATCTACTATTTGATAATCTGCAGATTCAAACAACGAAATATCATTATTAGCATAAGTAATTTCGGGAAGAATAATATCATATAAGACATTAGAATTAACCAATTGTAATTTTACCTCAGTAAACGGTTCAGCGCCATCAACTTCGTCAGTTGCATTGTCATCACCCCAAACTGCTAGGGTTCCATCAAATACATCCATTTGAATTGAACCTATTAACATTCCTAAATTAGAAAAAGCAACAATATATGCCTCATCATTAGTAATCGGAAGAGATTCAATTGCAGCAGGTAAAAAACCAATAATCATATTACTTCCCGTATTCCCATCATATAGCTCTGGAATACTACATTGTGTTATGTATAAACAAGAGCCATCATCCATGGTTGCATAAGACTCAAAATTAACAGCCATAGTATCCAAACATCCATTGTAATAACAAGAACCGTCATCAATACTAGCATCAACTTGGAAGTTAGAAGCTACTATATCCATACAACCATAAACAATTAATACATCACAAAGCCCAGGATCCGTATTAGCTCCAGATTCATACTCCATATATGCTGGGTCCATACACCCATTGATTATAGGAATACAAGAACCATCATCTATATTAGCTTCAAGATTATAGTTAAAAGCTTCGGAATCAATACATCCATATACAAAATCTACACAAGAACCATCATTAACATTGGCTGTAGAATCATAATTAAAAGCATTTGGGTCATTACAGCCGAAGGAAATAGTAATACAAGATCCATCATCAATTTCTGCCATTGGATTATAATTCAAAGAAAAAATATCTGTACACCCAAAATTTAAAGCAGTAAGACATGAACCATCATTGGTATTGGCATCAGGATTATATTCTTCAAAGTTTGAACTGGTACAACCATATACAGCAGCTATACAAGATTCATCGTCAACAGTAGCATTCTCATTATAATTAAATGCCTCTGAATCCATACATCCATATATTATAAATGTATTACAAGAAGTATCTTGAATATTAGCCTCTGGATTATATTCTAAATATAAATCATTCATACATCCTAATACTACAGGTGTAGAACAAGACCCATCATCAGTATTGGCAGTTACTGAAAACTCTATAAAGTCGACGATAGTACAACCATAAATGATATAAATATCACAAGACCCATCATCAACATTGGCATCAGAATTATATTCAACATAATTTTCATTGGTACAACCCTCAACTATTATATTTACACAAGAACCATCATCAACATTCGCATTTGAATCAAATTCTAAATAATTATTATCCATGCAACCAAATACGGCAAAAGTTACACAAGAACCATCATAAACCGTAGCATCAGGATTATATTCTACATAACTAGAAATTGTACAACCATATACTTCATCAATATTAACGCATGTACCATTATCAATGGTCGCATCAGGATTATAATCAAAATAATCAGGGTTTGTACAACCAAAAACACTTCCCGAATCATCACAGTATGGTGTAAAATCAAAAGAATTGTTTAAAATTTGAATTCCATTTACCTCAAAAATAACTTTAGGAGAATACGAAACATCGTATATAATACCATTAGATTCTGCTTTAAGGACTATTGTGTCCATAGCCATTAATCCATCTTGGAAATTATTAGCGGCATCATTTCCCCATACTGCAAGAGTTTGTTGAAGACCATTCCATTCTATAGAACCAACACATATCCATGCTTCATCTAAATACATAAAAGCACCAATACTGTCACCATTGTTCAATATATCATTTTCCAGAGCTTCACCTGTAATCATGATAATCATATTTGAACCTGTATTGGCATAGCTAAAATCTAATTCACAATCTTGAGAATAAGATAAAAAAGGAGATAAAATAACAATAAATGAAGTTAAAAATCGAGCTAGGGAGGAGGAATACATCATACATCACGGGGTTTCAACAAATTTATGATTTTTTTAACTAACATTCAGAATATCTAAGTTTAAAATTAATTAAACCAAATTTAAAGACCTTTATAAATGTTATAAATTATCTAATCGCTCCTTTAAGGTAAGAAAAAAAAAAAAGAGCTGCAAATTGCAGCTCTTTTTAAATTATTTGAAGGTTAATGATTATTCAATCATTTTCTTCTCAACTGTTCCGTCATTGAATAAGTACAATAATACTTCACCAGCGAATTGTTCAGCAGGAACAACTTCTTGACCTAACATGTTAACTACTCTTACTAGAGTACGAATATCGTTAGGGTGGTTCTCAACTTCCATCTCAAGAGCCCACTGAGGAACTGTAGGGTTAAGAATTCTGTTGTCGCCAGGAGCAATTGAATCATCAAATACGAAGTTTGAATTACCATCTGAAGCATCTTTAACACGTACTTGGTAACCTTGACCAGGATCTAAATTACCTAAACCATCGAATAAGAAGTCTGGCCAGTAGAATAAACCTTCGTTATTCTTAACGATGTTTATGTTCTGTTGTACAGCTGTTTCAGATCCAAATTGACTCTCAAATTGAGCTACAACTGAAGACTCGTGGTGTAAGTAATAAGCAACTGTATTCCACCCAGAGTGTAAATCAATTACTAATGCCTCAGCATGATAATCTAAAGCGTCTTGTAGATTACCTATAATACCATGATCTTCATCAAGATCTCTAGTGTAGTGAGAATCTGATAGATTATGATCTAAAGATCCATTTGCGGAACCTGAAACTAATGTCATCAATGCATCATAACGAGCTTGTGCATCAGCCATAGTATCAGCTAATTCTTGTGCATCGGCAGCCTCATCAGCAGCAAAAGCAACTGCAGCTGAATCTAGAGTAAATGCAACTGAATCTTCCATGTGAGCTAACATTGCATCATAACGAGCATAGTTGTCAGCCATTGTGTCAGCTAATTCTTGAGCATCAGCAACTTCATCAGCAGCAAAAGCAAGTGCAGCTGAGTCTAATGTAGCTGAAATAGAATCAGATAAGTGATTAAACATTGCATCAAAACGAGCATAATTATCAGATAATGAGTCAGCCAACTCAGAAGCATCAGCGGCTTCATCAGCAGCAAACCAAGCAGCAACATCTAATAATGTATCTGATAAGAAAGTAGAATCTGCTTTTCTTCTTTCTGTGTAAGCATCGTAAGAAGCGATTAAGTCAGTTACTATGTGACCTGTTCCCATTCTAGCATCTTGGTATAAGTCATCTGCATACTCAAAGTCAGATCCAACCCACTCGTTATTAGAGTCGTCGTCATCTCCACCAAATGAATACAAAGTACCAGTATTAACACCTGTTACAGCATCAAAAGAGTGGTGGGAATAAACTGACCAGTCACAAGAACCATCATCTTCAGTAGATTGACTATCATAGTTTGAAGCATATGGGTAAGTACAACCAGGCACTTGAGATTGACATACATCAACATCGTGGAAAATAGCTCCAACTCCTGAAGCAGACTCAACACCTGTAGTTAAATCAATAGTGTAGTTTTGACCAAATGCATCACCAAAGTTTTCAGAATTATCGTGAATTGCATCTGCATCAACATCTGCACCTGCATAGTTAACAAAGTTTGCATCCAAACAACCAACTGAGATAAATGTAGAACAAGATCCATCATCTGCTGTAGCTAAAGGATTATATTCCATATGATTAGGGTCAGTACAACCTTCATCAGCTGGAGCACCTAAAATAACAGAGTTAACAGTTACGTAAGTACCTTCTTGGTAAGTACCATCATAAGCTGGAGTTGCATAAGTAACAGAAGCATTATAAACAACACCGTTTCTAGATACTAACCACTTAATGTCATCATCTGGTTGGAAACCGTTGTTAATCAAATTGTCAGCACCAAATACTGCAACACCAATTTGATCACCATCCCAAATTCCAGAACCAGCATTAGCTAATCCAGAAATTGCAGAGTATCCAATGAAGTCATTTTCAAGAACACTAGTAGTATATACTGCAGCAATTAAATCGCCCACTTGAATGTCAGACTGATCGCTATTCCATAAACCTGCATTGTTTACAGGGAATAAAACAGACATGTTATTGGATGTTACAACTATTGAAGTATTTTCGGCATCATCAGACGGTGTAAAGTTTACACCTTCAATTAAACATGCGCCATCTTCACCATCAGGAATATTTAAATTAGCCGTTACATCGTAATTACTAGCAGCCGGGTTGGTACATCCAGATATAATCAAAGTAACACATGAACCATTATCAACTTCATAACCGATACCTTCAGCTGCACCATATTGCTCATAATCAGGAAAAGAAGGATAATATTCAGAATAAGAAGCATCAGTACATCCTAATAAACCGACACATTCGTCAGCGTCAGTAGCAGAAGCATCGTAGTTATCATAAGCTTCGTCTTGACAACCAAGAACTTCAAACTCATCACAGATACCATCGCCGTCAGCGTCAGCTAAACAATTACCAGCACAGTCATAACCAGCAACTGGGTAAGAACATGATCCATCAGAATCTGTAGCAGCAGCATTAAAATTACAAGCAGCAGCATCTTGACAACCAAGAACTTCAAACTCATCACATACGCCATCGCCATCAGCATCAGCTAAACATGCACCATCACAGTCATAACCTGCATCTGGAAATGCACACGATCCGTCATCAGTATAATCTACATCAGCATACATAGACATTGCATTACATGCACTTTGATCAGTACATCCTGAACCACCGCTAATAACTGCATCAGTAATATTCACAATACCATTAGTAACGTATCCAGTAAACTGAGGAATCTCAGCTACATTAAGAACATTACCATCATGTAAAATAGCAAATTGAGGAACAGCACCTGAACCTAAACCATCTGCTGCTGGAGTTGATGAATCATCACCCCAAAGGGCAAGACCAAAAAATCCTGTTGAAATAGTCTCAAGACCTACACACTCAAGTGTACCATCTCCGTCTAAATCAATAAAAGCACCAATTTGAGCGCCTTCAAACTGATCAAACTTAGAAGCATTAACACCAACTGTCATGTTCGCTCCTGTATTTGAAGGTTGGCTAAACATGTCAGATGTAATTTGTGCTGAAGCCATAAAGCTAGTAGCAACGAATCCTAAAAGAAATAAAGATAACTTCTTCATATTGGGGGGGGTTTTAGTTAAAAAATAATTTTCTCTAGTTAAATAATACTATTCTTCCAAATTTATAAAAATAAAACGAGAGTCAAAATATATTTCATGTTTTTTATTTAATGAACTAAATATAAAAACTTAACAGCTCATTAAACTTACAATTAAATAATACTTAATTAGTTAAAATAGCAATAAATCAAACAAATTTTGTTATTTTGCTTTAACCATTATAAAAAGAATTAAATACAACTTCTATGAAACTATTTATTGATACCGCGAATTTAAACCATATTAATGAATTGGTTACATATAATATAATTTCTGGGGTAACAACCAATCCTAGCTTAATGGCAAAGGAAGGGATTAGTGGTAAAGAAAATTGTCATAATCGATATATTGATATTTGTGAACTTGTTGATGGACCCGTTTCTGCAGAAGTAATATCTACAGATCATAAAGGAATGCTAGAAGAAGCATATGAATTAAGTGCACTTCATCCAAACATTGTTATTAAAATACCTATGATAAAAGAAGGTATTAAAGCAATTTATGAACTTAATAAAAATGGAATAAAAACAAATTGCACCTTAATCTTTTCTGCTGCTCAAGCACTTTTAGCAGCTAAAGCTGGAGCGACTTACGCATCTCCTTTTATTGGTAGGCTAGATGATGTTAATGAAGATGGCTTAGGATTAATTAAAAGTATTAGAACGATTTACGACAACTATAATTTTGAAACAAATATCTTAGCTGCTTCTATTCGTAGTAAAGAGCATATTAATAAGTGTGCTGAAATAGGCGCTGATTTTGCAACAATCCCCTACTCCCTTCTTAACCAATTATTTGATCACCCACTCACGACCAAAGGTTTGGAAATTTTCCTTGCTGATCATGCAAAATTAAATCCCTGATGCTAAAGCGAATCTACAATGAAAATCCAAATGAAAAAAAAATAGACGAAGTTGTTAAATGCCTTCAAAATGGAGGAATAATTATATACCCAACAGATACTGTCTATGGTTTAGGATGCGATATTAACAACAAAATAGCATTAGAACGTATCGCAAGGATTAAGGGCATTAAATTAAAAGATGCCAATTTTTCATTTATATGTTTCGACTTAAGCGATCTTTCAAAATACGCTAAACAAATTAATAGCCGAACTTTTAAATTCTTAAAAAGAATTTTTCCGGGACCCTTTACTATCATTTTAAAAGGAACCAACAAAATTCCAAAAATATTTAGCAATAAGAAGAAAACAGTAGGTATTCGTATCCCTAATAATAATATTGTAAGAGAAATTGTCAAAAAATTTGGAAATCCAATTGTATCAACTTCAATACTAGATGAAGATGCTGTCATCGAGTACTCAACAGATCCTGAACTTATTCATGAAAAATATAAAGATTTGGTTGATATGGTAATAGATGGTGGTTATGGAATGAATGTTGCCTCAACTGTTGTTGATTGTACCGATGAAAATGATTTTAAAATAATAAGAAAAGGAAAAGGCGATATCGACCTCATATATTAGCATAAGACTATGCTAGATTTACTTATAAATTACTAAAAGTATTATGAAGCTTTAATATTTGATATACTAAAGAACATTTTTCATCATTTTGAATAATGTAATCTGCATTGGTTCTTTTCTGACTATCAGACCATTGTTTACTCATTCTCTTAAAAACCTCCTCCTCTGTCATTCCATCTCGAAACATAATACGAGAAACTTTAAGATCTTCTGGGGATTCTACTAAAACAACCTTATCTAATAACTTATCAGCTCCAGTCTCAAAAAGAATTGCAGCTTCTTTAAGAACATAATTACTAGTCTGAGAAGCTGACCAAACATCAAAGTCTTTTTGAACAAACGGATGAACCAATGCATTTAATTTAATGAGCTCTTTAGGATTCGTAAACACTTTAGAGGCGATATAAGATCTGTTTAGAAACCCATTAATAATGAACTTATCACCAAATAGAGAAATCAGAGATTCTCGTAAAAACTTATTA
>Ga0233432_10006368_pt1 | contig 10084 bp, 11 predicted proteins | sample SI_122_August201_6_FD_179870 | JGI IMG/M metagenome (GOLD analysis project Ga0233432, IMG submission 179870) | Seawater microbial communities from Saanich Inlet, British Columbia, Canada - SI_122_August2016_10_MG | ecosystem: Environmental > Aquatic > Marine > Inlet | place: Canada: British...
CCAATAGACTTGGTTTTGATAAAAAGCACTTAACTACACAAAATAAAGATTACAAGCATAAAAATCACCATGTAAATAATCTATTAAAAGGTATAGCATCTCAAATTAAACTTATGGGATTACCCCTTCAACATCTACTTAAAGATTATGAAGTTGATTATGCACCTGGACAAACAAAAAGCCTAGGAAACTCTAAAACAGAGTGTACAATGTATGATGATGGTGAAGGTAATTGTTGTGGAGTACTAAAAGTAAAATAATATGTCAATCTGTAATGAAAATAGGTTAAATTGCACCCCGGAAGAAGTTCTAGCTGCTACGGCTATACCCGCCTGCGGTAAGCTTGTTAACCCATCCAATTTACAAGCAGAGCAATTAGTCTATGACCAAGCCTTTAATGACCTTATTAATAATTTTGGGTTACCGGTAGATTATTATATTAATACTTTTAATTTATCCGCTGCTGATCTATTATATGGTGAAGATACAACCAAAAAGTTTCAAGGACCTTTATCTGGTATTCAAATGTATGTTGAACTAGATGATAGTGCAATTAATTTAACGAAATTTGGTTTTGACGCTGGTGATGAATTTACCGCGTATGTTCATATAGACACCTTTACAACTGCTGCATCAGCATATTTTGATTATTCATCTGTAGGACAATCTATTGAGCCTAAGGCAGGTGACGTGATAGATTTAACGGTGTTGGGTTGTGATAGACCTAATGATAGGGGGTCTGTTCTTTATGAAATTACTGAAAGGATGGATCAAGACCTCACAGCACTTAACCCAGTCTTAGGACATTACGTCTACAGATTGAGAGGTAAGCGTTATGACTTCTCATTTGAAAATGGATTAACTTCTGAAAGGGCAAATGAGCAAGTTTACGATAATTCATTTAGTGGAACTCTCTCAACAACACTAGTTGATCAACTAACTTCAGCAGGTAAGACTTACCCTACAGAAGAAGAGCCTTATGATATTGACGTAGTGTCAAAGGAGGATGTTTTTGATATGAGAGCTAATAATACCGATATATACGGTGATTATTATTAATAGTTAGATAAATAAGTATAATGGCTGACTCTTCAACATCTTCTAGTCAAAATAAATCATATGTAACAAATGATGGACGCGCTTCAACTTTTGGAAGAAGTTTAGTTCAATATATTCAGAATAGACTTCCATATGCTGGTAATACAGAAGACGATTCTCTAAATCCGAAATATAAGATATTTAAACAAACGGGAATGAGAAGAGCTGATGCTCTTGTTAAGTCTTCTGTATCTTCTTCTAATCCTTATAATTCTACACCAATAGGTGATTTTGGTAAGGATACTTCATTTGGAGATGTAATGTACGCTAATTTATCACCAGATAAGCCGGGTAGATTAAAGGACTATAAAATAATGGCAGCATACTCTGAAGTGTCAGATGCTTTAGATGAGATATGCGATGAAATTATTAATGTAGATGATAGTGGTGATGTTGCTAAGTTGTTGTATGATAATATTGATCTTTCAATTGATGAGAAAAGCGAGATTGATAAAGAGTTTGGTAAATTTATTGAATTCTTTGATCTTAAAAATAAAGGGTGGTCGTTCTTTAGACAGTTACTAGTAGAAGGGGAAGTTTTCTTCGAATTGATAGTGCATGAGAATTATACTAATGAGGGTATATTGGGTGCTATTAATATACCAGGTGAGATAATTGATCCTGTATATAATAATATTCAAAACATGCTTGTAAAGGGGTATGTATATAAAAAGCCTATTTTTAGTGTTACTGATCCTGCGAAGGTAGAAAAGACAGAGATGATTCCTATGGAAGAGAATCAGATTGTATATGTTAATTCAGGTGTTTATAATGAAACGAAAAACTTTGTTACTCCATTCTTAGAAAATGCTAGAAGGCCTTACCGCCAACTTTCACTTATTGAGGATGCTATAGTCATTTATAGGCTAGTTAGAGCTCCAGAACGTTTAGTGTTTAACGTTGATGTAGGTAATATGGCACCTCCTAAAGCTGAAGCATATTTAAGAAAGTTAATTCAAAATTATTGGTCAAAGAAAACATTCGACAATGACCAGAGTAGCGTGGTAAATAAGTTTAACCCGCAATCAATGCTCGATGCTTTCTGGTTTGCAAAGCGTCAAGGGTCAGAAGGTACGTCAGTCACCCAGTTACCAGGTGGTGCTAATCTCGGTGAGTTATCTGACTTAATGTATTTTATTAAAAAGCTGTATAGAGCTCTTAAAGTACCTTCTACAAGATTAGATCCTGCTGATCAAGCTTCAGCTGATGGGTCCACCATGTTAAGAGAAGAGCTTAAGTTTGCTAAATTTGTAGTTAGACAACAACAAAGATTTGCTGCAGGTATTAAGAGAGGATTCTACACTCATTTAAAGATGAGAGGTATTATCGATAAGTATGATATAACAGAAAATAATTTAGAGGTTATTTTTAACGTACCTACTAACTTCTACGAATTAAGAGAAAATCAAAAGCTTGAGCTCAAAGCTGCTAACTATAATAATTTAGCTGCGAATGAATTTGTCTCTGCAACCTACGCGCAGAAGAAATATCTTGGTTGGAAAGATAAAGATATTCTCGCTAATAGAGAGTTCTTAAGAAAAGATATGGAGCTTCAATGGGAATTAGCTCAAATACAAAACGCAGGACCTTCATGGAAAGAGGCTGCTGCTGCAGAAAGTATTGCTGCTGAGCCTGGTGCCGGAGGTGAGGGCGGTGGTGTAGCTGCAGGTGATGTTGGTGTTGACGGAGGCGTTCCTGAGTTCGGTGGAGGTGAAGCTGACGCTACAGCCCCAGAAGCCGAAGCTCCTGAGGCCATAGAGCCTGAATAGTATTACGCTCCGTTGTCGTAAATAATTACTGGACGAGGTCCTGTCTCAAGTATCTGAATAATATTAGATTTATCAGTAATACCTAAGGTAGTAACAATAAAATCTTCAAAATATTGAGCAGACATCGCCCCTCCAGATGCTGGTGGTACTATAGATACTTTAATTGCCATATCTATATTTAGTAGTACAACAGTTTTTTTCTCCTATCTTTTTATTTTTATACGACTAAATAAATGTATGGCTCTAGCGTGTGAAATAACTCCCCTTTCTGCTTTTTTAACAACTAACCTTAATAATAAGATTGAAACATTTGATCGATTAGGTGAAAGAATTAAAAGATCATTAGGATACCCTCTCGTTTCTCTAGAGATTCATACAGATCAACTTAGGGAGAATATCCAAATTGCAGTAGAATATTTTACAAAATACGCAGGTTATACCAGAGAGTATATGATATTTGATTCTAATTTATACGAAACAAATAAAGGTATTCGTTTAGATCTATTGTATACGTTGGCTAATACAGATCTTGATACTAACACTAAGAAAGTAGCAGGTACAAACCCTCGAGGGCCAAGTTTAGAATTTTATGGTGAAACTCCAGAGTCTATCTTTACTGCTACTTCTTCTATAGGATCATCAACATTTGCTTCATCATCAGCTCTTTCTTCTACTTTTACAGATGGTATAGAGCAGTTTGAATTATTTGATAAGACCCTTTATAGTACGATTACTTCGTTTAATACTTCTTTATCCTCTGCGTTTAAAGAAAGCAGAAGAAAAACTCTAGCTATGGAAGGTATTCCTACTGATGCTACTACCTTTCAAAATGTATATGATTATGATGTAATGGATTATAGAAAAGTTATAGCCGTTACAGACTTTGAACAAGGTTCATCCTCCGGTATTAATACATTATTTACTTTGGAGCAGACATTAGCTCAGCAGACATATTTTAGTTATGCATTAGGTAATTACGGTTTTGATTTAGTATCTTGGTATTCACTTAAAGAGTGGATGGATACCAGAGAGAAAATGCTAGCAATTAGAAAGGATATACAATTTGATGAACGTACGCAGTATTTAACAATGTATCCGCAACCTAAGTTAGAGAGATTTTATGGTGTTTTATCATGCTATCTTGAGAGACCTATTAGAGATATTATTAAAGAGCAGTGGGTATATGAATATGCTTTAGCTTTAAGTATGATTACGATAGGAAGGGTAAGAGGAAAGTTTGGTAGTGTTAATCTTCTTGGAGGTGGCTCTCTAAATGCAGATATGTTAAGTGAAGGATCTACAAAGAAAGCAGAGTTAGAGCAAAAACTACTTGAAGGAGCATCTCCAGGTATGGGTGATAATGATCCTACTTTATTCTTCGTTGGGTAATGAAAAAGAGACCAAAATGGAGACAAGGAGAGTTTGTACCAAATAATAAAGAAAAGTTTATGGGTACAAAAGCTACATATAGATCAGGTCTAGAGTTAAAGTTTTTTAGATTCTGCGATAATAATAAAAACGTACTAAAGTGGGGTAGTGAAAATGTTATTGTACCATATACTAGTCCACTAGATGGTAGAGTTCATAGATATTTTGTTGATAACTATGTAGTAATAAAAGAGGGAAATGATATTAAAAAATACTTAGTAGAGATTAAACCATCTAAACAAACCAAGCCTCCTCAGACAAAATATAGAAAAAAACAGCACCTTATATACGAGCAAAAAAATTATGTTATTAATCAAGCCAAGTGGGAAGCAGCTAAAAAGTACGGTAAAAAGAGGGGATTGACCTTTATTATACTAACAGAGAGAGAATTAATTTGACTTTTACGTTACTATTGTATAAATAATTGTATGTCTCTTAAGCTTAATTTGGTTGTTGAAAGGCCAGACGTCTCCGACGAGTTCGAATATATCGAAGAAGAAACTAATAAAAATTCGCCATCTAACCTTTATATTAAGGGACCTTATATGATGGCAGAGGGGGTAAATAGAAATAATAGGTTATATCCCAAGGATGAGCTAGTAAGAGAAGTAGCTCGTTATAATGAAGAAATGGTTGTTCCAGGAAGAGCCATGGGAGAATTAAATCACCCAACATCAGCTGATGTAGATCTTGAGAGAGCTTGTCATATGGTAACTGAAATAACCCAAGATGGTAATGTTTTTTACGGAAAATCGAAAGTTTTAACAACTCCTTGTGGACAAATTGTACGTGCCCTTATAAATGATGGTGTAAAGGTTGGTATGTCATCAAGAGCTCTAGGCACATTAGAAGAGGGTAGCACCCATAATACAGTCAAAAACATGAAGTTGGTTGCTATCGATTGTGTTGCTGATCCTTCTTATCCAAAAGCATTTGTAAATGGTATATTAGAATCAAAACAATGGGTACTTGCTGATAATGGAAAATACGAAGAATTGTATGATAAGTTTGAAAATAGTGTATCATCCCTACCAAAGAAAGATATAGACAAATTTTTAACAGAAAGAATTCTCAACTTCATTAATAAACTACATTAAATAATAATATGGAAGAAAAAAATAAAATTTCTAAATTTATAGAAGAACTTTCCAACAAAAATTACGCTCAGGCGAATAAATATTTGAAGAGCGTCATTGAGGACAAGATAAAGACTAGAATCGATACCGCAACTGAAAAACCACTCTTTTAATTATGAACAACGAATTATTGCCTAAAGAACTCCAAGAAGTATTAACAGAAGAGTCTGTAAATGCTATAGAAACTGCGATCAAGGATAAGGTCGAATTATCTGTTGAAGCAGCTTTGACTAACCAAGATGAGCTTTATGCTGAGAAGTTAGAAGAGTTGGTATCAGCTATTGACAAAGACCATACCGGTAAGCTTAAGAGAGTAGTAGAAGCAGTCGATACAAGTAATGCGACTAAGCTTATTAAGGTTGTTAAGAGGTATGAAAATGAAATTAACAATAGTGCTGCACAATTTAAAGAGACTTTAGTAGAGTCTATTTCAGATTATATTGAAGAGTATATTGACGAGGCAGTTCCAGTACAAGCAATTGAAGAAGCAACTAAGAATAGAACAGCTGCTGAAGTACTTAGTAACTTAAGAAACGTATTAGCTGTCGACTCTACATTAATGAAAGAGTCAGTTAAAGGTGCTGTTATGGAAGGTAAAAATACTATTGATGATCTTACTGCAAGACTTAACGAAGTTGAGAAAGAGAACAACCTTCTTAAAGAAGCTTACAACTCCACACAAGCTGACTTGTTTTTAGAGAAGAAGACTTCTGGTTTACAAGACAAGAAGAGAGAGTATCTTAGAAAAGTTTTAGGTGATAAGTCACCAACCTTTATTAAAGAGAATTTTGATTACACAGCGCGCTTATTTGATAAGAAAGAGCAAGAAAGAATTGATGTAATTAAGGAGGAAGCATTTACAAATCGTAAAGTAAAAGCTGATGCTCCAAGAGAAGTTATCGAAGAGAAGATCGCTCCGGTAACTAACCCATATCTTTCGGAATTACAACGAATGAAGTAATTTTAACCCCGAACAATGAGGTGCTAGTCACCTGAGTATCTTGGGATTTAGTCCCATGTAGGTCAAAAAAGAAAGGAAAATTAATTAAATTATGAATAAACCACAATCATTTATTGATAGAGATAGAGCGGACGTACTTTTAGAAAAGTGGGCTCCGGTTCTTGATTATACATCTGATAGCGTTAAGGCTATTGAGGATGACCATACCCGCTTAAATACTGCTGTTCTCTTAGAGAACCAGGAAAAGTGGTGCATAGAAGAGAGTTCTTCCACACAAGGTGGGTCGCTAGGAGTAGCTGCTCAGGGTGGAACAATCTTCAACCCAAATGGCCAGACTACGTCTGGCGATAATTATGCACAAGGTGATGCTCGTTTACCAAAAGTCTTAATCCCGATGATTCGTCGTACGTTTCCTGAGCTTATCACCAACGAAATCGTTGGTGTACAGCCTATGTCTGGTCCTGTTGGACTTGCATTCGCTCTTCGCTACGCTTACCAGTCCGATACCTTAGGTAACGGAGTTGATGGTAAGAGTGGTGGTCCTGCTACTGGTCCCGGTAATCCCGTTGGAGCAAGTACAGGTTATAGCGGTGCTGGTGGACTTCCTAACACCGAAGCAGGTTATCAATTACTTGATACTCGCTTTACCGGTGCTTCCTCTTCCCAGTTAGCTGGTGGAGGTGGATGGGATTTCGCCGATCAAGACAAAGGTGTTGCTCAGATACTTTCTGCTTTTGAAATCACTGGAAACATTCCTCAAATGGAGGTTAAGTTCGAGAAGACAGCCGTTGAAGCTGGTACACGTCGTTTAGGCGCGCGCTGGTCGGTTGAACTCGAGCAAGACCTCAAGAACATGAACGGAATCGATGTTGACGCTGAGATCACAAACGCTATGTCGTATGAGATCCAAGCTGAGATCGATCGTGAAATGCTCATGAGAATGATCCAATCCGCACTTGGTGCGAGCCGTTTCTCTACCTGGTCACCTGCTTCTGCAGATGGTCGTTGGTTAGTTGAGCGCAATCGTGATTTCTATCAGAGATTAATCATTGAGGCCAATCGTATTGCTGTACGTAACAGAAGAGGTGCTGCCAACTTTATTGTTGCAACTCCTCGTGTATGCGCGATTCTTGAAATGCTCCCTGAATTTCAGTGGGTACCTGTTCAAGGCGACGTGAATACACAACCTGTTGGTATTGCCAAGGTTGGTTCAATTGGTGGAAGATTTAACGTTTACCGTGATACCCGTACTGAAGTCCAGAACAACAGTGAGTACACTAACTATTATAGTGGTGGAAACTCTGGATCTGGCATTGAATATGCGCTCCTTGGTTACAAGGGTCCAGAATTCTACGATACTGGTATCATTTACTGTCCGTACATTCCAGTAATGGTACAGAGAACAATTGGCCCGAATGACTTCGCACCGCGTGTTGGCTTGCTTACACGTTATGGCGTCGTCGATAATATCTTCGGGGCAGATCTCTACTATCATGTTATACTAGTGAATGGACTTGGTCAATCGTTTACACCAGGCTCTCAGTCTGTATACTTCTAAGATACAACTATCAAGCTAAAAAAAGAACAGTAGGACGAAAGTCCTACTGTTTTTTCTGTTATATGGTATAAATAACTTTATGAAGTTTTTAAGACTTATTGAAGCATTTAAAGATACTGTTACATCAGCTGAGAAATTATTTATTAAGTTTATTGAGAAACGTAAGCAGGGAGCTGCTAAAACAGCAGCAGCAAGTAAGAAGAAAGGCGGTTATGCACTACCATCGTTCTATCACTTTAATGCTAAAGCGAGACCGTACGCTGAGTGCGAGAAGCACTATGATGATGTAAAGTATGTAGAAAAGAAAGCTGAGGAGATATACAAGGGTCTAAAGAATTGGAGAACAATGTCTCAGAAGAAGTTTCAAGAAGAGACTGGTAAATTAGAAGTGTACGGAGAAGTATATATTCGTAAAACTAAACCTAACTCTTTAAAGATAGATTAACCCTATAAATTAAAAAAGCCGGCATTAATGCCGGCTTTTTTGTTGTTACTGCTTGGGTGTCTTTACATGAGGTACTGTAACGTCATGTAAGGTAAAATGTCGCATACTAACATCTGAATACCTTTCAGGGTTAATATCAATACCACCTCTACGTGCATATAGACATCTTACAGCTAGCTTATCTGGCTCAAGTATATCATATAAACGCTTGTAAATAGTCTCACAAATCTCTTCATGGAAGTGACATTCATCTCTAAAAGAGACAATATATTTAAGTAGTGAGATAGGATCTACAGCCTTATCACCTTCAATTTCAATATACACATCACCCCAATCAGGTTGTGAGGTTACACGACAGTTAGACTTAAGCAGTGCACTATGATAACGTACTACATCTACATCATTCTGAACAGTTACGAGTAATTCTGGAGTCTCTTGATAGACAGTAAACTCCAAATCGTCGATAGGATACTCTTCTTCAAGAGTAATATGACTAAACTCACGGTAGTTATGACCCCATTCATCATTTGCAGTTGTAACTTCGCTAAGTACATGCTCATTAGTATCAACTCTTACTTCAACATTATGTTCAAGTAAGTCTGAGAGATCGGCTTGCGCATTTCGCTCAATAGTCTTTAATACCTCCGCTTGGTTTTTACCAAGCTTAGTCATATTAAAGGAGTTAAAATATAGCTTAAAGGATTTAGACTCAACGATGAACTCACTATTACAAGGAATATAAACCTTCGCAATACCTACTACAGGTAATCCGTGATCTGTTAGTCCAGATACTTCATACGCGTTCCAAGTATCACCTCCATCGAAAGGTAGATTATCATCGTCTATATCTAGATGCGTTCTATTAGACGCTCTAGGCTCTCTTACTAAAAGCTCTGGATCGTACGTATCTTTATATTGAGACGATTGACCCAAATGCTTACTAATATTACTATTGTCTAGTTCTTTTAATGCCATAACTTAATTAATTTTAATATCTAACCCTCGTTCTTCAAGAGTTTCTTTTACAATTTTTAATCTTTCTTCTACTGTACCTGATAAAGTAACGACGTTATTAAGATCAGGTAAATACCCTTCAAACAGCTCAATAATATCATTCCTAAAATTTATATCAGCTGACCGCTCACCATCATCTACCAACGGTACATCATGCGGATTAGTATAAAATACAACATCATATTTATCTACTAAATGACCATAGACTTTTAATGCAGCATCATATATAACCTTACTTACTTTACCTTGCCTACCCAACCAATCAGTATACACAATACCATCAACAGCACACCTATCTAAGATAGTATGCTCAGCATATGTCTTACGATATACGTTTTCTATATGATCATTCATAATCATATATTGCGTAAGATCACCTCCATCCTCATTGATAGGCATATTAAACTTACGTTTAATCTTTCTAGTTACTTCATCTACAATAAAAATATCAGGATTATTATCCTTTAAAATATTAAGTAACGTAGACTTACCGGTACTTTGAGCTCCTGAGAATGATATCAGCATCTTTTAATTATATCTGTTGTTTGTAAGAAATCAATCCATGCTGCTAAAGAAGTACTTTTTAATCCTGTAAATACTTCATCGAGAGTTTTCATGGTATTGAAACGTTTTACTTCTGAAACTATCTCTCCACTATCCACCTCAGGCACAACC
>Ga0233432_10006370_pt1 | contig 10084 bp, 10 predicted proteins | sample SI_122_August201_6_FD_179870 | JGI IMG/M metagenome (GOLD analysis project Ga0233432, IMG submission 179870) | Seawater microbial communities from Saanich Inlet, British Columbia, Canada - SI_122_August2016_10_MG | ecosystem: Environmental > Aquatic > Marine > Inlet | place: Canada: British...
TAAAGCCTGAATTCATCGCTACAGGCTGTCCATTTTGTAATACTATGATGACGGATGGTGTAAAGAACAAAGAAAAAGAAAACGATATTCAAGTCATGGATATTGCAGAAATGATTGCTCAAGCTCAAGACCTTTAAAATGTACATTCCTTACGACCAAATAAGTGCTGATGCTAGAGTGTGGATATATCAAAGCAATAGGGCGTTTGACTCCGATGAAAAAGCTGATATAGAAAAACAACTCATTGACTTGTGTAATAATTGGAATACTCACGGAACAGCATTGCATTGTTCATTTCAAATACACGATTGGTTCATTTGTTTATTTGTAGATGAGAGTATGCAGGGCGCAAGTGGCTGTTCTATTGACAGTTCGGTAGCCGTTATTAAATCTATAGCTAAACAGTATCAAATAGATTTCTTTGATAGAATGAATATTGCTTATTTGGAAGGGGAGAATACCCAGGTTTTACCACTTCCTAAATTTAAGCAAATACTAAGTTCAGAAACGCTAGTTTTTAACAACTTGGTGAATACTAAAGCGGAATATGAAAGTCAGTGGAAGATACCTATCTCAGATTCTTGGTTAGCTAAGTATATTTCCTAAAGGGATATATTTTATACATTTGTTACTCCTTAAAATTTATGTCATGAAAACTAAAATTGTAATACCTTTCTTATTTCTAATCTTTATATTTATTAATTCAAACGCTCAAATTGAAAATGAAATTAAATCATTTTCTGATTCCACAACTGAATTTGTGAATAATGGTAGAAAGTTATTAATTCAATCCATTGCCAAAGAAGACTATGAGAAAGCAAAAGAAATTAGCCAATATTTGAATGAATATACGTCAGATAAAGCCTATTCAGCTTTCTACTTTCCTGAAAATTTAAATATTAACTTACTGACTTCAGATTTTTCTGGCTTTTTAGAAAAAGTCAAAAAATATGATATGTATGCAAATCAAGCTCCTTATCCAGATTCTTATAAGATAGGCAATGTATTGCTAAAAGAGATTGACAATAAAAAAGAAGACATTTTAAATAACTTAAAAAAGACTGCTATAGATAGTGAAGGGAAAAGACTAATAAATATGTATTTACACCTTGTTAATGAGGGTTCTAAAAATGATGAATATTCTCGATTATTGAGGAACTATAAAAGCAATTTCCCTGAAACTAAATACTCTGATTTTATACAAGAGGCATTACCTAAAAAATATACCCCAGCCTATTTTACATAGACATTTGGTACAGGAGGAGTTGGTTTAACTAATAATTTAAAAAATACATTTTCTACTAATATGATTTTCAATATGTCAATGGATATTAGGATACATAATGTGTTAGCTTCTCTTTATTTAAATGGAGGTAATTTCAATGTGAAAACTCCATTTTTTGGATATACAGATAATAACGAACCAATTAACTTTGAATTAAATGACTCTGTATCATATTTTAAAAGAGGAATGTATTTGGGTTATTTTATAGATGATTCAGAAGTTTTAAATCTTGCTCCTTATATAAATATAGTTAAGACTTCAATAGAAAGCAATAAGTTCGGACCTTCGGAAAAAGATAAAGAATATGTATTAATAAATGATTTTACCTATGGCTTAGGTTGTCGTGCGGAAATAAAATTAGCTCAATATCAAGCTAAATATTCGTATTACGGAATGTTTAACCCAAAACATCATATTGCTTTGGCACTAAATGTTGGTTGTGATATGATATCACAATCCGATGATTTTTTTGAAGGTAATTTGTACTATGCCAATATTGGTATAGTGTGGGGCTTTGGTGATTTTTAGTCAATAACTACTCCCAAATATCTTCTTTATCTATGATGCGTTCTTGATAGCGTTCATTGAAGCCTTCTAATCTTTTCCACTCATTGGGTAATTCTTCAATAGGGTATATGATAGCATTGGGCTGTTTTTGAAAAGATATACGTCGAATCTCTTTTTCTTTCACATTGATATTCATCTGACTACAGCTTACTGTATTGATGCCGGATATTTTATCACCTTCGTCTTTTATGACATATACTGCCTGACCATTGCCATTAACATTGATTTTGTTTAGCTCATTTCTTTTGAAAAAACCAATCATATTTCTTCCTTTAATTTGGTTGTATAAGTCTAAACTATCTTGAGAAATGATGAAGGCATTTTGTAATAGATTCATCTTATCAATAGAATTGTCTTTTAGCTCAAGTATAATATGCTCTGAAGTCAATTGATAATTATCAGACCAGAGTATAGGCTCATTGAACATCTGAATAGTTGAGTCTCGCATATAGTAAAACAATACTTGGCATTTGCCTTGAAGGTTTTGACTATAGAATTTAGCTCCAGTAAACGCTTTAATTTGTTGTTTTCCTAAACTGTCTAAATTGGCGATAATAGTATCAGAATGTAGGTATAAAGTGTCTTCCTCAAAATCGGCAACTAGAAGAGGTAAATCAGTGATTATTGAGCTATCTAATTTCTCAAAATATTCGGCTTTATTTCCATAAATAGTATAATCATTGGCAGTGTCTTCAATAGCTACATTCGAAAGAGCTCTACCATATCCATTGTTTCTATCATAGTACAAGATATCTCCTGAAAGTATCTGATTGTCACTTTTCAAATAGGCATTACTGCTAAATTCGGATTTATTGGTAAGGGTGTTATACCAGCCGTCTTCACAATAAATAAAGTTGCTGTCTGATGTTATTGTGGTAGGCCCATTAAAATAAGCTATTTCACTATCAATATTATAATCTAGAGTATCGCACTCTATCAAATACTCTGGATTGTCAAGTGTAACATCGCCTTTAAATACTAAGGTTTTAGCTAGAGAAAGGTAGTCACCTTTTTTACTTTTCAAAACATTCTCTTTATTGGTAATTACAGCACCAGAATAATAGGAGGCGATATTACTTTTTAAGAAGTAATGCAGTTCATCCGTTTTTAAGTTCATGGTTCTATCTTTAAGTAAGATATTTCTCTGTACTATGGCTTTATGATTAGCACCATCATAATTTAGCTTTTCTCCATATAAATGAATACTATCACCCTTGTTGATGTGGATATTACTGTATGCTTCAAATCGATTTTCTTTGAAATAATGCCAAGCACTATCACAATCCATTATGGCTCCTTCGTGTTTAAAACTCACATCACCGACCAAACGTCTAATATCAGGGAATTTTTCTTGGTCGAAATAAGTATAATTGGCGTTGATAATTTCTAGTTGACTACTCTCTTGTGCATATACGATATTAATGATGCTAATCATTAATACCATATTTCGAAGAAATATCAAATTCGTTATCTGTTTAATGTTTGAGTTCTATCAGGCCCTACAGAAACAACAACAATTGGTGTTTCTAGCTCTTTTTCAAGAAAATCGATATAATCTATCAATTGAGATGGAGCGTGGTCCAATGAAGATAGTTGGGTTAAATCTTCTGTCCAAGCAGCTAGTTCCTTGTATATGGGCTTAATGGTCTCTTCACTAGCATCAAATGGTAGATAGTCAATTAACTCTCCATTGTATTCATAATGAGTACACACCTGAATATTTTCTAAATTACTAAGAACGTCTGCTTTCATCATCATTAGCTTAGTAACGCCATTTATGGCGATTGCGTATTTAAGAGCTGGAATATCTATCCATCCACAACGCCTTTTTCTACCTGTTGTAGCACCAAATTCATTACCTACTTTACCAATAAATTCACCTACTTCATCAAACAATTCAGTAGGGAAGGGGCCACTCCCGACACGAGTGCAATAGGCTTTGAAAATACCAAAGACATCACCAATTTTATTAGGTGCTATTCCTAGACCGGTACAAGCACCAGCAGATATGGTGTTGGATGATGTAACGAATGGATATGAACCGAAATCTATATCTAATAAAGTACCTTGTGCACCTTCAGCTAATATTTTTTTGCCTTGTTTTTGTGCTTGATGCAAATAGTGTTCACTATCAATATGTTTGAATGATTTAAGAGCTTCAATTCCTTCGAACCAATCTTTCTCTAATTTCTCTAAATCAAAGCCCATAAAGTCATTATCTAACATTCGGGAATGTTTTGATACTAATTTATCATAACGGTTTTTAAACTCTGTAGAACTAATATCACCTACTCTTAAGCCATTTCTACCAGTTTTATCCATGTAAGTTGGCCCAATACCTTTTAAAGTAGAGCCAATCTTACTTTTACCTTTTGCTTTTTCTGAAGCAGCATCTAAAAGTTTGTGAGTTGGTAATATAAGGTGGGCTTTTTTGGATAAAAAAAGTTTAGAAACTAAATCAACATTCATCTCGTTTAATGCGTCAATTTCTTTTTTGAAAATAATAGGGTCAATAACGACTCCATTACCAACAATATTGATGGCATTTTTATGAAAAATCCCTGATGGAATAGTATGTAACACGTGTTTGATACCGTCAAATTCTAGTGTATGACCAGCGTTTGGACCACCTTGAAAACGAGCAATAATATCGTAATCTTGAGTTAATACATCTACAATCTTACCTTTTCCTTCGTCGCCCCATTGTAGGCCTAATAATACATCTACCGACATTTATATAAGTTTATTTTTTTGATTGACATTTTTCACATAAACCATAAAGGTTTAAAGAATGATTAGACACTTTAAATTTCAATAATTCTTCAACTGTATTCTTAATGTTTTGAATTCTTGGATCACAAAACTCTGTCACTGAATGACAAGCGGAGCAAATAAGATGGTCATGTTGCCCACTAATTAAGGACTTTTCATATTGCGATTGATTCTTACCAAACTGATGTCTTCTCACTAATTTACTATCAATAAGTAATTCAATAGTATTATATAAGGTAGCTCTACTTACTCTATATTTTTTATTTTTCATTTTAATATAAAGAGTTTCTATATCAAAATGGCCATCATGATCGTATATTTCTTGTAGAATAGCGAAGCGTTCAGGTGTTTTGCGCTGACCATTTTTCTCAAGATATTGAGTAAAAATTTCTAATACAGATGAAGTTGATTCTATCTTAGACATTTGTGTTAATGTTATGTGTAAAAATAACTTTTTTTTGAGAAGTTGTATGAGTATTTTTTCAACACTTTTTAAAGGCGTTCTACCGACTCAACCCCCTCAATACTTTCTAATTTGTTAATAAGATTTTCAAGGTGTACTTTATTTATAACAATCACAGAAATTATACCATCAAAAATACCGTTATTAGATTTAATATTGATTGATGATATATTAACATTCATTTCGTTTGAAATAAGCTTGGTTATTTTATTAACTAGTCCGATTTGATCAAACCCTTTAACGCTAAGAACGGCAGAGTATTTTAAGTTTTCTATAGTTGCCCATTCCGCTTTCATTATGCGGTATGCGTATCTAGATTGAAGTTGAATAGCATTGGGGCAATTTACATTATGAACCTTTATGCCTTCATTTATTGTGGTAAATCCAAAAATTTCATCGCCACTAATTGATGAACAACATTTAGCAAGTTTATAATCTAGAATTTGCTTATCATCACCAAATAAAATAGCAGGTTGACTATTGGCACGTTTTACAGTACCATTAGTTGTAACTATCTTATTATCTTTTTTCGATATTTTACTTTTAATAAGACCGTACCAGCCTTGATTTTTCGTGTTTACAAAAGATCGAATATGCTTATTGTTTAGATTTCCAACCCCAAAATTATAATACATATCAAGACTGCTTTTAAAATTGAAAAACTTCAACATTTCATTTTCAGTATTATGGTTGAAGTTTATTTTAATGTGTCTTAATTTTCTAAGCAACAATTCTTTACCCTCTTGACCTATTTTCTTCTTTTCTTCTTTTAAAGCATTTTTTATTTTTGATTTGGCTCTTGATGTTTTAACAAAACTCAGCCAATCTTCTTTTGGAGATTGCTTGTTGGAAGTTATTATTTCAACTTGATCACCGCTTTTAAGGATGTAGGAAAAAGGTACAAGCTTACCGTTAACTTTAGCACCTAAGCAGTGACTACCTACTTCAGTATGTATTTCATAAGCAAAATCAAGCGGGGTTGCATCTTTTGGTAAAGTTTTTAAATCACCATTTGGAGTAAAAATGAATATTTCTTCTGTAAAGAGGTTCATTTTAAAATTATCTACAAAATCAATGGCGTTAGCATCAGGGTTTTCTAATAACTCTCTTATTCTGTTTATCCAATTATCGAGGTTAGATTCTTTTGATGAAGAGCCTTTATACTTCCAATGAGCGGCAAAACCTTTTTCAGCAATATCATCCATTCTTTCTGTCCGAATTTGCACCTCTACCCATTTACCATTAGGACCCATTACAGTAGTGTGTAAGGCTTCATACCCATTAGCTTTTGGTGTAGAAATCCAATCCCTCAGTCTATCGGGATTTGGCTTGTAAAAGTCCGTCACTATGGAATAAACCCTCCAGCAAATAGACTTTTCATTTTCCTGTGTTGCTTTCACAATAATTCTAATTGCAAACTTGTCAAACACTTCCTCAAATTCAACACCTTGTTTTAACATCTTATTTCGAATAGAATAGATGGATTTAGGTCGACCTTTTATCGTGTAGGCAAAGTCTTGTTTATTGAGTTCTTCTTTAAGAGGAATAGTAAACTTATTTATATAGCGTACTCGTGATCTTTTACTTTCAGCTAGTTTTTCTGAAATAGCTTTGTAAATTTCTGATTTGGTATATTTCAACCCCAAATCTTCTAATTCTGTTTTTATAGCATACAAGCCTAAACGATGGGCAAGAGGAGCATATAAATACAGCGTTTCAGAGGCTATTTTCAATTGTTTATGCTTTGGCATTGAGGATAGGGTGCGCATATTATGCAATCTATCTGCCAATTTGATAAGAATAACCCTAACATCATCAGAAAGAGTTAGCAGCATTTTTCTAAAGTTTTCTGCCTGCATAGATACGTTCTGGTCGTATACATCAGAAATCTTTGTTAGACCATCTATAATTCTGGCAACTTTAGAGTCAAAAATACGTTCTATATCTTCTAGAGTATAGTCTGTATCTTCTACAACATCATGTAATAAAGCACATATAATAGAAGTCGTTCCTAGTCCTATATCTTTTGCAGCAATCCTGGCAACATCTATCGGATGATAAATGTACGGTTCGCCAGATTTCCTACGCATATCTTTGTGAGCTTCAACAGCAATGTTAAAAGCTTTACGAATACGCTTTTTATCTTCTTTACTAGTTTTATCTCTACAATCTCTTAATAACCCTTTATATCTATTGAGGATTTCTTTTCTTTCTATGTCAAGATTAATAGATTGCAAACTTGGAGGAGCTTATTTTGTTGGTAAAACTTTTGTTCTAACTTCACCAAAACCAACTCTAACATTGTTTTTGATACTGTGAGCTTTCATTATCACGCTATCTCCATCGAGTATGAATTTTCGTTCACTACCATCAGGCATAGCTAAGGGTTTTGTACCTTTCCAAGATAGCTCAAGCATTGATCCGTATGCGCTTTCATCATTTCCAGAAATTGTACCAGACGCCATCATATCACCAGCATGAATATCGCAACCATTTACAGAATGGTGTGCTAATTGCTGATTCATATTCCAATACATGTATTTGTAGTTAGATTTTGATACAGTATGAGCAGGAAAATTATCTGATTCAATCTGAACTTCTAGATTAATGTCTATATTTTTATTACCAGAATACTTAAGGTAAGGAAGTACTTCAGGTTCTTGCACTTCACCTTGGCATCTAAACGGTTCAAGAGCATCAAGGGTGACTATCCATGGTGATATAGAAGATGCAAAGTTCTTAGCCAAAAACGGTCCTAATGGGACATATTCCCATTTTTGAATATCTCTTGCTGACCAATCATTAAAAATAACCATACCAAAAATATAGTCTTCAGCTTCATCTATAGAAATAGAATCACCTAAGGATTTACCTTGCCCAGTAATAAACGCCATTTCTAATTCGAAGTCGAGAAGTTTACAAGGTCCGAAAACAGGTGATGTTGCATCTAATGGTAGTTGTTGACCTTTAGGCCTATGAATATCTGTTCCTGACAAAACTATGGATGATGCACGACCGTGGTATCCAACAGGAATGTGTAGCCAATTAGGTAGTAGTGCATTATCGGGGTCTCTAAACATACAGCCTACATTATAAGCATGCTGTCTTGATGAATAAAAATCAGTGTAATCGCCTACTTTAACAGGCATACACATACTAACATCTTTAATGTCAAATAACGCTGAAGTGAATTTTTCTTTATTGCTTTCATCAGAAAAAATTTCAGAAATCCTATTTCTCACTGCTCGCCAATCTGATTTTTTTTGTTTTAAAAAATCATTTAAAAATGGCTTATTGAAAAAATTTTCTGAAATAATACCATCAAAGGCATCTAAATCATATAATGAGGATAAGTTTATTACCACATCTCCAATACGGCTGACAGCTAACTTTTCACTGTTAATAATTGCCATTCCGAAAGGAATATTTTGAATAGGGAAATCACTAGTGTTAGGGACTTCTATCCAGCTTGTTAATTTAGGATTATTAGCTTCAATCATTGCTTCTATTTTTTTCTTAAAGCAAAGATATATAAACAATTCAATTCATTTAGTAAGAAATCAAAAAGCTACTAACTATATTTGCACAATGAGAGGCCTCATAATTTTATTCTTAATATTCTATAATTTTTCCTTTGCACAAAAAGCAGATAGTACACTTGCATTTCATATTGCTCTAGGTACAGAGATTGTATTATATTCAACAACGATGTATGCTCTAAATGATTTATGGTATAAAGATTATCCTAAAAGTGAATTTCATTGGATAAATGATAATTCTAATTGGCTACAAATGGATAAAATAGGGCATGCAACTACAGCATATCAAGTTGGAATGTTAGGAAAAGATGTAATGCAATGGTCGGGTGTAACAGAGAAAAAAGCCTTATGGTATGGCGGTTTGTATGGAGCTTTTTTTCTTACTAACATTGAAACATTAGATGGTTTTTCAAAAGAGTGGGGGGCATCGTGGGGTGATTTAATTGCTAACACTTCTGGAACTCTTGTTTTTATTGGTCAGGAATTACTTTGGAATGAACAAAGAATACAAATGAAATATTCTTTTAAACCATCTAAATATGCAGATTACAGACCTGATTTATTAGGCTCTAATTTTTTACAACAAACTATAAAAGATTATAATGGTCAGCTATATTGGTTATCTTTTAATATCAATTCTTTCCATAAAACCTCTTTACCTGATTGGCTAAATATAGCATTTGGTTATGGGGCTGATGGTATGTATAATGGCTCACCATCTGAGCCTAACACCTACAGAGAATATTACGCCAGCTTAGATATAAATCTTAGGAAGATCAAAACAAAGAAAAAGTTTCTTCAAAAAACATTAAAAATATTTAGCTTCATAAAAGTTCCTTTGCCTGCTTTTAAACTATCAAAAAATAAGTTGCAGTTTTATCCTTTTCATTATGGACAATAATATTAGAATAGGTGATAAAATTAAATTTTTAGACTCTGAAGGTGGAGGAGAGGTTATCTCCATTTCGGGTAATCAATTTTTGATATCTACAGATGAGGGGTTTGAAGAATTTCATTCTTTACAATCTATTGTTAAGGTCGACATAGATATTGAGAAAACTCTAAAAACAACTTATGTGCCAGTTGGGTTTAAAAAAATTACTAAAAAGCTAGAGAAAAACTCTATTTTTAAATCAAAGTCTCCACTAGTTTGGGAAATAGATATTCATATTGAAAATTTACTTGACAATTTTCATCACATGAGTAACCATGAAATAGTAAATTATCAGTTAGACAAGTGTGAAAATATAATTCATAAAGCGTTGAAATCTAAGATTCATAAACTAGTGATTATTCATGGAAAAGGGCAGGGAGTGTTAAGGAGGGAGGTGCATAATTTATTGTATTCTTTTCGACTCGATTTTAAAGACGCTGACTACATGAGATATTCTGGTGGCGCTACGGATGTATTTTTTAGATAAAAAAAAGGCAAACATATAATGCTTGCCTTTTAAATAT
>Ga0233432_10006372_pt1 | contig 10080 bp, 4 predicted proteins | sample SI_122_August201_6_FD_179870 | JGI IMG/M metagenome (GOLD analysis project Ga0233432, IMG submission 179870) | Seawater microbial communities from Saanich Inlet, British Columbia, Canada - SI_122_August2016_10_MG | ecosystem: Environmental > Aquatic > Marine > Inlet | place: Canada: British...
CTCAGGAATTGCACCGCTCTTAATTTTCATGGGTGTAGGCGCTATGACAGATTTTGGACCACTGCTTGCTAACCCAAAGACTTTAATACTAGGTGCTGCAGCACAATTTGGCATCTTTGCAACTGTAATGGGAGCGTTATTATTAGATTACTATGGACTAATAGATTTTACTCTAAAGCAGGCTGCTGCAACAGGAATCATTGGTGGTGCTGACGGTCCAACTGCAATATATGTCTCATCCATTTTAGCTCCAGAGTTGCTTGGGCCAATAGCTGTAGCTGCTTATTCCTATATGGCATTAGTTCCATTAATTCAGCCTCCTATAATGAGAGCTTTAACATCGGAATCTGAAAGAACTATTCAAATGGTTCAGCTAAGAAACGTATCTCAAAAAGAAAAAGTTATTTTTCCTATTATGCTCTTCTTGTTGGTTGGATTACTTTTACCAAGCGCGGCACCCCTATTAGGAATGCTTTGTTTAGGTAATCTTATGAAAGAATCATTAGTGGTTGATAGGTTAAGCGATGTAGCCCAGAACTCATTAATAAATATAGTAACAATTTTTTTGGGTTTGTCTGTTGGATCTAAACTGGCTGCTGACAAATTTTTAACTCCTGAGACACTTGGAATACTTATATTAGGAATGATTGCTTTTGCAATAGGAACTGCAGCGGGTGTTCTTGTAGCAAAATTAATTAATATATTTAGTAAAACAAAAATAAACCCTCTTATAGGGGCAGCTGGAGTTTCAGCAGTTCCAATGGCTGCAAGAGTAGTTAATAAGGTTGGGTTAGAATACAATTCACAAAATCATTTATTAATGCATGCCATGGGGCCAAATATTGCAGGAGTTATAGGCTCAGCAGTAGCTGCTGGTGTAATGATAAAGTTTCTAGGTTAAATTCCAGACGAAAAAAAACAGAGACTAGCTCTGTTTCTTTAGTTCGAGATCCTTAGGGGTCCTGAGTGAGATTTTCTCCGGCTCCTTGAATTCTTTCTCTTGAATTCTTGGTGGGTTTATAAGCTCTTTTTTATCGTCGACTCTTATAAACGCTTTCTCCCTATGGGCTCTACCTTCTTGCTTCTCTCTAAGTCCCGTCTGCAGTTGTTCTTTAGTCGGAATCAAGTTGGTCTATTAAATATACTCTTTTGAAAATTCATGTCAACACTTTATTTAAAAAAATTGATTAATTTTAATAAAAAAATAAAAAAACTACAGATTGATAATAGGTATAAATAATATTTAGTTTTTTGCCTGTTTTTTTACATAAATATTCATTAAGCGTATGAATATTTTTGAGCCTATTGCAATTATTAATCTATGTATATAGATTTTAAATTTTTTTAGCATTTTTTTAACATGTACGTTTAAAAAAAGGGAGGCTATTGCCTCCCTTAAAGTTTATTATTATCTTAGAATTTATAATATAGAGAAGTCGTTATACTTCTTCCAAGTAACCTAACTGCTCTCTCTTCTTGGTACCTACTTTCGCTACCATCATGGTCAAGAGGGTTATTAACTTTTACTATAAATTGAAGATTATCATTATGCTCATATACATAGCCAACAGTATCAAACCAATATCCATCATATTCAGTTATTGGATTGCCAGCTCTATCTAAGTATTTATCTGCTCTTGTATCAGTTTCAACTTTATCAATATATCCACTAGCTACAAAATCAGCTTTATAGTATGCATAATGCTTACCCTTAGAATAGCCAAGAGTTAAATCTTGAGTCCATTCTGGGTTAGATGCATCACCTGTTGAATCTATTAAATCAGCAGGATCCCCTGAATCAGCTTCAAGTCTTTCTTTTTGCTGCATTGCTCTCCAGTTAAGAGATAATTCTCCAAAGCTATATTCTTTGTTCCAATTTAATTTATAAATATAGGTTGCAAAGTCAATGATACCTGAGTTACCAGGACCTACTTCAAAGTCTACAACATTGCCATCTGCTGATCTTTCAAAATTATTACAAAAAGTATTTGGATAAGCTGCGGCGTCATAACAAGCAACCATAAAGTCTTCTAGTGAAAAAGTAGTTACGTAATCTTTAAGGTTGATTTCAACATAATCAGCTGTTAAAGAGACATTACCAACACGATCCATGAAATCAAAATTAGGTGTATATACAAACCCTAAAGAGAAAGTCTCTGCATTTTCATCAACTAAGAATCTATTACCACCGTTTTTACCTTGGACCGTTCCACCAGCTACAAAACTAGTAAATGGTTGTGTAATTCCTGCTGCAGCACAATTTGCTGCTCTGTTTGCAGGATTATCACCATCGGTAATATATCTTGCATCACAAGGATCATCAGCTTGAGAAAAACTTGGGTTAAGTGGCGCAAAAAGCTGATCAATTGTTGGAGCCTTAGTTGTTGTTTGATCTGAAGCTCTTACTGCAAGCTGATCATTAACTCTCCAAAATACACTCAAAGCACTAACATCATATGACCTTGAACCAACTGAGTTTTTATTATCAATTTCACGATAACCATAGTCGAACCTTAAATCTTGAACATAAGGAATACCTGATATAACAGGAACAGATATTTCAAAATATTGAGATTCCACTTCATACTCACCACTTCCATCTAAAACAGCAGATCCTCTTAAGCCAACATAAAACTTAGTAAGTTGGTCAGCTTCATATTTAGCAGCTTCTTTACGATTGTCAAAACCAACAACAAACTCTAATGGTCCTGCAGGCAAATCAACAAGAGTTCCTGCCATTGAAGCAAAAGTAGATTCCTGAGTTATTGTTGCTCCTTCTTTTCCATAAGATGACATATAATCTAAAGCATCTGCATTAGCTGCAACGTCATAACCCCATGGATTTAATGGAACACAACTACCTGTAGCACCCAGGCCAACACCGCCACCAAGATTGGAGTAATCTCCACCTGGAACTATATAAGCGGGTAAATCAACAGTATTATCAAAATTATATCTACAATCAATTTCTCCTGTATCTGGATTAATTTTATAATCTAATGCAGCCATAAATCTTGCAGCAATGATTGCAGGAGAGGTTGAATCAGTTCTTGTTTCACCTTCACTATAGCCAACTTCGTATGAATAGTTCTTATCAAACATATCAAAATTACCAGTTAAGCCCATTGAATAAAACTGAGTTTTAGCTCTATCTTCAAATTGATCGCCTCTTCCACCTGGTGATAAATCTTTCCAAAGTTTTTGCATCATTGCTGGAGTTCCACATGGCTCTCCATCACACAATGCTCCATCAGCACCATACTTAGGACCAAATCCTTCAGCCTCAAGAATTGCAACAGAGTCTGCAGTTAAAAAAGGATCATCTGTAAAAACAGGTATTGAAGTAGATGAAGACCAACAATTAGTATCTTTGATATACCATGCAGCTGCATCTCCATCAGAGGTACAATTATCACTGTCTGCAGTACCAAACCAGTAATCTGAATAATGGGCACCAGAGTCTTCACCAGTATCACTTGCATAATAATTATTTTGATAAATATCAAAGAAAAATTCAGTATTGTCATTGATATCATATTTTAAGAAAACTGAAATATTTTTCTTCTCATAACCTGCTCTTAATATATTGTCGGTATTAATTCTCTTAATATCAGCTCCAACAGTATAGTAGGCACCCGTGGTTTCTGTAGGAGTCCCGGGGAAAAATGGTACAAGCTGACCAGGTGCTCCCCATCTATACCATGCTGGTGAAGTTCCAGAACCATTTAAGTTTCCATTCCAGGATGCACCAACAGATCCAATTTCATTATCTCCATACGCATCAACAAGACCTTCAACAGGATTAGATGTTAGTGTGCTACACATATGACCATCTACACCCATTGGCAGCCAACCATCCTCGTTTTGATACTCAGCTCCTCTTGTTGCCTCAACTTCTTGTGGGTAATAATCACCATAACCAAAGAATTGTGATTGCCCAGTATCAGCAGCAAGTTTGTGAAAGCCACCATGTAGACAATCTTTATATCTGCTATTTGCTTGTTCCACATGAACTGTATCCCTACTTTCAATGGCAGCATTCAAAATAATATTTCCTCTGCCATCAGCAAAGTTTCCACCTATTGTTAAATCAAAACCAAGATCATCTTCAAGACCGTTATAGTCATATCTATCAATCATTAACTCGGCACCTTCAAAATCATCTTTTAGTACATAGTTAACCACACCAGCAATAGCGTCAGCACCGTAAATAGCTGCACCACCAACTGGCACAACCTCTATTCTTTCAATTAGAGCTGTTGGAACATTAGCTAAGTTAACAGCACCACCTGATCCACCACCTGAAGATATTCCAGATGATCCTACAAATCTTCTTCCGTTTACCAAAGTAACAGTTCTAGAGGAATTAAGACCAAAATTTGATGCAACAGATTGTCCAGCCCCTAATGATGATTGATCACCAGAAATTGAGGCTACTGAGTCAATCTCAGGAAGGTCTGTTAAAGCAGAAGCTGCTGTTAGTCCCATATTTCTAATCATATCGCCTTCTAATATTGTGATTGGTTGTGCCGACTCTAACGGATCTCTGGCAATCCTTGAACCAGTTGTTACAACCTCTTCGATATTTTCATCAGCCACATTTTCCTCTACCACTTCCTCAACATCTTGCGCAAACATTGCTGAAGAAAAAAGCACCAATGCAAAAATTTTATTCATATTATTTTTCATAATTTTCCCCTATGAAATTTTGTATACAGAAATTATATCTGTTTTAATTGATTTTGTTCCATAAAAGTTATTTTTGTCAATTAAATTAAAGAATTAATTTTTGTTATTCATGGGTATATAATTGGTATATAAAATAAAATAATTAAAAAAATGTTATTAAAAAATAAAAAAATTATTATCTTTGGTCTTGCTAATAAATATTCAATTGCAGCTGGTATAGCAAAGAGTATGATTGCTCAAGGAGCAACTATTGCTCTTGCCTATCAAAATGAAAGACTTTTAAAAAATATTAAACCCATAGCTGATGATCTTGGTATTGAGCTTTTAATTGAGTGTGATGTCGCCAACGATCAATCAATATCTAAATGCTTTGAATTTGTTCAACAAAATTGGGTAACGTTTGATGGTTTGGTTCATTCGATTGGTTTTGCTCCAGCTGATCAGTTAGAGGGTAATTTTGTAGATGTAACAACAAGGGAAGGTTTTAATACTGCTCACGAAATAAGCTCATATAGTTTTACTGCATTAGCTAAAGCAGCAAAGCCTTTGTTAAATGAATCTTCTGCTCTTTTAACATTATCTTATTTAGGCTCTGTTCAGACAATGCCGAACTACAACGTTATGGGGCTAGCAAAAGCAAGTTTAGAGGCTAATACAAGATTTTTAGCTGCATCTATGGGCAGAGATGGAGTTAGAGTAAATGCTATATCAGCCGGACCAATAAAAACTCTTGCTGCATCAGGAGTTAAAAATTTTAGAAAGATGCTTTCCCAGCATTCAGATAGAGCACCTTTAGGTAGAACAGTAACAACAGAGGAAGTTGGAAACACTGCAGCATTTTTATGCTCTGATTATGCAAGTGGCATTACTGGTGAAATTACTTATGTTGACGCAGGATTCAATATTGCAGCAATGCCTTTGAACGAAATAGAAACCTAAATTAATTATTAAGTTGCTTTACAACACCAGAATTTGGTCTTCTTAAATCAGCAAAACCATATCTTATATCGTCAACAATATGAATACTTTGGGTACTTCCCATTGTCTTGTTTGCCTCTGTTTTATGACCAATTTTATTTAATTTAAACAAAACATCTGAGCTAATAGCTTTTTCATAATCTAGCCCAATATATGGCCAATCCTTATGAACTCTCGGTAGCATTGTCGCGTCGCCTATCTGCAAATTAAAATCAATTACACCAGAAACTACTCTTAATATAGCAGCAGGTATGTAAGAACCACCAGGGGAGCCGGTGATTAAAGATAATTGGTTATTTTTATTAAACACCATTACAGGTGCCATAGTGCTCATAGGTCTTTTGCCGGGTTGAAATTTATTTCCTGGACTTACCCTCCTCCCTACTTTTGTAACATCTCCTGATTGATATACTAAATTATTCATTTGATTATTCATTAAAATACCAGTGTCTGGAATTGTTACACCTGAACCAAATGATGCACCAAGAGTATAAGTATTAGATACAGCATTACCATCAGAATCTATTATAGAGTAATGAGTTGTATCTCTACTTTCATTAATAATCTGAAGAGGTTTGATTATTGAAGCTTTGCTAGCTTTCTTTAAGCTAATGCTTTGAGATAACTCCTTTATTCTGTCTTTAGAAAGCAATTTGTTGACAGGTACATTGTAAAAAAGTGGATCACCAACTTCACTAGATCTATTATTATGACCTCTTCTGATTGCCTCTGAAATAAGATGATATGTCGTACTTGAATTGCTTTCATGTTTAGATAAATCAAATTGTTCTAAAATTCTTAAGGCTGTTAAAAGAGTAATACCACCTCCAGAAGGTGGTCCGGCTGTATAAACTTTATTACCTCGATAATTTACTGAGATTGGCTTTCTTATATAGGGTTTATAATTTATTAAATCCTTCTCTGAAAATAATCCGCCATTATTATTCATTGCTGTAATAATCTTATCTGCGGTTTCGCCTTTATAAAAACCATCTCTACCATTTTTAGCAATTAAAGAGATAGTTTTTGCCAAACCAGGTACTATAAAAATTGAACTTTCTCTTAATGGTTTGTTATCTTTAAAGTAAATTTTTCTTGATTCATTATCAGATTTTAATCTAGGAGTGCTTTCAATTGCTTTACGTAAATCATAGGTAACTGGGACTCCATCAGTCGCTTGCTTGATAACAGGTTGTAAAATTTCTTCTAGTGTAAGTTTTCCAAATTGTTCATGTGCCTCAAGCAAACCTGCAACAGTTCCAGGTACTGCAGGCGCTTTATAACCAGTATTAACAAGTTCATACTTATTTTTATCAAAACTATTTGGCAATAATTCTAATTTAGTATTTGTATCAGTTATCAGATTGAATATATTTTCTAAATTTGAGTTAAGAGGAGATGAGCTGCGATAATCTATAAAAAAAATTTCATCAATTTTTTTAATGTAAACTAGCATGAAGCCACCACCGCCTAAGTTACCTGCTCTTGGAAGAGTAGCTGCTAGGGAAAAACCAACCGCTACAGCAGCATCAATTGCATTTCCTCCTTTATTTAAAATTTCAATTCCAATTTCAGATGATAAATAGTTTTGAGTAACAACCATGCCTTCTGTTCCAACGACTGGATGATAAGGTGACTCGTAATCTATATAACTTCTAGATTCAACTAATAAACAAAGAAAAAATATTAGATAAAATTTCAAAGCATGCATTAAAAAACTTGTGGAGCTATAAAGTAAGCAAACAAAGTTACTACAAAGATACCAATAATATTTAATAAAAACCCTGCTTTCATCATTGTTGCTATTGTAAATTTACCAGAACCATAAACTATAGCATTTGGAGGAGTTGCTACCGGCAACATAAAAGCACAACTTGCGGCTAAACATACAGGTACTGTTAAAGACACTGGCAATATTCCAAGACCAATAGCTACAGCTCCAAATACAGGTAGAAATGTTGATGTCGTTGCAACGTTACTTGTAATTTCAGTAAGAAATATAATTAACGTAGCAACAAAAAATATTAGCATAATAGGAGGAACTGTTCCTAAAATACTCAATCCTTCTCCTATCCATATTCCCAAACCAGTAGAATTTATTTGTGCTGCTATAGATAAGCCACCGCCAAATAATATTAATAAGCCCCATGGTAATTTATTGGAACTATCCCAGGTCAATAAATCATCCTTATTATTTGATGAAGGTATCATAAATAATAAAATTGCTGAAATAATTGCTATTCCTGCATCTGTAAGGCCTGACAATAATTCAAAATTATCAAGACTTTTTCTAAATATCCAAGCTAGTGCAGTTAGACCAAATATCACAGATATTTTTAGCTCATCTTTTGATAGCGGACCTAAATCAATAAGCATCTTGTTAAGATGATTTTTAGTGTCAGATGATGTTATAAATGAAATAGGGAAAACATATTTAGTAAGAATAATCCATGCTGATAATAACATGACTGCAGCCAATGGAACTCCAAGCTTCATCCAATCAATCATTGATATTTCAACTCCATATGTCTCAAACATAAAAGCACTAAAAACTATATTAGGAGCAGTTCCTACAAGTGTAGACATGCCACCAATTGTTGCCGCATATGCAATACCCAGCATTAAAGCTGTATCAAAATATCTTTTATCTTGATCATTTAACCCTGGAATTGTATTTGCTATAACAGAGCAAACTGCCATACCAATTGGTAATAGCATTAATGTAGTTGAAGTGTTCATTACAAACATACTTATTAGTGCAGCAACAAGCATAAATCCACCAATGAGGTTAATTCCAGATGAACCTGCAGCAAGAATCATTTTTAAAGCCATTCTTTTATGAAGACCAGACTTTTCAATTGCAATAGCTAACATAAATCCACCCAAAAATAGATAAATATTGGGATTAGCATAAGGTAAAGCAGCTTCTTTGAAGTCAGTTATTTGCATTAAAGGAAATAAGGCTAACGGCAATAATGCTGTTACTGGAACAGGTATAGCCTCTGATGCCCACCATATTGCCATTAGGGTAACAATAGCTGCAACTTGCCAAGCTTCTTTTGATAAGCCTTCAGGTGAGGGTATGAATAGCATTACAATAAAAACTATTCCTCCAATAACAAAACCTTTCTTTTTATATGCTGGCATAAAATTTTATTTATATGATACTAAAAAGGGAGCATAAAGCTCCCTTTTTAATTATATTACTTTTTATAAATCAATTTTAAAATCAAGATAATAATTACGACCTAGGTCTCTATGCATGTCTGAGAAGAAACCTAAGTAACCATCAGCCAATGGAGCTCTTTCGTCAGCAATATTTTTTATCATTAACTTAATTCTAGCGTTATTGCCATTAATTTCGAATTTCTTATAAACACCCAGATTCATTGTAGTCATAGACTCAATTTTCCATGGAGTACCATCGGTTAATTTATTACCTAAATCATAAGCCTCACCTATGCGAAGTGCTGAAAAAGAACCGCCCCAATCTCCATTTCTATAATTAACCTTAATGGTATCTTTTTGATCAGCTCCAATATCGTTGGTTTGTAAAAGATTGCCATAACCTTCGATAGTTAAATATGCAGGGATTGCTCCAGCAGCTATTTCATCTTGAATTACCTGGAATTGAGGAACCGGAGTTTGATAGAATTTGTCTGTAATAGAAGATGCTACAGTAACTTTAAAACTACCAAAATCAGTATCAAAATCATAATAAATGCTGACATCAGCTCCCTCGACTTCACGTGTTGCAAGATTTAAATACTCATCTCGAATAATATCTTGTTCGCCAACGGGACATATTCCTGCATCAAAAAACAACTCATTATGTGCATTTTTTTCATCCGATGATCCCCAGTAGGCATCACGTCTTACAGCTGAGCCCTCTATATAATATGCATCAACACCGGCATCATACAAATCAGGATTTGCCTTGCAATATGTAACCATTTCTGCAACTGTTGTTGCTCCACCAATACCAGCCTCTTTACGAAGAAGTAAATCATAAACACTGTGGTTATTTCTCCCAAACAGTCCAATGGTATTTTCTTTTTCAATTGCCCAGACATCATAGGTAATTGTTAAACCATCAAGTGGTTGAAGAACAAAACCTATAGAGCTATTTGTGGATTCCTCAGGAACTAATTTTTCAGCACCTGTTGCATATCTTATGGAGTTTAGAACCAAGTAATCATCAATAAAAACACCATCCGTTTTTGAAGATGGAGCTTCACCGTTAAAGTTTTTAGCTGAAGATAGAAGTTGCAATACTGCATCATTTTTTGACCCAGTTCTAGCGACCTCTTCTTGATTAACTTGAACTAAATTAGGTGGTCTAAAAGATGTAGAGGCTGAGGCCCTAATTGTAGCCCAATCAAAAACATCATAATTTATTGCAAATTTTCCAAC
>Ga0233432_10006373_pt1 | contig 10079 bp, 8 predicted proteins | sample SI_122_August201_6_FD_179870 | JGI IMG/M metagenome (GOLD analysis project Ga0233432, IMG submission 179870) | Seawater microbial communities from Saanich Inlet, British Columbia, Canada - SI_122_August2016_10_MG | ecosystem: Environmental > Aquatic > Marine > Inlet | place: Canada: British...
CTCGAGGAAATCGCCTCAAGCTCTTCTGGAATGTATTCGAGCTGCTTTGCAAGAGTATTGATCTTCTGGCAGATTGACAAATACACCTGCTCGACAATCGCTCGTTGATCAAGTGGCAAATAACCATTCGCAAACAAATTCAATGCGGTATCGAGAGACTGCTGTGCATCGTGGTATGACTCAAGTAAATTTTTAACATTCAGATCTTGGAAAGTCTCAAATAAATCCTGGACCGGCTTTTCTGCATTTGACGGTGGATCACCAATACTCCCCTCATTCGTTTGTTCAGAAACCCCTAGCACGCTGAACACAAGCATACTGTGATAGGCAACCACAGCCCGTCCGCTTTCTGTCATTATCGTGGGGTGTTGAACACCCGCATCATCACAAACGTTTTGTACATGGCAAACAACATCATTTGCATATTCTTGAAGGGTATAATTCACACTTGATTCAAAATTTGTCTGTGACCCATCGTAGTCAACACCTAATCCACCACCCACATCAAGAAACTTCAGGCCTGCACCACGTTTCACAAGCTCCACATACACGCGAGCAGACTCATTTAATGCTGCCTTAATATGTCGAATATTTGTGATTTGACTACCTTGATGAAAATGCAACAACTGAAAACAGTCACTCATATTTCTCTCAGCTAAAAAATCAACTCCTTTCATCAACTCAGAAACACTAAGTCCGAATTTACTGCGAAATCCAGCCGACGCGTGCCATCGGCCGCTCCCTTTGGCAGCTAATTTCATTCGCATTCCAATATTCGGCCGCACGCCAATCTTGCTAGCGCAGTCAACAAGTTCAGCAAGCTCAGAATACCTCTCTACGACTGGGATAATATTTCGTCCAATTTTTTGGGCAAGCATAACCATTTCTATGAACTCAGCATCTTTGAAGCCATTACAAATAATTGGCGTGTCGTTATCGGCTAAGGCGATAACTGCAAGCAGCTCCGGCTTACTGCCTGCCTCAAGCCCGAATTGATATGGTCGTCCGAACCGTAGAACTTCTTCAACAACCTGACGTTGTTGATTTACTTTTATTGGATAAATACAACAGTAGTCACCCAGATATCCACTGTCTTTCATTGCAGAGGAAAAAGCTCTATTAATTTCTTGAAGCCTATGTTGGAGAATTTCTCCAAAACGAAGAAGGACAGGCAGCCCAATACCTCGCACCTCGAGTCGATCAATCAGTTTTTTTAAATCAACATGTCGCTTGGGACTTCTATCTGGATGAACAAGTAAATTCCCGTCGTCCGCAATAGAGAAATACCCATTCCCCCAACGCGCAACCTCATAAAGGTCAGCAGAATCGGCCACAGACCAACTTTCATGATCAAGACCAGCAGTCATAGAGTTCTCACAGTGTTCCAAAAAAGAGGTCGGAGTCACAAGTTTAGCCTGCCGAGAACGCGCAGCCACGAAATGGGCCTGTCTCAGGAAGTTTTACACTTTTTAACTGCATAGACTGGTTTTAACTGCATAGACCAGGAATAACCTGCCCACCGTTTGCAATCTTCATCGGCCGACCATTTTTCGCACGAAATGTGGTGTCTAAAGGAATATCAAGTGACTTCAGAACACTCGCCATCAAGTCCTGCGACGAATATGGCTCACTGATAACTTCTCGACCATCCAAACTTGTCTCACCAATCACAGCACCGCGACTGAAACCTGCCCCGCCGACAACGGCACTCCAACTTCGAGCCCAGTGGTCACGACCACCATTCCCATTGATTGTTGGTGTTCTTCCAAATTCACCCATCCAGATTACAGCGGTATTGTCTAGGACACCTCGATCAGCAAGGTCTGCAATCAACGCACTCATCGCTCTATCAAGATCTGGCAACTTTTGGTCGGCAAGCGTCGAAAAGATATTGTTGTGATTATCCCAACCACCGAGATTGACTTCAACGAAAGGCACTCCAACTTCCACCAATCGCCGAGCCATCAAACAGCCCCTCCCAAAATTTGTTTCTCCGTATCTCTCACGCACAGACGCTGGCTCCTCTGAAACGTTGAACGCGGCCAGTTGACTGCTTGTCATTAACTGGACTGATTTACCAATAATTTCTCGATGATCCTTTGGTAGCTGGCCTCTCTTTTCCCTAATAAACCGGTTCTCAATAGCACCAAGCATCTGAAGCCGATTTGCAAGTCGCTCGTCCGACACTAGTGACTCAAGGTTCTTAACACTCCCTTGGGGACTCACAACAAACGGCGCCCAAGCAGTACCAAGAAACCCTGGGGCAACACTGCTACCACCAACTGATATGAATGGTGGGATTTCAAGCGATTCGATTGTGCCTGCCAACTCGTGAGCTATCACCGACCCATAGCCAGGATGTTCCACATTTGGGTTTGGCACGAACCCGGTATGCATGTAGTAACGACCTCTTTGGTGATCAGCTTCTCGTGTACTCATTGAACGAACAATTGAGAGATGGTGCATCTGCCGGGCTGTCATTGGCATATGTTCACTGATTGCAATGCCGTCAGCCGATGTTGAGATTTGCTTAAAAGGTCCGCCTGTTGCCTGGCCTGGCTTGAGGTCCCAAATATCCATTGTACTTGGACCTCCACCCATCCAGAGAAGTATGGCGGACTTCTGACGCTTCTTAAGATCCTCGGCGTTAGCAAGTAAAGAATTTGCAAATGATGCAAAAGAAGTTGAAAGAGCCGCTAGCCCACCAAGATGTGACAGAAAATGCCTGCGACTACTCTCGCTACATGCCAGACCACGACACTTGCTCCCGTTCATACAGCACCTGAACCTGTTAGTGATTTAAAATAAATTCATTAGAATTGAGTAATGCCCACCATATATCTTGCAATGCCTCTTTTACTCGCCCCTGGCGAGCAAGAAGCAGTTGATTCGCATAACGTAATTCAATGGACGATGGCCACCTTGAAAGTGATGCCACGTAAAGAGCATTGATCCTGTCTTGATTTTTACGGTTTGCCATCATCACCTGATCTAAAAATCCATCTTGATTAAGCGACGTAGCCTCCTGCACTAAATCACCATTGAACAGCATAAGTATCTGAGGAATTGTTCCGTTGAAAGTCGTACTGGAGTCACCCTCATCTGTACCAAATGCCATTACAAACTGTGACAGCCAGCGGTCTTGACGTTCAATATCCTCGACACGGTTTGTTTTAGTAGCCACCATCAAAGAATCATACAGTTGCTCTGGCTCCATTTGCCTGACATAGAACCGGCTAAAGTATGGTGGCTCACCAGAGTCAGGCGCATCTTTCTCATCTCCAGTCGCCATACGACTAGAAAGGCTGTACGGCTTTGACAAGACGATCCAACGCATCAGTGACTTCAAGTCATAGCTATACTCAGTAAAACGTTGGGCAAGTCCATCAAGTAATGCAGGAGACGATGGTGGATTATGGCCACCAAAATCATCGATCGGTCTCGTAAATCCATAGCCAAGAAAATATGCCCAGATACGGTTCACAAGAGCCTTTGGGAAAAGTGGGTCCGACCGAATGAGAGAAGCCAACTCTCTACGGCGATTAACACCATAAGGAGTTCCGTCACCAAGTAAACCCGGCAAAAGTCCACTTCTTGAGATTTCAGTGCCATCAACGAAAACAGGGTAAGCGACTTTGACTAACCCGTTTCTCAACTCGTAAAAGATTTCCGCTTCATTTGGATCACCACCTTGCCCCGCAAAGTCTTCGTCAACAAGCTCAACCCAGGCAACGCGACGCCCTCCGTCGAATCTTCGCAAAGCTCGAGTTTGTCTAAAAAATGCATTCAACTCCCAAAACTGATTCTGCTTCACGCCACTATTAAATGGATGATTATGGCACTGTGTGCATTGCACTTGGAGCCCTAGAAAAATCTGCGCTGTTTTAGCTGTAGCCTGTAGTGCCCCGTCGCCAAGCTTTCCGCTCAGAAAATTGGTAGCCCCATTAAACTTCACCGCTTCGTCCCTATCAGCATTATCCCCGGCGGCAGTGAGCAATTCCTCAACGAATTGATCGTATGGAACGTTTAATTCCCATGCTGTTTGTAAATACTTCCGCATACCTGATCGATCAATCATCCGATTGTCAGCATCACGCCCAATAAGCACTGTTGTCCATACATTCGACCAATGTTTTGCATATTCTCTGACATATTCATCACCGAGGAGCCGATCAACAAGCACTGACTGCTTGTCGCGACTGTGATCATTTTTGTAACGCAACACCTCATCAACCGTCGGAATCCTCCCAATGAGATCAAGATAGACTCGGCGGCACCATTCAAGGTCTGTGGCTCGCTCAACTGGTTCCACACCTGCATCAGCCCAAACTGATTCAATCTGGCTATTAATGAAAGCAGTTTGAGGAACTGTTGATTCTTTTTCGGCATGAAGAGTCGTACACCGACAAACTATCAATACCGCAAGCAAAACTGCAAACAGTTTCCCCACCTGAAACCACCAGATGTACCTGCCGTAATGCGTCAGATATTTCCACGGCACCGTCTGCATTAGAAGCCTCGCAGTCATCCAGGAAATCGAATAACAAGACGAGTGCATGTTTTCCAACCAGCACACAAGAGTCAAATATGTAAGCAGATTATAAAATTACAGACTTTAAAAAACCCTGCCCTACCCGAAGAAGAAACAGTAATCAACTGGCCGATTCAAGTTGAGGAGCCACTGACGCGGTTGAGACATACTCATTCACAAACTCGAGAATCGCCCGAGGGCCCGCATCACCGAGGCGAGGCATCGCCAGCCTCAAAATCCGTGTGTATCCACCAGGGCGATCAGTAAACCGTGGCGCGACTGTGCTGAAAAGAATTCGTGTTGCCTGTTTGTCACCAAGAAGCCGCAGAACACGACGTCGAGAAGTCACCGCAGGAGCCATAGCTTGTGCCCATTTTTGCCACTGCTCACCCTGCCGCCACTTCTTCCATTCAGCTGTATCTCGATCCGCAGGCGCCGAAAATGCTTCAGCAGCTTTCTCTGCAAGCAGGCCTCGCTTCGCAATCGTAATACATTTTTCAACTAACGGACGAACCTCTTTTGCTTTCGCCACGGTCGTCACAACACGTCCAGCAACCTTTGGCGCACCCGTTTCACCTGGCTCGAATTCACGTTCCGTGAGAACAAGAGACGATGCAAGATTACGAAGCATAGCTCGCTGATGAGAGGGACTTCTACCGAGCACCCTGCCCTTGCGACGATGACGCATTGATTCACCCTTTTCTACTTCTACTGTGACTTAAATTTGCTTTTCAAATATTCAGGAATGCGTATCCATGGATTCCATACCAAACGATACACCAAGCTCTTTAAGCTTATCCTCTATTTCCTGCAGCGTTTGCTCGCCAGCACTCTGCAAATTCGCAACCTCGTCGCGAGTTTTCTTTACCAACTGGCCAAGGGTCTCGATACCATTCCGCACCAAGCTATTCTCAGCTCGAGGCGAAAGTTTCAATTGCGAAACCAACATTCCGAGGCGACTGTCGAGAGGAGCCTCCAGTTTCTCAAGATCGAGGACCCCTGCTGACCCTGCAGAACTGGCCTCACCTGCAGCCGCATGAATCGATGCACCAGGAGAGGTGTACCCAACAAACGGATTAAGGTGCTTCCTAAGAATCTTAGCCGCCTCAACCAGCGCCATTTCTGGAGTGATAGTGCCATCCGTCCACACCTCAAGCGTCAACTTGTCGTAGTTTGTTTTCTGACCAACTCGCGTTTCTTCAACTTCATATCGCACTCGCGTGACCGGACTAAAAACAGCATCTACGGGAATAATACCAATCTCATGCCCGTCAGGACTATGCTCGCTACTTGGCACGTAACCACGGCCATTCTCAATCACCATTTCAAGTTCGAATGGAACATCGTCTGTCAGCGTAGCAAGCACCAAATCTTTATTTACAACTTCCACAGAATCATCCACCTGAACGTCGGCACCCGTAATTGGTCCCTTTAGGCTCTTCTCAACCTGGACGACACGAGTTGAATCACTGTGATTTTTTACAACGAGACTTTTTACAGCCAGAACAATATCAGTCACATCCTCTTGGACGCCCTTTATGGTCGTAAATTCATGCTGAGCCCCCCCAAGCTTGATTTGGGTCACAGCACTGCCCTCAAGGCTCGACAACAGAATCCGTCGGAGGCTATTTCCAACAGTCGTCCCAAAACCTCTTTCGAAAGGTTCGGCCGTAAACTTGCCATAAGTGTTCGTCAGTGTCGCATTATCAGCGACGACAGAGCCCGGTAGCTCGAGGCCTCTCCAGCGAATATGCATATGATTCTCCTTAGTACCTCTTGTTCTCGATTCACAGTCTTGGGAACTCAACTATCGACAGTAGCTGGCCCATCAAAGTTAACTTTTCTTTTAAACACGTCGCTTCTTCGGTGGGCGACAACCGTTATGAGGCAGCGGAGTAATGTCTTCAATACTCTTCACATTCATACCAGCAGCTTGAAAAGCTGTAATAGCACTTTCGCGACCGCTGCCCGGCCCCTTCACACGGACCTCAAGATCTTTCACACCAAATTTTGCTGCTTTTTCTGCTGCCTGCTGAGCAGCCATCTGCCCCGCAAACGGAGTGCCTTTACGACTACCTTTAAAGCCGCACGTACCTCCACTGGCCCAGCAAAGCGTATCGCCTCGCTGATCAGTAATCGTGACCGTCGTGTTATTAAACGTGGCGTCAATAAAAGCAATTCCTGACGACACGCTTTTCTTTTTTGTTTTTGCTGTCTTGGCCATTATTCAGTCACCCTGATTCACCCAATCGGGCTTACCGTTTCCTTCCTGTCATATTCCGTTGTTTTGATTTCAGTCGTGCTTTTACGATTTGCTTCTGGCAGATGTTCTCACAAAAAGTTGAAAACTACTTCAGATCCTTTACGCCCTTTTTACCAGCAACCGTTTTCTTTGGACCTTTACGAGTTCTTGCGTTCGTTCGTGTCCGCTGGCCACGAACTGGCAAGCCGCGCCGATGACGAAGCCCACGATAGCAACCAATGTCTTTTAACCGAGAAACACCCTGCGCAACCTGTCTTCGTAACTGCCCCTCGACGACGTAATCCTTGTCGAGCAACGAAGCCATACGCGCCAATTCATCTTCATGGAGTTCCCTAGCCTGCAATTCAGGGCTCACACCTGCCTTACGACAGAGTTCTCTCGCTACACGAGGCCCTACACCGTAAAGATACTGAAGCGAGTAAACAGTTTTCTTGTCCGAAGGTATGTCAACACCGAGCAAACGTGGCATAAATGGATGCTTTCAGGAACGAATCGAATCTATAACGTGGAACACCTTATATGAAGTCTGTCGATAAGAGTGCCTATCGGAGATCGTCAATCGCCGACATGGTCACGCTCATCACCCTGACTCACTTCTCAATTCACCAGACGTGGGAAATTTCCACAATCGCTTTACTAGCCCTGCCGTTGTTTATGCCGAGGATTGTCGCATAAAACGAAGACCACTCCGCGACGGCGGACGATCTTACATTTATCGCAAATCCTTTTGACACTGGCACGCACTTTCATTGAAATCATGACGCAATAACGTCATACCTCACAGCAGTAGTAATACAATTAATCTGGACATAATCGAAGCTACGGAGTATAGCCACCGGCAACGGGGATTCACAAGTAGGCACACAAATTTTCGGCTATCGAGTGCATTCCAAGCAGTCAAACGGCATGATTAGACTCTGCTAATCATCCCTCAGTTGTCGTAACAACACCAGTCATCTCTTTTTCTTCACCAGACTGAGGGGCAGCTGTGAGCACCAGTGGTCCACCATCGGTAATTGCTATGGTGTGCTCAAAATGGGCACTATACTTGCCGTCATTCGTTGACTGTGTCCAAAAATCTTGCAATACACGAACTTTTTTTGTCCCCATATTCACCATGGGTTCGACCGCAATAACGAGGCCTGGCTCTAATTCAAAGTCATGCTTGCGACGGAATGAGGGCGAACAGAAATTTGGCACCTGAGGATCCTCATGCATGTTCTTGCCAATACCATGCCCAACGAAGTTCTCAACAACGGAGAAGCCATAGTCCCGAACAAAGGTAGCCATCTCTGATGCAACATCTCCCCAACGGTTCCTCGACCCCATGAGCTTAATTGCTAGTTGCAGCACACCCGAGGTGCAGTCCAAAAGCTTCTGAACATCATCCGTCACTTGACCGACGGCATGTGTATAAGCGCAATCACCACACCACCCTTTGAGCTTGCAGCCAGTGTCAATGCTGATGACATCACCTTCCTGCAGTTTCCGTGAGCCCGGAATACCGTGAACGACTTCGTCATTCACGGAGATGCAGCAAACTGCGGGGAAAGGCACTGGACCAGGCACACCCTTGAAGAGCGGGACTACATTTTTTTCACGAAAAAAATCTTCCACTGCCTGGTCGATTTCACCAGTCGTAGTTCCCGGATGAACAAGACGTTTTGCTATTTGATGGGCCTCCCAAACAACAAGACCTGCATTTCGCATAGCCTCGATTTCTCGACTCGATTTTAGCTTTAGCATGTCAACTCTCCCTCTTCACAACCACCTAGAGACAAATAAACAATAAATCTGCCAGCATTCTTTCTCACGATACATCCACTACACTTTTATTCATCACATTACGCGCGAACCCGTTCTAGCGTTTTGCGCGTCTAAATGCACGGATCGCTTGCCGAACTCGGTCAAAGATATCATCCGCCGAACCCAACCCGTCCACATGTTCCAGTTTCCCCTTCAATTCATAATATTCCAGCAGTGGTGCAGTTTGTCTTTTAAAACTTTCGATTCGCTGAGCAAAAACTTCGGGACTATCATCCTCACGCTTTCTGGCAAGCATACGACGAACAAGTTCTTCTTGTGGCACTGATAGCTCAATGACGCCATCTACGCTCATTGCCTGCCGCTCAAGGAGATCATCGAGCATTTCTGCTTGATTTATGGTTCGCGGAAATCCGTCGAGGAGACAGCCTTTCCGACAGTCCTGGTCTTTTAGACGCCGCGTCACTAAGCCAAGGACGAGTTGATCGGGAACAAGCTGGCCGTTCTCCATAAACGAGGAGGCTTCTTTGCCCTCCGCCGTTTTTTTCTTAATTGCATCCCGCAACATTTCCCCGGTCGAAAGGTGCGGCACTTGAAGAAAATTAACGAGTCGCTGGCATTGCGTCCCTTTTCCTGCTCCCGGTGGTCCAATCAGGATTATCCGCATAGGACTAAACGACCAAGGAATGAAACTTAGAGAGGCATGAAGCCCACGTCAAAAGGCTCAAAGAAAAAAGGCCAACATCAGGAAACCACAGACAATAAAAGCGATGAGGCTACGACTTCTCTAGCAAGCCACTGTAATTCCGCATCACAAGATGACTATCGATCTTCTGAACCAAGTCAAATGCCACGCTCACCGCAATCAATAAGCCCGTCCCTCCATAGAAACTTGCAATCTGAGCAGGGATACCAAGTGCTCCACTCACAATGGTTGGAATTACCGCAACAAGAGCCAAAAAACCTGCTCCGACATATGTAATTCGTTCCATCACTCGCTCTAAGTAATCAGCTGTTCTCTTCCCTGGTCGATAGCCAGGAATAAAGGATCCGAAGTTTTTCAGGTTGTCAGCCATCTCTTTGGGATTGAATGTGATTGCCGTCCAGAAGTAACAGAAGAAGTAAATAAGTGCTATGTAGCAAATGTTATAGAGATACGATTGACCTCGCGTAAATGAGTCATGAAGCGCAGCCAACACTGTATTCCCAGGATAGGCACTACTTAGATACTGGAAAAACATCTGCGGAAACAACAGCAGAGAACTCGCAAAGATAATGGGCATAACCCCGGCTTGATTCACACGAAGCGGAAGATATTGGCGTGTACCGCCATACACCCTTCTTCCTCGGACGTGCTTTGCACTCTGAGTCGGGATCCTCCTCTGCCCTTGGGTCATAAAAACTACTCCAGCAACGACACCAACAAAGAGGGCAGCTAAGACGAGTATCGTCTCGATACCTAATTTTCCACCACCTCCGCCAAGCTCCCAACTTGTGTCACCTGCAAGCGATACCAATGCG
>Ga0233432_10006374_pt1 | contig 10078 bp, 9 predicted proteins | sample SI_122_August201_6_FD_179870 | JGI IMG/M metagenome (GOLD analysis project Ga0233432, IMG submission 179870) | Seawater microbial communities from Saanich Inlet, British Columbia, Canada - SI_122_August2016_10_MG | ecosystem: Environmental > Aquatic > Marine > Inlet | place: Canada: British...
AAATCATGCGCCAGATAGTAAAAATGCGGGCCATGGATAGAGACTTACTCTCAGAACAGGACACATTGCTCACAACCTATCGCGAAGCGTTGGGCATTACCTAATATGAGCCCGCCCCTTGCATCATTTGCGGCCCGTCTTGCTGCCAAGATAACCGAAACAGGAAATGTTTTATGTGTCGGCATCGACCCACACCCTGGTTTGATGCACCCGCTATTTGGCGGCACTGATGCTGTCCCTGGCTCACCAGAAGCCCTTATTCACCTAGAGGCTTTCTGCTCAGAGCTTATCGAAGCTGCAACAGGCAAAGTGCCGGCGGTCAAACCGCAGGCAGCTTTGTTTGAGCAGCATGGACCGGGCGGCATGCAGGTATTAGCCCAGATAGCGCGCAAGGCGCGGGCAGCTGGCCTGCTTGTTATCATGGACGCCAAGCGCGGTGATATTGGGTCAACAGCAGAAGCCTATGCATCAGCATGGCTTGGCCCTGATGCTCCTTTCCCGTCTGATGCGGTTACCATCAACCCCTATCTTGGCCTTGATAGCCTGATGCCGTTTATTACGCAGGCATCAAAGGTTGGCGCCGGACTTTTCATTCTGGCGCGCACCAGCAATGCAGGCTCTCGCGATTTACAGCAATTAGATGCAAGCGGCACACCTATCTGGGCCCATCTTGCCCGCCTTATTGCGCCTGTTGTAACAGACCATATAGATGCTGCGGCTGGGTTTTCATCTATCGGCATCGTGGCAGGTGCAACAGGACCAGATGAAGCCCGCGCCTTGCGCACAGAACTGCCAACAGCTCCCTTTCTTATCCCAGGCTACGGCGCACAAGGCGCCTCAGCAGCCGATGCCCTTGCCGGTCTCATCCGTGATAATCAGGGTAAGCTAACAGGCGGAGTTGTGAATGCATCACGCGGTATCTCACATTGCAGCGCCGCACAGTCAGCCTCAGACATCACATCTTGGCGCATGGCTGTGAACGACGCTCTCAGCCACGCAACCGATGCGCTCGCTTATTAACTCCTAAATTCCTTTCATACGTTTTTTAGAGGTCTTAATTTCAGGCAGATACTGTGTCTTGATCCAAGATGTTAATTACGTCATGATACATCCAATAATTGAGTTATTAATGTAATTAACATGCATACTGTGTTCTAGTAAGGATGGTTTCCAGATGGATGGCGTGAATAAACAAGATGGTTTGGTGGTCTGGTATAATGAACGTAAAGGCTATGGCTTTATCGAAGTAGGCCAAGACCAGCAGGATGTTTTTGTCCATCTGCGCACCCTTCGCAGTTGTGGCATCCATAACCTTATTCAAGGACAAGAACTACTTCTCAACATAACTGACGAAGGCAAGGGGCCTCAAGCAACTGAAATCAGGCTCCTCAGTTCTGAATAAATTCAAGGCAAGACTTATTAGCTTATACAATGCTAGGGTCACTTTATTTTTTCCCTAGCAGTGAGTGTGTGAGGATATGACGAGTTCTGATTCCCGGCGACCGTGGACGCTTCTTTTGATGGCAGCTGCCTTTCTGGTCATGGTCACTCTGGGCATCCGTCAATCTTTTGGATTATTTCTGCTTCCAGTGACCGAAGCTCTTGGGACAGGCCGGGAAGTCTTTTCACTCGCACTCGCCCTTCAAAATCTATTATGGGGCATAGCATCACCTTTTGCTGGCGCTCTTGCCGATAAATTTGGCGCCGGGCGCGTGGCCGCGATTGGCACTCTTTTCTATGCTGGTGGTCTGGTCGTGATGGCAAGCTTTGTAAGCCCGAGCGGCCTGATGATGGGGCAGTTGATGATCGGCATCGGCCTTGGCAGTGCAGGAGTATCAATTGCGCTGGGAGCTGTTGCGCGGGCGGTTGCACCTGAAAAGCGCTCTCTTGCGCTTGGCATGGTTACAAGTATCGGCTCATTCGGGCAGTTTGCTGTCTTGCCGGTTACGCAGATTTTTATTGATGGATATGGCTGGCAGGTATCTTTGTTGCTTCTGTCCGGGCTATCTGCCTCGATGCTGGCATCATGCCTTCTAATGGCGCGCGACGAGAAGGTACGTGAGGTTCGGACAGCCGATATTGCTAACATAACCATGAACGGCATGCTGAAAACAGCTCTCTCCAGCACCGATTACCTGTTACTCACAGTCGGATTTTTTGTCTGTGGCATTCAGGTGGTCTTTATTGCAACCCATCTTCCGACCTACTTACAGGATGCCGGAATTGGCCCCGAAATCGCCAGTTGGGCGCTTGGGCTGGTTGGCTTATTTAATATTATCGGCTCACTTCTTGCTGGCTGGCTAGGTAGTTTTGTTTCCAAGGCAAAGCTTCTGGCATGGCTATATTTAATGCGCTCAGTGATAATCATAGGCTTTCTGATACTACCGCCCTCGCCTATGACAGCTCTATTATTCGGCGCGGCGATGGGACTATTATGGCTTGGCACCATTCCATTGACCAGCGGTCTTATCGTGGTATTTTTTGGCCCTGCTTTTTTATCAATGCTTTATGGCGTTACCTTCTTTTCGCACCAGATTGGCTCTTTTCTGGGGGCATGGCTAGGCGGATGGATTTACGACAACCTCGGATCATATGATTTGATGTGGTGGATTATCATTGGCTCTGGCGTTTTTGCGTTCATCATCAATCTAATGATTGATGAACGCCCAAAGACGCTCACTACAGCCGCCGCAGAATAGCTAGCTTATCACAACCTGTTCGTTGCTTATGCTAGTTCTCCTGACTTGAAATCCAACGTTCTGCATCAAGAGCTGCCATACAGCCCATACCTGCGGCTGTTACAGCCTGCCGGTAAATTTTATCAACGCAATCACCTGCAGCAAAAATACCATCAACAGATGTCCGGGTCGTGCCAGTCTCTACAATGATATAACCTTCATCATCAAGGCTTACAGCAGAGCTAAACGCGGATGTTGCGGGGTCATGCCCGATGGCAACAAACAGGCCATGCGCTGCAATATCTTCATCTTGGCCGCCATCTGTTGCTGATAGTCTGACACCTGTGACACCGCTCTCATCACCAAGGATATCGGCAACCGTCCGGTTCCACTTCATTGTAATTTTAGGATGAGAGAGTAGCCTGTCTTGCATAATCTGCTCGGCCCGCAAAGAATCGCGGCGATGGATAAGGGTAACTGACTTACAGATATTGGCAAGATAGAGCGCTTCCTCAACAGCTGTATTCCCGCCGCCAACAACTGCTACATCCTTATCACGATAGAAAAAGCCGTCACAGGTTGCACAAGCAGATACGCCGCGGCCATTAAAGGTCTTCTCGGCCTCTAATCCTAGCCAGCGGGCCTGCGCGCCAGTTGCCAAAACAATAGAATCAGCTGTGATAACAGTGCCTGAATCACAAGTTAATGTGTAGGGCCGCGATGCGGCATCAATGTTGGTAATGATGTCATACATCACCCGAGCGCCGACATTTTCTGCCTGAGCCTGCATTTGCTCCATTAGCCATGGGCCTTGAACGACATCAGCAAAGCCGGGATAATTTTCAACATCTGTTGTGATGGTTAACTGGCCTCCCGGTTGCAAGCCAGCATAAACAACCGGCTTCATATTTGCGCGCGCTGCATAGATAGCGGCTGTTAGGCCTGCGGCGCCTGCGCCAATAACAACAATTTTTTCATGGGTGGATGATGATGACATATGATAATTCTATTCCGGGTTAACTGAATCTGCTACAATTATATCTCTTGTTAAACGGAGCGATGGGCAGATTGTCAAGCAATGGATAACCGCTTTTACACCCTTTTTCTTTCTGTCGAAAAGAACCCCCTCTTATGTCGTCTGTAAAGATATGTCTGGCGCTTGTTTTTGCCCTGCTATTATCGGCGCGTGCCGTGGCAGCCGAGCCCCCGCTGAGCCTTGTTCGGGGCGAGGCAACGCAAGGAGGTTTAGTGGTCTTTCAGCTGGCAGACGGTTTTTCAGCTAGCCGTGATGGAAGTCTCCTACCTGTTACGCCGCGCGGTTTTCTGGTGATCGGATTTCACCGTGATGATACAGCGCCGGTTATTCTGACGCTAACGGACGCTTCAGGACAAACAAGCGACTATGTCATCACGCCGTCGATACGCGACTATGATGTTCAGCGGATCGATGGGCTGAATAAAAAATTTGTAACACCGCCCGATGAGACGATTGCACAGATTAAAAAAGATCGTGCTGATGTGATAAAAGCCCGTGCGATGTTTAGCCTGTTAAATGATGCGGTGCATAACGGCTTTGACTGGCCGTCACCTGGCCGCATTACTGGCATCTATGGTAGTCAGAGAATTTTAAATGGCAAACCACGGCAACCTCATTACGGCATTGATATCGCGGCAGCTGAGGGCACGCCTGTGACTGCGAGCGCTGATGGTGTTATATCAATGGCGTCTGATCTCTATTTTACCGGTGGAACAATTATCATAGACCATGGATATTATCTGAACTCTACTTACTCACACCTGAAAACAATGACTGTAACTGAAGGCGATACTGTTAGCAGAGGACAGGTGATTGGCACGGTTGGCTCAACTGGTCGTTCAACGGGCCCGCACCTTGATTGGCGGATTAATTGGGGTACCAAACGTCTTGACCCTATGCTTTTGTCTCGCTCGTTCAAAATATCTGTTCCTAAAAAACGGCCTGAATTTTAAATTTTCCAACTAAAACTATTAAATGTCGCCAGCTAAATAAATGTCGCCAGCTAAATAAATGTCGCCAGCTAAATAAATGTCGTCGGTTTGTAAACGTGATTTCTTATATAAAAGCCCATTTATTAATTATCGGTTCGCTTCGGCGATTAATAGGGAACACAGTAATCTTATTGAAGAAATTCTGTGACTGTCCTCGCAACTGTAATTGGTGAGTGCTGAGATACATTGCCACTGTCTTTACGATGGGAAGGCCTGTCAGTGCTAAGATCCATAAGTCAGGAGACCTGCCGATAACTCACCATGTTCTTTCCACGAGGTATGGAAATTACAGCGAAAATTCCGCTTAGGTGAATAGTTTTCACCGCCAATGTGCCTTTCGCATTGGCAACACTGAGTGGTTTTTAGAATGAACGTTTCAAAGCTAATAATAGCTATCCCTTTTTTGACTTCCATAATTTCAAGTTCTGTAATAGCTGAAGATAAAATTCAGATAGATGGAACAATCGATTATCTGGTCATTAATAAGGCTGCCTCTATCACAACATTCAATAGGACACCGTTGGAAAACGTTTTGCTTAGCGCTGATGTAATAAGTGAGAGTGAAATAGAGACTTCATCGGCAACAAATTTCGGTGAACTTATATCACAAAAATCTGGTATAGAAGTTACATATAGTGGGGGACCAGGTTCATCACCCTTTATATTCATGAGAGGACAAGCAAGTACAAACGTTGTCATATTAATTGATGGCATCAAATCGCAGGTTGACCACTCCGGATACCCCAAAGCCGTTGATATTCCCTTAAGTCAAATTAAGAAAATCGAGCTTCTCAAAGGCAATGCATCTGCACTTTATGGAGAAAATGCTATTGGAGGCGTAATAAATATAATCACAAAGACATCAGCCCTAAAAGATACTGGTTATGCCTCAGTTAAACATGGAAGCTTCAATACTACCGAGCTGAATGTTGGGGTCTCAAAGAATTTGGGAGATGTTGATATTTCTATTTTTGCATCCGACATCAATACTGACGGATACGACTCTTTAAGTGGCAATACAACAAACTCTGATAAAGATGGTTATGTTCGTGAAAACGTTGCACTTACCGTTAACAAATTCTTAAATAATGGAGCCAACATAACTTGGACAAGTCGCATTTCTGAGAGTCGCTTAGAACAAGATAATGCTTATGTGTCACCTACGGGATTGCATGAATTACACACCAACACAGAAAGCCATAATTTTAAATATAAAATTAGAAAACAAAATTGGTTAGACCTCTCAGCAAATTACAATTTTTCGAGGCTGACGTACAAAGACTTCATTGATGGAATGGGTGCTAATTCTGCAGCAAGCTACTATTATGATGTAACAGAGGGAGAACAAAACTCATATAGTTTGATTAATTCTTCGACCTTATCTTTTACAGAGGCAACTCATGAAATAACTACCGGAATTGAGGGTGCTTACAGTGCTTATGATCGCGATGCTACAACCTCAAATAGAAACAATATTTCTCCTTTCATCGGATACAGCATTAATTCGGGCAAGCATTCGATACAAAGCAATGTGAGATACGATAAAATCGATTATTATTATAATGATGGCGTTACAAAAACATCTTCAGAAACTTCTGACCTATTGGGTTACGGGTATCAACTGTCTAATGAATGGAGAATAGCACTAACACATTCTACAGGTTTCAGAGCTCCTGATGCCTACAGCTACAGTCAAAACTCAAATCTTAGAGCTGAAGAACACACAACAAAGGAAGCATCCGTTACTTACTCAGACTTAGATATCTTAGCTAGAGCTACCGTGTTCTCAACTAAAACATCAAACGCTATCGAATATGACAGTTCGCTGTTCTATAATATTAATACTGGGCAACAGAAAAATCAGGGGCTTGAATTAAATATTGAAGGTAAATTCAACGATTACCTGTACACTATTAGTGCAACTTTCCAGGAGCCTAAGAAAGTCAACAGTGCCTCAAAACCTATATTGCTTCAAAAGAGAGCCAAATATTTTGGCTCTGCTAGAATATCAAAATCAACTGGTAAGTTTGAATTTAGCGGTAAGTCTACATTTTCTGGAAAACGTCTAGGTGTAGGTGGTGCAATGTCTAGCTATGTTAAATTTGACTCATTTATCAATTACACTCTGAATGACATGACTCACTTAGAGTTTAGTTTTAATAATCTGTTTGATGCCACATATGAAGTTACCAGAGGTTATAACACTGCTGGGCGAAACGCTTACATAACATTGAAGCGTGATTTTAACTTGCCTTAGCAACTCAGATAAAACACTGTATAACTACTCGTATCATTTTATGTTAACACTTTAGCATCTAAAATAAGCAAGAACAAAATGGAGTGAAAATGTTTGATAAGAAAAATTTTATTGTAGGGTTTTTCTCAATTTTAACTTTACTTGTACTAAGTAGGGTTATTCCTCACCCGCCTAACTTTACCCCTGTAATTGCTGTTGCTATTTTTTCTCCCTACCTTTTTAAAGATCGTATTGTATCATTGTCAGTTCCTTTAGGAGCCATGTTGCTATCCGATATCTTGATAGGCATGCACTCAAGTATGATATGGGTGTATTTTTCTGTTCTTGTTGTTTATCTGCTTACCTCTGTGTTTAAAAAGGTGAGTCTAGGCATGAAACGTTTTGCTAGTCTCGCTATGGTCTCCAGCGGACTGTTTTTCGCCATAACAAATTTCGGTGTCTGGCTTTCAGGTGGTTTGTATCCGAAGTCTCTTGAAGGATTAATTATTTGCTATTACGCAGGGATTCCGTTTTTTACAAACACAGTCCTAAGCACATTTTCCTTTGGCTTTGTCATATTTGGGTCCTTAAAACTAATGGGTTATTGGAACCATTCGAAAGTAGCCGTGTAAAGTTTTGTGAGAAAAAAAACAGCATTTATCTTTGGCTTGGGTTATGTTGGCCTCCATCTTGCTCACCAACTAAACTTAATTGGATGGGACATCGTAGGAACTAGCAGAAACCCTAAGAAGATTTCACCTCCCGGGAATTGCACCTGGAAGATTCTGCCTTTCGATGTGGATAGTTTTACAAATGAGATTGAGGCTCATTTGTTAGATTCTCAAATCATCATCTCAACTATTGCCCCGATTAAATGTAATGACCCCGTCCTCAAACAATACAGGAATATTCTTAAACAGTTTTCCGGTTGGATAGGATATATTTCTGCAACATCCGTTTACCCTAGCCAACCTAATCGTTGGGTTGATGAGACAACGGTGCCAAAACCTGCAACAGCGCGCGGTATCGCACGCTGGAAGGCAGAACAGGAATGGGATGAGGTAACGGGTGCTGAAATTTTCCGGGTTGCCGGTATTTATGGCCCGAACCGCAGCCCTTTTGCCGCCTTACGCGACGGTCGCAGTCGTATCATTGATAAGCCCGGTCATTTCTTTAACCGTATTCATCAAGATGACATTAGCCGCATTATCATAGCGGCAATGGAAAAACCGCGCCGCCGCCGGATTATTAATTTATGCGATAATGAACCTGCCGCTCAGGCTGATGTTATCTGTTATGCAGCAGAGCTTATTGGCGTGACGCCGCCTGTTCCCGTGCCGTTTGAAGAGGCTGATTTAACCCCGATGGCACGCACATTTTATATCTCTCGCAGGCGGGTACGCTCAGTTGTAAGAGAGCCAGAACTGGGCATAGATTTACGCTACCCCGACTACCGGTCTGGCTTGCGGGCAACTTTGGATGCCGAGGAAAAAATTTAAGATAACAGCCTAGCTGATAACAGGGTCAAGACTGCCAGATGCATAACGGGCCGCCATATCACTCAGAGAAATAGGCGCGATTTTATGGGCGTTTCCTGCTGTCCCAAAACGCTGGAACCGATCGGCACAGACAGCTTCCATAGCTTCTTGTGCAGGCTTCATGAATTTGCGCACATCAAACTCACCCTTATTTTCAGACGCAACTTTGCGGATAGCCCCTGCCATTGCAAGCCGGCAATCAGTATCAATATTTACTTTGCGTACACCATTTTTGATACCGCGTTCGATCTCTTCGATAGGAACACCATAGGTCTGAGGCATTTCACCACCAAATTCATTAAAGATTTCCTGTAACGCCTGTGGCACAGATGATGAGCCATGCATCACAAGATGGGTGTTTGGAAGACGCCGGTGGATTTCTTCGATGACATGCATAGCCAAAATATCACCATCAGGTTTCCGCGAAAATTTATAAGCGCCATGACTTGTACCCATCGCAATAGCAAGCGCATCTACCTTTGTATCTTTGACAAACTCAACCGCCTGTAGCGGGTCTGTTAACAGCTGATCTTCGGATAGCTTTCCTTCAGCGCCGTGACCATCTTCTTTGTCACCCATTCCTGTCTCAAGGCTACCAAGTACGCCGAGCTCGCCCTCAACCGATACACCGCCATGATGCGCCATGACGGTCACATCACGGGTAATAGCTGCGTTATAATCATATGAAGCAGGTGTCTTGCCATCGGCTTCTAAAGAGCCATCCATCATCACCGAGGTAAATCCATATTGGATAGCTGTCATGCAGGTCGCCGCTGAATTTCCATGATCCTGATGCATGCAGATAGGAATATGAGGGAACATTGCATCTAGTCCCTTGATAAGGGACTGAAGAATAAGGTCGCCTGCATAGGAGCGCGCGCCGCGGCTTGCCTGAATAATAACCGGCGCATCATGCTTGTCTGCAGCCTTTAGAATGGCAAGCCCCTGTTCCATATTATTGATGTTGAAGGCTGGCACGCCGTAACTCTGTTCAGCTGCGTGGTCCAGAAGTTGGCGTAAAGTAACAAGCATTTCAGCATCCTTTTAATCATAATTCAGTCAGGCATTTAAGCGGGCAGGAACAGTGCCCTCTTTTGATTTACGCGCCCTTGCATAGCAGGTCAACTTCATCGGATGAACCAAAGATGAGCGGCACGCGCTGATGCAGCTCATCTGGCGTTATCTCAAGAATACGGATTTGTCCATCATAAGCAACACCGCCCGCCTGCTCTACCAGAAACGCGATAGGATGTGCCTCATAAACTAGCCTTAGTCGGCCCTGTTCATATCCATCACGCTGGTCAGACGGATATAAGAAAATACCACCACGACGGAAAATACGGAAGGCGTCAGCTACCAGCGAGCCTGCCCAGCGCATATTGAAATTTTTGCCACGTGGACCTGTTTTTCCCGCCAGCAAATCGGAAATATAATCGCTTACAGCCGTCTGCCAGTGGCGGCTGTTCGACGCATTAATGGCAAATTCAGACGTGGTGCGCGGGATGGCAACCTGCCAGTCCATTCGGCGATAATCGCCCGTACCATCAAGACAGAACGCTTCCACCCCATTCCCAACTGTCAGCAGCAATGTGGTTTGC
>Ga0233432_10006375_pt1 | contig 10077 bp, 9 predicted proteins | sample SI_122_August201_6_FD_179870 | JGI IMG/M metagenome (GOLD analysis project Ga0233432, IMG submission 179870) | Seawater microbial communities from Saanich Inlet, British Columbia, Canada - SI_122_August2016_10_MG | ecosystem: Environmental > Aquatic > Marine > Inlet | place: Canada: British...
CCCGGAGGCGCGCGAGGCGTACGACCTCGGGCTCGGGCTGGGCGAGCCCCGGGACGGGGACGCGCCCGGCGACACGACGCTGTGGGAGGAGGTGGAGCGCGAGTTTTTCCCCGAAGTGCACGGCTGGCGCCCCTTCGGGGACCCGCACGAACGCAAGCGCGAGAGCGCCGCCGCTCGCGCGCGAAGCCGCGAGTTTCGCGAACGCTACGGCGAGCTGTGACGAGGCGAAAAAGGGAAAAGGGAAAAGGGTCGACGGGTGTGTTTTCAAAGCGAACGCCGGTCGAGGATCGCCCTTCGCGTTTCGGGTTTCGTCGGTCAAACCTCGGTTTATCATAGATATCCGAAAAGGTAAATCGTCAAAAAAATCTCTGCGCTTTTGAAGACGTTATCGTTGGTCGAGCCGACGATCGCGCCTCGTCGACTTCGTCGCGCGCGTCGAAGCTCGCCGCACGACTCTGAGCTCGTCATGGCCGCCATCGGCGTCGTTTCCGCCCTCCGGGTCGCCCCTCTGACGAGGACGGCGTCCGCCCGGTCCTCCCCGGCTCGATGCCGCGCGGGGGTCGCGCCCTCGATCGCGACGAACCCTCGTTCCGCCGCCTCCTTCGGTGGCGTTAAGGGTACAACGACGCTCGCCTCCCCCGTCGTCGGCGGGTGGGCGACGAGGATGCCCGCGCCCAAGGCCCCGACCGTCGTCGCGAGAGCCGCCGCCGCGGAAGCGCCCGCCGCGGACGACGAGGAGAAGGACGTCGGCAAGACGCTGCGCATCGCCTCGTACATCTTCGGCTGGTACTTTCTCAACGCCGTGTTCGGTGCGTGCTGACTCTTCACGGAAAATCGGATGGCGAGACATCCAGGATTCGGGTTCCCGGCCGTCGACGTACCGTCCCCCACCCGCGTGCTGACCGTCGATGCCTCCCGATCGCGCCCCCGCTTTCGTTTCCCCGCAGCCATCATGAACAAGAAGACGCTGTCGGTGTTCCCGTACCCCTGGGTTCTCTCCTGGGTGCAGATCGCCGTGGGCGCGGTGTTCATGTGCATCATGTGGAAGCTCCGCCTGTTCAAGCCCCCCGAGGGCGGGTTCACGAAGGAGATGTTCAAGGCGCTGATCCCCACCTCGGCGCTGCACCTGATCGCGCACGTCTCCGCGTGCGCCTCGTACAATCTGGGCTCGGTGTCCTTCATGCAGGTGGTGAAGGCTGGCGAACCGGCGTGCTCGGTGATCCTGCTCTCGCTCTTCTTCGGGCGCAAGTACAGCAAGCTGGTGTGGCTGACGCTCATCCCCATCGTGGGCGGCGTCGCCGTCGGGTCCACCTCCGAGCTCAACTTCTCCATGGCGGCGTTCCTGTGCGCGATGACCTCCAACATCGCCTCCGCGCTGCGCGGCGTGACCAGCAAGGACCTGCAGGAGACGACGGGCCTGTCCGGGATCAACCTGTACGGCGGCATCGCCATCGTGTCGGGGATCATGCAGCTCCCGATGTCGCTCATCGCGGAGGGCGCGCAGATGCCCGCGGCGCTCGCCGCCGCGCCCGCGCTCATGGCGGAGAAGGGCATCACGCTCTTCGGGCTGCAGGCTGGGTTCCTGGCGTACCTCGTCACCGGCTCGATGTTCTACCACTTGTATAACCAGACGTCGTACCAGGCGCTGGGCGAGCTCTCGCCGCTGTCGCACTCGGTGGCCAACACGGTGAAGCGCGTCGTGATCATCCTCGCCTCCGTCGCGGTGTTCAGAAACCCCATCACGCCGCTCGGCCAGGCGAGCGCCGTCGTCGCGATCGCCGGCACCTTCCTCTACACGCTCGCGAGCAACAAACAGAAAAGGGACGCCGCGCTGGCGGCGGCGGCGGCGGCGGAGGCGAAGGAGGCGTGAGAGAATGAGCGCCGAGGGGAAAAGGACGGCGGCGCGTCGTCGAGCGCGTCGAGCGCTTTTAATAACCGCTTTTAATAATCAACCGCATACACGCAACGTAAGGGTCACTCGCGGACGAACGCGCTCGCATCGTCTCGTACACGCGTCCACGGTGAAGCGTCGGCGCGGTTTGCCCGCGGCGTCGTTTACGAAAAAAAAGCTGCACTGGAGATCTTCGCAGGCGCTTTTTGCGTGCTCGGCACCACGACGAGCGTTCATTGTTCTCGCCGGCGCCCGCTGGATGGACCACGGATGGACCACCCGCTGATAGCCGCGGCGAAGCGCGGCGATGTCGCGGAGGTGATCCGCGCGCGCGATGCGTGCGGCGACCTCGGCGCGGTGCGCTCGCCCAACACCGAGAACACCGCGCTTCACATCGCGGCGGCCACTGGGGATGTCGCCGTGCTCCGAGCGCTTTTGCCCGACGCCAAGCGCCCGGCGCGCGACGTCTCCGGCGCCTCCGCGTGGCACGTCGACGCGCGGAACAAGAACCGAGACACGCCGTTGATGCACGCGCTCGCGCGCGCGCGCGTGGACGCCGCCGCCGCGCTCCTGGCCGCCGGCGCGAGGCTGGACGCGGTGAACGAGGCGAGGTCCACCCCCCTGCACCTCGCCGCGTCCAGCGGCGCGCGAGAATGCGTGGAATTGGTGCTCGCGCGGCGATCGAAGAAAAAACCGGCGGACGTCGTCGTCGACGCGCCCGATCGGCTCGGGCGCACCGCGCTCCACTACGCCGCGTGCGCTTCGGTCGGCTGCGTCGCGGCGTTGCTCGAGGCGGGTGCGAACCCTTTCGCCAGGGAAAACAGGGGCTTCGAGCCCGCGGCGGTGGCGGAGCGGGAGGGGCACCCCGAGCCGGCGGCGGCGTTGCGCGCGGCGATGCGGGACGCCGAGGCGGCGGCGGCGGCGGCGGCGGCGGCGCTCGAAGAGGAGGACCCCGAGACCACGAGACCACCTCCGGGAAAGTCCGCGGAGAAGCGCAAAGCCAAGAAGAAGAAAGAGAAACCGCCGACGGCGCCGACCACAGAAAAAGAAGCGAACGCGGAGGAGACCACCAGGGACGTAACGTTGGCCATCGCGCCGGGGTGGGCGGCGGCGTTCGCGGCGCGCGACGGCGAGTCGAACGAGATTTCCGTCTCGACGGAAAACGGCGAAAAAGACGCCGAAAAAAACGCCGTTTCGCGCGAACCGGAGCCCGTGACGCCTGTGACGTCTCCTTCTCGAGGTGCCGCTTCGGCCCGAGTCTCCCCGAAGTACGCGTCCGACCCGAAACCCAAGCCTAGGCTGGAGGTGGAGGCCCCCGCCCCCGCCCCCTCGGCGCGCTCGTGGGCCGCCGTGGCGACCGGAAGCGGCGCCGCCGCCGCGTCGGTCGCGCCGCGCGCCCCGCGGAGTCTCTCCGCGGACGCGTCTACGCTTCCGGAGTCTTCGTCTTCCTTCTCGATCGAGAGCGGGTGGGAGAGCGAGGCTCGCGCGCGTCTCGAGCAAAGGCACCCCACGGCGTGTGCGCTGAAGGTGAGCCTCCGGAACCTCCTCGGGCTGGGCGTGGCCGAGATGAGCGCGTCGCAGCTGGAAGCCGCCGAGGACGTGCACCGCGAGTTGCTTGCGTGTTTGACGGACGCGCGCGTCGAGCTGGCGAGGAGGCAGGAGCGCGCGCGGCTGGAGGAGGCGGCGGCGATCGAACGCACCATCGAGACGCTCGCCGCCGCAGGGGCGCGGTAGGGAGAGAGGCATGCAGTGTGGGGTATCGTGTGTAGGTATCGTAGACTATCGACGGAAACGGCGCGGCGCGAAGCGCGCATCATCGAACCGGGAACGCGGAGACCGTTCTCAACCGTTCCTCGCTGTGAAAGATTCGCCACCTCTGCCACTTGTCGAGGCTCCCGCCCGGCGTCGCTGGGGAGCAAAACCTGACGACTTTCGTTTATACGCTCTGGCAGGCGGCACCCGCGCTCCACACAAGGCTGCGCGCGCGGACGCATGAGTCGTGCGTTCGCTCTCCACGTGTGCGGCGCCAGCACCGGTCTCGTGACCCGTCGCGCGTCTCCCGCGCTCCCCTCCGCCGCGCGCCGCGGGGCGGCGTTCCCGTCCCGGCCGATCGCGCCCCGCCTCCGCGGCGCCAGCCCATCGCGCGTCTTCGCGTTCGGGGCCGCGCGCGCCCGCCGCGGTTCGGGCACGATGGCCTCCGCGTCGGCTGACCCCCCCGCGTTCACGTTCGGCTTGCTCGCGGACATCCAGTACGTGGACGTGGACGACAAGCCCAACTTCACGGGCACGCAGTGGCGCCGGTACCGGAACGCGCTGGTCGTGGCTGGCGATGCGGTGAAGTACTTCAACTCGCGGCCCGAGCTGGATTTCGTGCTGCACAACGGCGACATCATCGACCACCAGTGCGCGTTCGACTTCGAGGCGGACGCGTTCAAGCCGAAGCACGAAGCGATGTCGGCGCTGGGAGAGGTGATGTCCGTGCTCTCGGAGGCGCGCTGCGAGAACTGGCACTTCACCGTCGGGAACCACGAGCTGTATAACTTCACGCGCGACGAACTGCGGGACGGCGTCTCCGCGCCCGGCGCGACGCTTCCGTTTCGGTGCGCGGACGCGAACGGTGACTTTTTCTACGCCTTCAAGCCCTCCACAGGGTGGCGCGTGTTGGTTCTAGACTCGTACGACGTCTCCATCTACCGCAACGGGCGCGAGCGGGGGCTGGACGCGGAAGCGCTCGCGACGCTGTGCGCGAACAACGCCAACTGCGACAAGTACGTGGCGGAGAATCCCGACATCCTCGAGACGGAGCGCATGTCCGGCACGTTTCCGTACTTCAAAGATCTGGAGGGCTTGGACTGCCGGTGGGTGCCTTTCAACGGCGGCGTGGGCGAAGCGCAGTTGAGTTGGGTCAAGGAGCAGCTGGAGGAGGCGGCGGCGGCGGATGAGCGCGTGGTGTTGTTTTCGCACCTGCTCGTGCACCCCGAGTCCACCGCCAAGCGCAGCGGGCGCACTTTGCTTTGGAACTTCCAGGATCTGCTGGACGTCCTGGAGCACCCCGGCGTGAGCGACCGCGTCGCGGCGGTCATCTCGGGGCACCAGCACGACGGCGGCGTGTACACTTCTCCGAGCGGGACGCACTACGTGGTGATGGAGTCGCCCATCGTCGCCGAGAAGGGGTACCCCGGACCGTACGCGGTGGTGGAGGCGCGGGGCGAGTCGCTGACGTTCGTGGGGTTCGGGAAGGGGAAGGACAGCAACCTGTTCCCCGGGGGCGCGGAGGGCGGCGAAAACGTCGCGCCGCTGACGCGAGAGCTGCCGCTCAGGCCGCTGGGGGGGAAGGCGGGCGCGGGGGCGTGACGGTACGAGAGTAGGATCGCGTAGGAGTTTCGACAAAGAATACGTTTCGACAAAGTATACGTCGCCGCGCGCGTCGTTCTCGTCGCTCGGTTTCGGGTCTTCGGCGGTGTTTCGAGCGGAAAGGCACGGCGCGGCTTTTTCCGCGCCATTGAGCCAGTCGCCTTCATGTGTCGTCGTCAGTCTCCGAACCGAGCGCGAGCGTCGCGAGACGCCGGTGAGGACGATATCGTTTCCATCCTCGGCGTCCTTACCATCCTCGCCGGGTTTGTTTTTTGATATAGTCTTGATGGTACTCTTCGGCGTCGTACCTGCGCGGCGAGGACGCGGAGGGGGCAGGCGGGAGCGCGTCGGGACGGCGGCGGTGTCAGCCTCGGGCGGACTCGAGCGTTTAGATGCGCGGCGTCGTCGGCGCCAAAAAAAGAGAGAGAAACGTGAAACCTTCCGGGACGCACCACGTCTTCGGCGGCTCGATGTCGGTGTGCAGAGTCTTGTTGTACTTGTCCTCGATGGCCTTCTTGGACGCGCGCGCGGCCGCCTCCTGAGCCTCGTTCTGCGGCCAAATCGCGCTCTTGTACTGCACCTTGGGCTTGTAGCCGCTCGGGTTGTGCTCGGCCCAGAACGTGTCCAGCAGCTGCTCGTAGGAAATCACGTTCGGGTCGAACTCGATCTTCACAGCCTCGGTGTGTCCGTCGCCGCCGCACACCGTGCCGTACGTCGGGTTCTCCGAGTCGCCGCCCGTGTACCCCACGCGCTGCGACACCACGCCATCCAGCTTATCCACGTAAGCCGAATAGTGCCAGAATCATCCGAGGGCGAATACGGCCGTCTCGGTGGTCACGCCGGACTTTCCGCTGGCTTTCGCCACCATCTTGTCCCAGAAGGCCTCGCCGCTGGCCGAGAACGCGCGGGGCGCGCGACGCGCGGTGCGCGCGGCGGAGTTGCGGGAGACGCGGAACGCCGGTCGCGCGGACGCCACCAGAGCGCTGCTCGCGGCAGACAGCATCGAAACGACGGAGCGCGACGCGATGTGCGTGACGTCAGCTCTCAAACGACGTCGTCACGCGCGTTCGGAGATCGACACGTGAGTGAGAATTCGAGTGGGGCAATTTCCGGCGAACCGTGGACTGGTGGAGCGAGACGCGTCGTTTCGTGCACAAACCCGAAAGTTTCGCGTTTCGCGTCCAAAAACTCTCGACGTTCACGCGCGCTCTCTCTCGTCTTCCGTAGTCTCGTCCGCTCGGTAGTCTCAGAACCTGCGCATGACGATCGGCCAGTCCGGGAACTTGTTGTTCCAGTACTTGATCCCGTAGTGCTCGAGGTTGCGCTCGGAGTCGTCCATCTTCTTCCCCGCGAACGTCAAGCGCTGCAGCCCGGGCAGGACGCCGCACGTGTGCGCGATGACCCGTCTTAACTCGAACACGCGCGTCTTCGACGGGACCTCGATCCAGAACGGACCGCCGAACTCCTCGTCGCGGTGCAGCTGGCTGGCGATTAAAAGACGAAGAACAGGCGCGCTTTTATACTTCTCCCTCAAACGCTCAGCTTCGCCCGCGAAAGAATGACCGACGGCGCGGTACTCGGGAACCGCGCCTTCGTTCTCCGCGCCAAACGGCACGCCTTTTTTAAACGCCGCGAGGCGGTCGGCGTCCGCCTTCACCGTGCTCGGCTCGTACATGGGCTGCCAATCAGAAAACACGCCGCAGTCGCCGGCGTGCATGGGCTTGTACCTGCGTGGTTTAGGGAGGGTGGCTCATCAGGGGTCAGTATATCAGAAGAACGACACGTAAATGGGACGTACGGGAAGGAGGCGGTCGGGAGAGCCTTTTGTCGCGCGTTCGGGGGAGAGCGGCGAAAAGAAAAAAAAACGACCGAGTAAGGGAAACGCGTGTTGGTTTCGCGTTCGAGAAACGTCGTGCGCCCGCGTTTGTGTCGTTCGGAGCCACGACGAGAGGTCCGGGAGCGTCTCGTCCCCGCGCCGCGGAAGCACGTACTTCTCTTCTTCGGTGTAGAAGTCGTAGTTGTTCGGGGGGATGGCGAACATCCCCGTGCGCCCGGTTCCTGTCGGCGCGCGGGAGGCGGGCGTCAGCGGTTCCGTTCGTCGAGGGGGCGCGCGAGGTGCGGGAGACGTACCCGGCGAGTCGTTGTAGGGCGACTCCGCGGAGTACTTGGTCGAGCGGACCATGTTCATGGAGCGCGACGGGACCTCGGGGCGGGCGCCGTCTTGTACGTCGGGGGACGACATCGTGATGAAGACGGAAAGGGGGGTTCGAGGTTCGGGGATGCGCAGGCGGTGCGGCGCGCGCGCGCGGTGTGACGCGTCTCGTGGTGAACGTGCGTTGAGGTGACCGGTCGTTACGTTCGAGGCGTCTCGGAAAACGCTTTCGGGAATCGGTCTCGTGTCGACGCGCAGACGCGTGTCTCTGATTTTCTTTTCGCGCCGAGAAAAAGCGGACGAGCGATTCGCGAAGGGGGGAGAGCAGAGCCGGTCGCGCGCGCGACGCCCCGGGTGCCTGGCGGCGAGAGCCCGAGCGGACTCCTGACGCGAGCACCGCGTACCGCCACCTCGCGGCTCCGCATCCTCCGCTTCCGAACCCGAGCGCCGAACCCCGAGAAGCTCGACCGCGAATTCACCAATGGCGACGACCGAGAGCGCGATTTCGGGCAGCCCAGAGGACCCGTGGGCGTCCCTGCCCGCGCTCGTCGAGGCCGCGCGCGCCGGCGGCTGGTTGATCGACGCTGCCGAGCTCGAGGTCGGTGCCCCCAAGGCGGGCGCCTCCGCGGGCGCCCCCACCGCCGCAGATCCCGCGGACGGCGCGTCCGACGCGGTCGGGACGGTTCTCGGAAAAGGATCCTCGGGCGAAATCACGCTCGCGCGATGGCGCGGCACGCTCGTCGCCGCCAAGCGTGTCCGCGTCGACACGCCTTCGCGCGCCACTTCCTTCCTGCGGGAGGTCCGCGCACTGGCGCGCACGAGGCATCCGCACGTCTTGCCCTTCTACGGCGCGTGTTTGTCCCCCCCCGACGACTGCTGGATCGTCGCGCGCGCGTGCCGAGGCGGCACGCTCAAGCAGTGGCTGTATCCTCGCGGCGACCCGGATGACATTCCGCCGGTGGTGCGCGCGATCCGCGGAAGCGGCGTCCCCCCCCTGGCGCAGAGGCTGGCGGTCGCCAGGCAGGTGGCCGGCGCGATGTGCTACCTGCAGACCGGCACGCCGAGGCTCGCGCACAGGGACCTGAAGCCGGGGAACGTGTTCGTGCTGGACGCCAAGGCGGCGTCGCATCCGGCGGGGACGGAGAACGCGTCCGCTTCGGGCTCCGAGGGTATTCGGCGGCAAGGCGAGGCGGGATCGGTCGCGCCGTCGCCCTCGCACCCCGGGACGGACGCCGGCGCTTCCGATCCGGCGCTCGCCGGGGGCTTCGAGGACGCGCCGATCGTGGTGGTGGCTGATTTCGGGCTCGCGCGCGACGAAGAAGAAGCGTCGACGCCGGAGCCGCCGAGCGAAAACGGCGATGGCGAAAACGGCGATCCGTCGCCTCCTTCCGGCGACCCGGACTGGACCGGCGAGACAGGCACGTACCTGTACATGGCCCCCGAGGTTGTCCGCCACGAGTCGTACGATGCGTCGTGCGACGTGTGGTCGTTCGGTGTGATGCTCGATGAGCTCATCGCCGGCGTGCCTCCGTACCGATCGCAGCGCCGAGACGCGGCGATGTCGCCGTCGCAAATCGCCGTCGGCGTCGCCGACGGCGCCGTCGCGTTCGAGACGGCGGCGGACGCGCCGCCGGGTTTGGCGGCGATCGTGCGCAAATGCGTCGAGCGCGACCCGAAGGACCGCCCTTCGTTCGCGGAGGTTTGCGACGCGCTGGACGCGATGCTCCCCTCGGTGCTTCGGGACCTGGAGGAGAAGGAGAAGGAGGCGCGTCGGAACTCGCTCAAAAATCAACTGGGCGTCGCGTTCCGCAACGTCGTCGCGTTCGTGGAAGAGACGGCGTCGACAGTGCGCGAGTCGCTGGATATCCGGGACCCCGATTCAGTAGATGCGTTTGAGGAAACGGAAGTGGAGGCGTCCACGGTGTCGCTGGACGCGTTCCTCGCGAAACCGCGGGGTGGGGAAGCCGGCGCGAACGCGGAGGGGGGGGAGGCGAAGTAGAGGCGTTTTTTCGTCATCTGATGCGTCGACACGACAGTCTGTCCCCGCCGGTGGCGATCGATCGATCGGTCGAAACTCGCGACGACTGCTTCGTCGCGTGCCAGGTGGCACGCATATCCAGTTCCGATGGCGCCTTCGACCCTCGCCCTCGCGTCTCCTGCCGCCGCGGTGGCGCCCCGCGGGGCGTCCCGCCCCCGCCGCCGCGCCGCCCGCAGCGCGCTCGTCGTGCGCGCCGCCGCGCGCTCGGAGTTCGCGTCGTTCTTCCCCGACGAGGTCACCGCGCTCGAGGAGCCCGCGGCGATCGAGATGGCGCGCCGTGCGAAGCAGGTGTCGGTGGACGTCCCTGGCCGCTCCAGGCCCGTCATGACCAGCTGCGTTGGCTCCCCCGCGCCCGCGGGCGGCGAGGCGAACACGCCTTTCGTGCTCTTGCACGGCTTCGACAGCAGCTGTCTGGAGTACCGGCGGCTGTTCCCCATGCTCGCGGAGCGCGCGGAGACGTGGGCCGTGGACCTGCTCGGGTGGGGCTTCACGGATGCCGGCGACGCGGGCATCGGCGATTACTCCCCCGAGGCTAAGCGCGCGCACCTTTACGCCTTCTGGAAGCAGGAAATCGGTCGCCCCATCACGCTCGTGGGCGCGTCCCTGGGGGGCGCCGCCGCTATCGACTTCGCCACCGCGCAC
>Ga0233432_10006379_pt1 | contig 10075 bp, 11 predicted proteins | sample SI_122_August201_6_FD_179870 | JGI IMG/M metagenome (GOLD analysis project Ga0233432, IMG submission 179870) | Seawater microbial communities from Saanich Inlet, British Columbia, Canada - SI_122_August2016_10_MG | ecosystem: Environmental > Aquatic > Marine > Inlet | place: Canada: British...
AGGATACGACGAATAACATATCCTGCTCCAGTGTTGGCAGGTAATTGACCGTCAGCAATAGAAAATGATACGGCTCTCAGATGATCAGCAATGACGCGCATAGCAATATCTTCTTTTTCATTTTTGCCATATGCCTTATTAGAAAGGTGCGCAATCTTTTGAATTAGGGGCTGAAAAACATCCGTATCATAATTAGACTGTACGCCTTGCAATACCATACACAAACGTTCGAAACCCATACCAGTATCTACATGAGTTTGAGGTAGTTTCTCTAAACTACCATCCGACTTACGGTTGTATTGCATAAACACCAAATTCCAAACCTCAATGACTTGAGGGTGGTCGGCATTTACTAATGTTCTACCATCTACTTTCTTTCGATCTTCATCAGAACGAATATCTACATGAATCTCTGAACATGGACCACAAGGGCCAACATTTCCCATTTCCCAAAAGTTGTCTTTTTTGTTGCCATCAATAATGCGATTAGTGTCTATTAGCTTAGACCAAATATCAAAAGCTTCCGTATCCCTTTCTAGCTTATCCTCAGTACTCCCTTCAAAAACAGAAACATACAAGCTATCCTTATCTATTTGATAAACCTCGGTAAGTAATTCCCAAGCCCATTCTATGGCTTCTTTTTTAAAGTAATCGCCAAAAGACCAGTTTCCCAACATTTCGAACATGGTATGGTGATAAGTATCGTAGCCCACCTCTTCCAAATCGTTGTGCTTACCAGAAACTCTCAAGCACTTCTGAGTGTCACAAACTCTAAGGTGTTTGGGCTTAGAATTACCAAGGAAATAATCCTTGAACTGATTCATTCCCGCATTGGTAAACATTAATGTAGGATCATCTTTAAGAACCATGGGTGCAGACGGCACTGTATGGTGGTTTTTACTTTCAAAAAAGTCTAAAAACTGTTGACGAATAGCTATCGATTTCATTGTTTTCATTTTCAAATTCACACCCTCTTGTTAACAATAACCAGCGAGTAAGCGCATAATTTCTGCGAATTAATTACTTTTGTGGCAAATTTAGCCAAAATACCTTATGAAAAAGGCAAAGTATTTTTACGATAAAAAAACACTTTCATTTAAGCGAATAGAAAAGACTTGGAAAACTAGAATCAAGAATATCCTCGTTTTTATCTCTGCAAGTAGCTTTTTTGGGTTACTTATGCTTATTGCTGCATTCAACTTCTTCGATAGTCCGAAAGAAAAAATGTTAAAAAGAGAATTGGATAAGTTAAAACTCGAATATGAGTTAATTGACAAAGACCTCGTTCAGTTATCAGCTGTTTTGGAGAATATTAAAGACAGAGACGATAACATTTATCGTGTTATTTTTGAAGCTGACCCCATACCCAACTCTATTCGTAAGGCAGGTATTGGAGGAGTAAACCGATACAAAGAATTCGAAGGCTATGACAATTCCGATTTATTAGTTTCTACTTCTAAAAAAATTGATCAAATTTCTAAACAACTCTATATTCAATCCAAATCCTTTGATGAAGTTATAGAAATGGCACTCAGAAAGTCGGATATGATGGCATCTATTCCAGCCATTCAGCCAGTAAAAAATAAAGAACTCAAACGAATAGCGTCAGGATATGGGAGAAGAATAGATCCCTACTACAAAAAGCTAAAATTTCATTATGGTGTTGATTTTTCAGCCCCAAAAGGAACACCCATTTACGCTACCGGAGATGGTACTATTGCTAAGGTCAAGAAAAGCAGACGTGGATTTGGCAATCATGTCGTTATCAATCATAGCTATGGCTATGAATCATTATATGCCCACATGACTAAATATACCGTAAGAAAAGGACAAAAAGTTAAAAGAGGTGACATTATAGGCTATGTTGGTAGCACAGGGAAATCTACTGCCCCACACCTTCATTATGAAGTACATAAAGACGGAAGAAAAATTAATCCCGCTTACTATTTTCACAACGACCTATCTCCAGAGGAGTTTGATAGAATGTTGGAGTTATCTTCTCAAGAAAATCAATCTTTCGACTAATGCCATACAAAGAAAAATCAATAGAAAAGCTGTACTACTCCATTGGCGAGGTGGCTAAAACATTAAATGTAAACGTTTCTTTAATTCGTTTTTGGGAAAAAGAATTTGACATTCTACAGCCTAAAAAAAATAAAAAAGGAAACAGGATGTTCACGGTTTCTGATTTTGAAAACTTAAAAGTCATTTATCACCTTGTTAAAGAAAGAGGCTTTACCCTGGAAGGTGCAAAAAACAAACTCAAAGAAAACAAAGAGGACACTATCAATAATTTCGAAATCGTTTCACGACTAAAAGAAATAAGAAGTTTTTTGGTAGAGCTAAAAGAAGGACTTTAAATAATGTCAAGTTCATTTTGCGACAATCCTCTCCTGTCAAATAGATAACGAATAGCGGCTCTCCCCTTATCACCCAAATTCATTGAATAAGCGTTAACGTACAGTTGAATATGATTCGTCATAACTTCAACATCCATCTCTTGAGCATGTTGCTTAACGTAATTTAATGATGCGTTAGGATTTTCAAACGCAAAGGCAATAGAACGTTTTAATACCCGCTGAACTTTTTGCTGTATGGAACGATCCAAAGACTTAGAAACGACTATGCCACCCAGAGGAATAGGAAGTTGTGTTTGCTCCTCCCAATACTCTCCTAAATCAATTATTTTTTGCAAACCTTTATCTTGATAAGTAAAGCGATTTTCATGTATTATAACACCCGCATCAACATCTCCATTCAAAACGGCATCTTCAATTTCAGAAAATAACATTTCTTTAGTGTTTTTATGATTTGGATAAGCTAAAGAAAATAAACTGTTTGCTGTAGTATATCGACCTGGAATAGCTACCAAAGATTGTGTGTTAAATGTGGTGTTTTGATTTTGCTTGCATATTAAAAGAGGTCCACATTTTTCACCCAAAGCAGAGCCAGAACTCAACAGTGCATACCTTTTATATACAAGTAGAAAAGCATTAAACGAAAGTTTTGTGACAGACATTTCGTGTTTTAAAGCCATTTGATTAAGGGCTTCCACATCATGTAAATGCACCTCAAAATCAAGGCCTTCTGTGTCCACCTTGTGATGAACCAAAGCATCAAACATAAAGGTATCATTAGGACATGGAGAATATGCTAAACTTAATTTCATAGTGAAGATAAAAAGTGATGTAATTCTTTATTTAGGTTCTCTATTGCTATACCAATATCCCAATTGGACTTATTTCTTTTTTCTACAAAATTGGAGATGGCACGAATTTGAACGCAAGGAACATTGGCATTCAAACAGGCTAACATACAAGCAGCACCTTCCATACTTTCCACTTGAGGATTTAGCCGATGAAGAATTTTCATTATCGGTAAGTCATCCCCATGCACAGTGTTCACAGTAATACCTCTGACTGAGGGTAAATGCGAACGACTGGGCATCTCTACTTTATTTTGGATGTTTAGACTCATCTCTTCAGGAGTTAGGAAACGTTTGCCGTCCTGCGCACCTAATTCCGATAAATAGTCCTCGTTAACTTCGACCACATCACCAATATTTAAAGATCGATTAAACGAACCTGCGATACCAGCATTGACAACCATATCGTAATGATTCTCTGACAATGCTTGAGTTACAGCGATAGCCGTAGCAACCATACCTACACCACTAACAAGGTGATGTTTGCAATCTATAGAAAGCTCGGGTTTTGTTGCAGTGACGACTAATACATTCATAGTACAAAGATACCAATTCCTTTGTGTAAAAAGGTCGTATATTTGCCAAGCTGAAACGAACAAAAAATGATTCACCTTACTAGAAGAGAACGATTTAATGCTGCTCACATGCTGTGGAACGACAAATGGGACGAGCAAAAAAATATTGAAGTTTTTGGAAAATGCGCCAATAAAAATTGGCACGGCCATAATTTCGAGTTATTTGTAACGGTTAAAGGAGATATCAATAAAGATACGGGGTTTGTCATAAATCTTAAAGACTTATCTCAATTGATTCAATACAAGGTAATAGATAAATTAGACCATAAAAATCTCAATTTAGACGTTGACTTTATGAAAGGGAAAATGACCTCTACGGAGGTTCTAGCTATTGCTATTTGGGAAGAGCTTGATGAAGGCATTGCTAAATTGGGTGCTACATTGCACAGCATTAAGGTTCAAGAGACTGAAAATAACTTTGTAGAATATTTTGGACAATAAAAATATGGCAGCTTACAAAAAAGAAGAACACTACGATACGGAAAATATTGAGTCATTAAAGAGTCACTACTCCAAGGTTTTAGAATTGATAGGCGAAGACCCAACAAGAGAAGGCCTATTAAAAACACCAGAAAGAGTAGCAAAAGCCATGCAATTTCTCACTCAAGGTTATGAGACTGATGCTAATGAGGTTTTAAAATCGGCAATTTTTTCAGAGGATTACAGTCAGATGGTAATCGTCAAAGAAATAGAATTTTATTCTTTATGCGAACATCATTTACTGCCCTTTTTCGGAAAAGCTCACATAGCCTACATTCCTGATGGTAAAATTGTAGGCCTAAGTAAATTACCTCGTGTAGTGGATGTTTTTTCCAGAAGACTACAAGTACAAGAACGTTTGACCAATGAAATTAGAGATTGTATTCAAGACACCTTAAGACCTAAGGGCGTTGCAGTAGTTATGGAGGCCCGTCATTTGTGCATGCAAATGAGAGGCATTGAGAAACAAAGCTCATTGACTACAACATCCGCTTTTTCTGGAGTATTTCTCAAGAGCGAAAAAACAAGAATAGAGTTCATGAATTTAATACAATAAAACAATTATGAAAGCATACGTTTTCCCTGGACAAGGGGCACAATTTACAGGAATGGGTAACGATTTATACCAAAATTCTGATTTAGCAAAAAAACTATTTGAACAAGCTAACGATATTTTAGGTTTTAAAATCACCAATATCATGTTTGAAGGGGAAAAGGAAGAGCTTACCCAAACAAAAGTGACCCAACCCGCAATATTTCTTCACTCTGTGATTCTAGCTAAAGTATTAGGACAAGATTTTAAGGCTGATATGGTAGCTGGTCATTCTTTGGGAGAATTTTCAGCCTTAGTAGCTGCCAATTACATGAATTTTGAAGACGGACTTGCACTGGTTTATAAGCGTGCTTTAGCTATGCAGAAGGCTTGTGAACAAAACCCATCGACTATGGCAGCTATATTAGGCCTGGAGGACAATGTTGTAGAAGACGTTTGTAACAATATTAACGGAGTTGTGGTACCAGCTAACTACAATTGCCCTGGACAATTAGTGATTTCTGGTAGTAATGAAGCTATTGCCGAAGCATGTCAAAAATTGACCGAGGCTGGTGCTAGAAGAGCTTTACAGCTACCTGTAGGTGGCGCATTTCACTCTCCACTGATGGAGCCGGCACAAGTAGAACTAGCAAATGCCATAGAAAGCACTCCATTTCACACTGGCGACTGCCCAATTTATCAGAATGTAAGCGCGCAAGCAGAAATTAATCCCGAACACATAAAAAGTAATTTAATCAAGCAATTAACAGCATCTGTTAGATGGACTCAGACCATGCAACAAATGAAGAATGACGGACTCACGTCCGTTGTAGAGGTTGGACCTGGAAAAGTCTTGCAGGGGTTATTCAAAAAGATGGACAGAGCTTTAGAAACAGAAAGTGCTCAAATCTTATAAAGCGGCGTTTTTTAGCTTGCCACTTTCTACTAATTTATGCCAATATTTATTGGTAAAACATTTTTGATACAAAGAGGCTTGATGTAAGTTATGACAATCCGTCCCTACATAATCAACCATATTGTTTTCGATTAGTTTTTCAGCCATGAGCTTAGGTGGCTTACCATAAAACCCTAGTAAAGACAATAAATTGATTTGCAAATCCATAGAGCGTGTTTTATAGGTTTGCAAATCTTCAAAGCTCAAAAAACCATAACGTTCAGGGTGTGCTAAAATGATTTTAAATCCAGCAAGCTGAAGTTTGAAAATCGTCTCTCCGAAATTTGGTGGTGCTGAGATAAAAGATGTTTCTACAAGGATCTTATTATCACCCATTGTTAAGAATTTATCTTTGGCATCTACTTTAGATTCAAAATCGTAATCCACGTAATATTCTGCGGCGGCAGAAACCTCAATATCAACGGCTTGTCTCTTCAACTCAGCTTGCAAGTCATTCAATCCTTTTAAAATAATTTCAGGAGTGTTTCTATAAAAATCATGCATCACATGGGGAGTAGTAATGACTTTTTTAAACCCCAATGTTTGCATTTTTTTTACTAACTCAACAGAAGTTTCTAGATCAGGAGAGCCATCATCAATACCTGCTATCATGTGAGAGTGCATGTCGCAACCCAAAACTTCAAAAGTGATGGGCTCAAGTGCCTTTTCTCTACGTTTAAAAAATGAAAACATTATTGGTATTGCTTTTTGTAATAATTCTGATAATCACCTGAGGTCACACTATTTAACCAGTCCTGATTATTGAGGTACCAGTCGATTGTTTTTTCAAGACCCTCAGCAAATTGCAAGGATGGCTCCCACCCCAACTCTTTGTTAATTTTACTGGCGTCAATAGCATATCGCTTATCATGACCCGGTCTGTCTTTAACAAAAGTAATAAGCTGCTCGGAAGTGCCACTTTCTCTATCTAATTTATTATCCATTATACGACATAGCAACTTTATCAAATCGATATTAGTCCACTCATTAAAACCGCCTATATTGTAAGTATCTGCGACCTTACCATTATGGAAAATAACATCAATCGCTTTAGCATGATCGACAACATACAACCAATCTCTAGTGAACATACCATCACCATATACTGGTAAAGGCTTATTATTTCTTATGTTATTTATAAAAAGTGGAATGAGTTTTTCAGGGAATTGATTTTCACCGTAATTATTAGAACAGTTGGAAATGATAAAAGGCAGTCCATAGGTATTGCCATAAGCTCTAACAAAATGATCTGAACTTGCTTTGGAAGAAGAGTATGGCGATTGCGGGTCGTAAGGAGTTGTCTCTAGGAAATAACCTTCTGAACCTAAAGAACCGTATACTTCATCAGTAGAAATATGATAAAATAATTTATTTTCCATATTTCCATTCCAAAGATTTTTTGCCGCATGTAAGAGGTTAAAAGTACCGACAATATTCGTTTGTATAAACTCCAATGGATTAGATATTGATCGATCAACGTGAGACTCAGCCGCCAAATGAATGACTCCATCAAAGTTGTAGCGAGCAAATAATTCATTGATGTAGCTAGCATCTACAATATCACCCTTTTCAAAAGTATAATTGGGTTTGCCTTCAATATCCTTGAGGTTTTCTAAATTCCCTGCGTAGGTAAGTTTATCCAAATTGACAATCTGAACGTCTGGATATTTGTTCACAAATAACAGAACAACATGAGAGCCAATAAATCCTGCTCCACCTGTAATTAAAATCGTTTTCATTTCACAAAATTTATCCCAACAAAGGTAATCAATAAATCTATCTAATCTTCGTTAGTAATTGCGTTGATAATAATTAACTTAGCATAAAAATTAGCAAATGAAGGTTTCATCACTTCTTCTATTACTTTTATTTACGCTTCAGCTAAGCGCACAAAGTGAGGAAGACAAAGAAAAAGTTATTTTTATTTCACCTTTCTATGAACTTCAATTTCCGTTTGCAGATATGAAAGCCGATTTTGGGGTTAACTCCGATTTAGGTTTGGAACTCTCTTTACTTAATACCAACAATATTTATTTTTCCTTGAGCGGTTCATTTTTATTTGGAAGTCAAGTTAAGGACACGACTATTCTCAACCACCTGATGGATGATAATTATAACATCATAGATCAGAACGGTCAAATTGCTGAAATCATATTGAGTGAAAGAGGTTTTAACACTAAGCTTAAATTAGGCTATCTCTACCCCATTGTTCATAACAATTCAGGCATACTCGCCTATAGCTCATTAGGCTTTCATCAACACAAAACACGGATAGACGTTAAGAATGCTACTGTCCCTCAGCTCAATACAGAGAGCAAAAAAATGTATGATCAACTGGCTAGCGGACTCAGTACATCTGGATTTTTAGGTTATTTAAATATCAGCAAAAACAGTGGTATTCATTTTTATGCTGGTGTAGAGTTAACGCGAGCATTCATATACAACCAAAGAAGCTATAACTACACTGTAGGTGGTCCAATAGAAGGACTAAGAAACGACTCCTTTTTAGGACTAAAATTTGGATGGATAGTACCCATAAGTAAGCGATCTACCAAAGAGTTTTATTATTTTTAATCGATGAGGCTAGCATACCATATTCTCATACGTCTGTACGCTTTACTTATCAGGCTAGCTGTTCCGTTCTCTTCAAAAGCTAAATATTGGATATCAGGTAGAAAACAGTGGCTTCAAAAACTGCCAGAGGCAGGCACTCAAAATATCGTTTGGTTTCATTGCGCGTCATTGGGCGAATACCAACAAGCCAAACCTTTAATTAAGGCAATAAAAGAGTCAAGGCAAAACCACCAAATACTCCTTACTTTTTTTTCGCCATCAGGATACTTGAACGTTGGTGAAAATGAAAATGTAGATTTCCAAAGTTATATGCCACTTGACACCCTTTCTAACGCCAATGAGTTTGTCAAAAAAGCAAAGCCTGTGTGTGCTATCTTTATTCAATCCGAGCTATGGCCTAACTTTTTGGATGTACTGCGTGAAAAAACAATTCCGACATTTGTTGTTTCTGCAAATTTCAAGGCTAACAGTCACTTATTTAAATTTTTTGGCAAATGGCATTTAAAACTGCTAAAGAGCATCCATCACTTCTATGTGCTAGACGAAAGTTCACAAAAATTGCTGCATAAAAATGGCATTCAGCAAGTCAGTATTAGTGGCGACAACAGATACGATAAAGTCATCGAAAATCGTCAAAGTACCAAAGACATCCCTTATATAGTCACTTTTAAAGGGAGTCAACCCTTAGTAGTAGCTGGAAGCACTTATAAGATAGATAGTAAAATGCTTGTACGAATAAGCAAAAGGATGCCAAATGTTAAATTTATCATCGCCCCTCATAATACAAACTACGCATCAGAATTGGAGCAAGACGGACTTCTATACAGTCAAGCCAATGAAAATAATGTGAAAGATTACAACATACTAATTATTGATAATATAGGTATGCTCTCCCAACTCTATCAATATGCCAACCTAGCTTATATAGGTGGTGCTTTTGGAAGCGGCTTACACAATATTCTTGAAGCTTTAGCCTTTGACTCTTCTGTAATTTTTGGACCTAATTACCATAAATTCAAAGAAGCTAAAGAAGCCATAATAGAGGGTGTTGCCCAAAGCGTAAGCACAGAACAAGAACTTGAAAGTAGTATAAAATCCTTTTTAGAAAACCAAACTGACAATAACAAACCGTCAGCGTTTTGTATGCGCAGAAAAGGGGCAAACGATATTATCATGCAAGGAATAAAAGCAGTCATTTAACTGTTTATAAGAGATGGCATTAGTCACTCTTCAGCAAATATCCTCATTCATCCAAGTAATTTCTTTACTCGTCAAATACACCTGCCCTTAATTAAAAAAAGTATCTTTTATTTGTTGCGAAAGATAGTACAGGACTTACTTCCTGCGTGGCGAATTAAACTGGATTTTCCCAGTTTTAGAAAAAACGAAACGCTTATTCCCTTAGTCAAAAAGCACCTAGAAATAGGTGCTTTTTATTTTTTACTGCTGAATTTCTTAAAAAAGAAAAACACCAAGCTGTAAGTAAAAAGTCTTTTGGAAGTTCTGAAAATGAAGGTCCTCATTATTTCTTCCATATATCTTCACCAGATAATCTGGAAGAAAAACTTGAAGAGGCACAATTAGATTTTAAAGAAGAAGATAGAATTGAATTAAAATACAGCACACAGAAGGGCGTAATCGGTAAAGCTTTTAGCTGGATTTTACTAATCTTACTATGGGGGCTATTTAGATATTTTTACAATAAAAAATTGAAATAGAAAAAACATCCAAATTCTTATAAATACTTCCAAAAA
>Ga0233432_10006385_pt1 | contig 10071 bp, 4 predicted proteins | sample SI_122_August201_6_FD_179870 | JGI IMG/M metagenome (GOLD analysis project Ga0233432, IMG submission 179870) | Seawater microbial communities from Saanich Inlet, British Columbia, Canada - SI_122_August2016_10_MG | ecosystem: Environmental > Aquatic > Marine > Inlet | place: Canada: British...
TGGCTCGCATGTCCACCCTACGGCGCAATGAACTAGCCCGGACGGACAAATATCTTGCCGTCATTGCCGAGGCGAGAGTACAGGGCCAGTCGATCGAAACCTTTGCACGCGGACGCGGTTTGAACGGAAAGGTATTGGATAACTGGGTGGATGCGGTTCAACTGGCCCAGTTCGCCGTGCCCAAGGCGACGGGACATTACCCCGGAAAGATAGACAAGGTGGGCGGTTACGACGACATCCGGGGCTGGGGACTGCCTGCCACACCGAGCCTTATAGCCAACAAATCAACGGAGACGATTCGGTTCGGCACGCTCACTGTACCTGGTCGTAGCGTGAACATGCACCCTTCGCCGAGCTTGGAGGCTGTCATTTATTGGCAAAGCCCGATGGAAGGAAAGATAAAGCTAAAGGGATATTTTGCAGATTCGGATAGTGTCGGTGGCAACGGGGCGGCTTGGCGCGTTGAGTTGCTCGGCGACGCGAACACGGGCACAATAGCTCAAGGCGAGTTTGACAACGGTAAGAGCGGGAGGTTCATACCCGAACAGGAATACAATATCCAACGAGGGGATTTGCTCAAGCTCGTGGTCAACGCGCGCAACCGTAATCACGGTTATGACACCACGGAAGTGGCACTAATCATCACTGAGCAGGGCGGCAAAAAGCGCGAATGGGACTTGGCAAAGGAGGTAGTCGATCGCGTACAAGAGAGCAATCCGTTAGCCGACTTGTTTGGCAACTCGAAGGTGTGGCATTTTTGTTCATCGACCGAAGAATTGACTACCCAAGCCACCGTACCTGCCGGTTCGACTCTCGCCAAATGGCGCCTAGCCGTGATCAACCGAAAGCCTGCGGCGGAAATTGAAAAGTTGGCTGCAGCCGTGCAACGCGTCTTCGCGCCAAAGGTGGGGGGCGTCACCGGTGCGGACGAAGCCCTACGCAAACAGTATACGGACTCAAAAGGTCCATTGAAGTGGCTGCATTTGGCTCTGAATGGCAAGATATTGGAAGACATCGAAGCCAAGGCACCGGCAATACTGGAATATAAGCTGCCCGGCGAACTAGTGGCTGGTGCCGAGGTGGTGGTGAATGCAGCGCTGCATCCGGAAAGGGGTCGCAACGGCACGGCCCAGTTTTTGGTTTCCCTTATCCCGCCGGACGCCAAGGCATTTCTTGGCCAGCCAATGGTCACAGGCGCGGATGCAGGGAAAAAAATGCAACAAGCATATGCAGACTTCCGTGAACTGTTTCCGTCTGCAATGTGCCACGCGCAAATTGTGCCAGTCGATGAAGTCGTTACAATGATCCTCTACCATCGCGAGGACGAACCCCTGAAACGACTGATGCTGAGCGAGGACGAAGCGGACGAACTGGACCGGCTTTGGGACGAACTGTACTTCGTGTCGCAGGAACCGCTGCTTCGAGTGGTGAGCCACGAGCAACTGTATGAATTCGCCACACAGGATCGGAAGGATCTGCTGTCGCCATTGGAGTCGCTGCGTATTTCGATTAGTAAAGAGGCCGAAGCGTTCCGTGAGCATCTGAAAAAAACTGAACCTATTCACTTCGCGGCGATACTGGATTTGGCTGAGCGCGCTTGGAGAAGACCACTGACCGACACCGACAGAAAGGATTTGCACGAGCTATATAAGACTCTGCGCTCGAAGGAACTGACGCACGAACGGGCTATCCGCTTAACGCTTGCACGTGTATTGACCTCACCTGATTTTTTGTACCGCTTGGAAAAGCCGGGGCAAAAAAAGGTAGGTAGGAAATGGGAGCAGGTAAGTAATTTGGAGTTGGCCAATCGGCTTAGCTATTTCCTTTGGTCCTCGATGCCGGATGACGAACTGATGCAGCTCATGAGCGTAAAGAAATCGGTGAATGACAATTTAATTGCTGGACAGGTTAAACGAATGCTTCGCGATCCGCGAATCAGGCGATTGGCGGTGGAGTTTGCATGCCAATGGCTGGACATTCGTGAATTCAATCTGGATGACGGCAAGAACGAGAGGCTTTATCCGCAGTTTGTGAACCTGCGCGGCTATATGTACGAGGAGTCGGTACGGTTTTTCGAGGAACTTTTCCGCAATGATCACTCAATCCTCGATCTACTAGATGCTGACCATGCGTTTCTCAATGAATCGCTGGCCAAGCACTACGGTATCCGGGGCGTGAGCGGTCCCCAGTGGCGACGGGTGGCAGGGACGCGCGCCTTAGGCCGTGGCGGCATCCTCGGCATGGGCACAGTGCTGGCAAAACAATCTGGAGCCTCCCGTACAAGCCCGATTCTCAGAGGGAACTGGGTCTCGGAAACACTTTTGGGCGAACGCTTGCCCAAACCACCGGCGAATGTCCCGGATCTCCCCGAGACCGTGCCGGAGGGATTGACGGCAAGGCAGTTGATTGAAAAACACAGTAGCGAGGCAGCGTGCGCAAAGTGTCATGCCAAGATCGACCCATACGGATTCGCCTTGGAACAGTACGATGCGATTGGTCGGTTGCGCTCGAAAACTGTGGACACAAAAACGAAACTTATGGATGGCAATTCCATTGAAGGTCTGACTGGATTACGGGAATATCTGCTAAATGAAAGACGAGAAGATGTGGTGCGTCAGTTCTGCAAAAAACTTTTGGGATACGCCTTGGGCCGGGAGGTGGGATTGTCGGACAAGCCCCTATTGGATTCTATGAGTGAACAGCTGGCAAAGAACGATTTCCGCTTCAGTATAGCGGTGGAGACAATTATCAAAAGCGAGCAGTTTCGGAGTATTCGCAATGTGGCGGCAAAAGAAAATTGAAATAACCAGAAACCATTTTATTCTAACAAACAACAGATAAAGGAAACATGACGAAACACGAGATTTCCAGAAGAAAAATGTTATGTGGATTGGGCGTAACGATGGCACTACCTTGGATGGAAAGCACACGAGTCTGGGGCGATGTTTCCAAAAGCACCAAGAAAGCCAGCGAGGCACCAACTCGCATGGCTATTCTCTTCGCCGGGTGCGGTTTCCACAAACACGAGTGGTGGGCCAAAGGCCAAGGCAAGGGCATGCAACTTGGCAAAGTCCTAGCTCCGCTAAGTGATTTCCGTGACAAGATGATTTTCATCCGCGGTCTCTACAACAAAGAGGCGCTGAAAGGGAACATCCACAGTTCGCAAACTGGAAACCTGCTTTCGGGTGCCCCTCTGGCCTCTGGTGGACGCATTCAATCGGGCACCAGCGTGGACCAGTACGTAGCGCAACGCATTGGCCGCCAGAACAAGGTACCCAGCCTCGTTTTGGGCTGCGAAAAAGCCAACCCCGGTGTCCACAAGAATTACTCACTGCTGTATAGCTCGCATATCTCGTGGAGCAGTCCCAACACGCCCACTCCACTGGAAGTGTACCCGGCACTGGCGTTTGACCGTTTGTTTAAAAACAAAGCTCAGGTTGGTGACCAAAGCGTACTCGATGCGGTATTGGAGGATGCCAAGGACTTGCGACGCAACATCAGTCGACTCGACCAACAGAAACTGGATGAATACCTCAACTCCGTACGTGAAGTGGAGCAGCGTATTGAAAGCGCCGGAAAACGCGGTGAAGTCCAGGGTTGGAGACCAACGCTCACCAAGCCCGACATGTCGCGACCCAAGGACGGTTATCCGCAGGATATCGTGGAGCACATGCGTCTGATGTGCGACATACTGGTACTCGCCTTTCAGACTGATACCACGCGCATCTGCACCCTGAAGCTCAACAACGACCACGGCACCCTGCGCTTCCCTCACATTGGCGTGGACTACATGATACATCACCTTCTGTCGCACAACGACAGCGATGATTGGCTTAAGGTGAATCAGTTCTTCCTCAAGCAAATGGCCTATATCGCTCGTAGGCTAGACGGCATACAGGAAGGCGAGCGCACCTTGCTGGACAACACCATGTTAATGCTTTGCTCGAGCATGCTCACCGGTCACCACGATGCATCGCAACTGCCGGTCGTGATGCTTGGGGGTGGGGGTGGCCGCATCAAAGGCGGTCAAAACATTGACTATCTGGGGAAATCCGATCGTCAAATGAGCCGACTCTTTCTCAGCATGATGGACAAGATGGACATCCGCCCAGAGATCTTTGGCGACGCCGACAAACCTTTGCAAGAAATCTAGTCAGCGGGCTCGATTGTCGGTTCGTGAAATGATGAGGATCTATTTCCAAAAGCTGATTACGACTCGATTTGGTATTTTCAGCACCAATCTCGAGATGAGCTTAGCGATAATGCTATTTTGTATTTCGACTCCATACCGTTGAAGATTGACCCCTTGATCAGTATTCTTTAGTAAATTGAATCATTACCTTTTCGGGTCGGTAGCTCAATCGGTAGAGCAGTGGCCTTTTAAGCCATTGCCCTATAGGATTAAACACTTTTAGATTTATCTACAAATCGAGCCTATCCCAGATAATAATTGGGGAATAAACATAAATCGGGCACGCACTGCATTTAACTATATTACACTATTTTATTGGCAACATACTGGCAATGGGCTTCATCTCAACCTTGCAATTGGCAATAAACTGGCAATGGAATGATGTTGCAAATCGACTCCCCAGACTCAACAAGAACCACCTTTGATGGTTAATCTTTGAGGCTATGTGCATCGTGACTTTTCAGTCCTTGTCGATGCCGTAAACAAGTTACCTGAAATAGCGGCCTAAATAACCCCAAACCCCATGTGCCATTTTGTCGCAAAAAAGCGAATAGGCAATGCAATTAGGAGGGATCATATTGAGGCTCATATTAAAACCCCTCCCCTGAAACAGCCTCATCTGAAGCCATATTGGTCTCATATTGGAGGTCGGTGGGGTGATCAGATCTGATATGAGCTTCTTAGCCGAGGTGTCTAGTGGATTATTCAAACATGATCAGACTCAAACGCTTAATCCCAGCAAGGCAGAAGCATAGTCCCGGAAATTGCCTTTTCCCTCCTTGTTGAAGCTCTTATTCAATGGGTCGGACGCGCAGTGGGTAGCTCAAAATTCAAAGACTGGGCTAAGGAAAATGACTGCGTCCTCAATGAAAAACATTTTCGGGAATTGCTCGAAGGACTAGCCCGCAAAGCCGACTACAAGGAGGGCACCGAACACGGTGTCTTCTTCGACGCATCGACCCAGAGGGTGATAAAGGTCACCATAGAATCGGAGGACTTGATGCCGTTCGGTCATTTCTACAACGCGGCTCTGTATCTTGAGGACAAGCGCAACATGAACGTCCTGTTCGGCGACGACGTCAGATTCGAAGGCATCGTGGACAGAGACGGGGATCCGGGGATAGTGATCTCCCAACCCGTGGTAATGGGCCGCAGGGCGACGCAGGAGGAAATCGCCGACGACCTGACGGCCCGAAACTTTTCGTTCGAGCCTTGCCCCCTGCGAACGAATCGCCTGCAACTGGATCTCCCGCAAAGGAATGGATACTCTGGAAGACACTTGCAACATTCACCTATAAAATCCTTCAAACCTTCCTGTCACAAGCACAACTTTACTTAAACTCCTTCAATGTTTAGTAAATGCGGATAAGATGATTCAAGTTCGAATCAGGATAGAGTTCTTAACAAATTTAATTTCTTAATTAGATGCCTCACGGGTTGACGGAAGGAGGTATGGATACTTAAATTTTGAACAATCAATCCTGTTGCATAATGTTCCTTTCTTTTCGCCTGTTGCCCGTAGTGTTTTTCACAGGCATGAGCGTGACTGGATTTGGTCAGGATAAGGGAATTGATTTCTTTGAGAATAAGGTAAGGCCTCTTCTTTCCAAGCATTGTTACGAGTGTCATTCAAGCAGAGCGGATAAGATAAAGGGTGGTTTGCTCTTGGATACTAAAGCGGGGATTCGTGAGGGTGGAGATTTAGGACCTGCGGTGGTTCCAGGAGATTTGGGTAAGAGTTTATTAATGGAGGCGGTGCATTGGAAAAATGAGGATATGCAAATGCCACCGAAGAAGAAGCTTCCTGAATCGGCAGTCAAAGTATTTGAACAATGGATTAAGATGGGGGCACCCGATCCGAGGGATGGACAAAATATAATTAAAGAGACTGTCAATCTTGAGGAGGGTCGAAATTTTTGGGCGTTTCGACCAATATCCCAAGTTAAGCCGATCATAAAAAATAAAAAATGGCCGCGGTCCAAAATTGATCAGTTTGTACTGAGTGGATTGGAGAAGAAAAAGATTAGACCGGTAGAGGATGCAGAAAAGGCAACCTTGATCAGAAGAGCATTTTTTGATCTGACCGGATTGCCTCCCAGTCCGGGCGAGGTGAAGAACTTTATCGGAGATAATTCCAATGATGCATTTGAGAAGGTGGTGGATCAGTTGCTTGCGAGTGATCGATTCGGAGAAAGGTGGGGGCGGCATTGGCTCGATGTTGCCCGGTTTGCGGAGAGTAATGGGATGGAAAGAAATGCGGCTTTTCCCCATGCGTGGAGGTATCGGGATTATGTGATTAATGCGTTTAATAAGGACAAGCCTTTCGATCAATTTATTAAAGAACAGGTGGCGGGTGATTTACTTTCGGAAAATCCAGATGATGAGAATCTGATTGCCACCGGCTTTCTTGCAATTGGACCCAAGCCCCTTAATAATCGAAACAAGGCAGAGTTCACGATGGACTTAGTCGATGAGCAGATTGATGCGACCACCCGGGCTTTCATGGGGTTCACCGTGGCCTGTGCCCGTTGTCATGATCATAAATTTGATCCAATTAGCACGGTGGATTATTATTCGATGGCCGGAATTTTTAAAAGTTCCCGTGCGTTATTTGGCGGGGGTGGTAACGGAATAAGACAGGTGACAAAATTAATTGAACTGCAGGAAGGACGAGTGCCCCCCGAGAAACTAAAAGACAACTATGCCAAATTAGTCGCGGAGGGGCAGAAAGAAGTGAAGAAATTGAACAAGGCAATGACCGAATTGAAGAAAGAATTTAAGGGGAAATATAAAGAGGCACCGGAATTCAAGGAGACTGCATCTTCAATTAAGAAGCTACAAGCTGAAGTAAAGAAGAACCGGGCAAATCTGGCAAAGTCCAAGTTACAAAAGGGTCCACTGGCGATGGGATTAACCGAGGGAAATCCGGCAGATGTAAAAGTACACCTGCGTGGAAATGTAGAGACTTTGGGCGAGATTGCCCCGCGTGGATTCCCCGAATTATTTCAGTTTTCAAACCTCAAGGTAAATCCTGAACAGAGTGGTCGCTTAGAATTGGCCGAGTGGATTGCATCGCCGGAAAATCCGCTTACTGCCCGGGTGACTGCGAATCGGGTATGGCATCATTTATTTGGCCGGGGAATTGTCAGGACGGTGGATAATTTTGGCGAGACCGGGGATCGACCCAGTAATCAACCGTTGCTGGATCATTTAGCCGGTAGGTTGATCGAGAATGGATGGTCGATTAAAAAACTGATTCGGGAGGTGATGCTTTCCAGGACTTATCAAATGAGTTCCTTTCATAATCCCGAGAATGCGAAGATTGATCCGGATAATTCACTTTTTTGGAAGATGAACCAGCGTAGATTGGACGCCGAAAGTATGCGGGATGCAATATTGGCAGTTTCTGGAAAATTGGATCTGAATCCAGGGAAAGGCTCTATGCTTCAGGAGATGAAGGGGGACTTGGGGCGAAATATAAAACAACTTGAATCCCTTCGTAATTCCGAAAATGAGGGGAGGAGTGTTTATTTACCGATTGCCAGACAGGCCATTCCAGAATCCCTCAGGACTTTTGATTTTGCTGAACCAAGCATCATTGTGGGTAAGCGTGATGTGACCACAGTCCCCACGCAGGCCCTCTTTCTTTTAAACGGAAAATTTGTGATCGAACAATCCAAAGCACTTGCGGAAAGATTGGCCAAGATTCCCGAGGGGAAACGAATCGATAAGGCATTCCAAATCCTTTTTTCCAGACCGGCGACGAGTGAGGAGATCAAACGCTCCCGTTCATTCGTTGAGGATTTTATAGGAGAAGAACAATCTGAATTGGAGGCATGGACAACGATTTGCCAAGCCATGCTCGCGAGTGCGGAGTTCAGGTATCTAAATTAATCAATGAGTGGAGAATAAGAGATGAACATAGAAGACATAAATTTCCCGAGGCGACTCGCCTTACAGACTATGGGAACTGGTTTTGGGTACCTGGCCTTTAGTGGTCTGTCTTCAATGGCTTCCCCATCGTACAAGAATCCACTTGATACTAAACAACCACATTTTAAACCACGGGCAAAACGGGTGATTTTTGCGTGTATGAGGGGTGGTCCTTCCCATGTTGATACTTTTGACTACAAGCCAGCCTTGGCGAAGGACGATGGTAAAAATTTGAAAGAATTTGGGAAAAGAAAACTTTTACAATCGCCCTGGGAATTTAAGAAGCATGGACAGAGCGGGCTTCCCATTTCGGAACTTTATCCAAACCTGGCCAAACATGCGGATAAACTTTGCCTGATTAATGGAATGTATGCAGATATACCCAATCATCCGCAGTGCTTCCTTCAACTACACACCGGGAGTTTTCAATTTGTACGCCCAAGCATGGGTGCATGGACACTATATGGACTGGGTTCAGAAAATCATAATCTGCCTGGATTTGTGACCATTAATCCACCTTCGCGAGTGGGGGGTGCTCAAAACTATGGAAATGCATTTCTTCCGGCGATTTATCAGGGTTCAAGAATTGGTTCGATTGGACAATCGCTCAAGGATGTAAAAGTGGGCAATTTGGAAAACAAACGACTTTCTGAAGAACAACAGCGTAAGCAGCTCGATTTTATCCAATCGATGAATGCCGACTTCAAGAATGGAAAACAGGAAGACTCCCAAATTGAGGGAGTGATCGAAAGCTACGAACTTGCATTTCGAATGCAATCTGCTCTGCCCGAAGTTATGGGGCTCAAGGGGGAAAAGCAGGCAACCCTTGATTCTTACGGTATTGGAAATGGTAAGACGGATGGATTTGGCCGACAGTGCCTGATGGCGAGAAGACTGGTTGAAAAGGGAGTTCGGTTTGTAGAAATAACCCATGAAAACTGGGACCAGCATGGTGCATTGAAAAAGAAATTAAGTGATAATTGCGGGGCTACTGATCAACCACTCGCTGCCCTACTCGCCGACCTGGAACAAAGAAATTTACTCGAGGACACCCTGGTTATCTGGGGGGGCGAATTTGGCCGAACCCCCCATGTGAAAAAGCAGGATGGACGGGATCATAATTCAACTGGATTCTCCTTTTGGATGGCAGGTGGTGGAGTAAGGGGCGGAATGCGCTATGGAAAAACGGATGAGCATGGTATTAAGGCAGTGGCCGATAGAATGCACTTCCACGATCTACATGCCACTATCCTGCATCTGCTCGGACTGGACCATGAGAAATTAACTTACACCTATGCGGGCCGGGAATTTCGCCTGACTGATGTGCATGGCAAAGTGGCTAAGAAAATAATCAGTTAAGTAAGAAGCTAAGGATTAAAAAATTTTGGACTTACTGTTTAAGTCGGATTTTTGAAGGGCGGGGAATTAAGCCAGGTAGGGTTTTTCGCGAGGACTTGGGTTTGGGTCTTGCGTGGTTGCAATTTGGCTGACAAGAAAGTATGAAATCGACGCTTTCGTTTTAGAGTCACATCCGATTGTTTTGATTATCGGAGTTCAGCTATTTATTATCGCAATTGTTGGACTCTTTATTGGTGGTTTTATTTCTGTTATTGGAATGCTTGCGATTACCTTCGATTATTTTGGATCTTATCAAAAGGCGATTGATCCGTCACCCAAGCTCAAGTGGTATTATCAGATATTTTCTTTTGTTTGCACATTTGTTTTTGCTTGGATGTTGATTGTACTTGGTGAGAAAGTATTAAGCTAAAGCCCGGATCGACCTCATCCGATCACAATGACCTTGAGGGACTTGCGTTGGAGGACATCGCCGAAAAAAACGTCTACGTCGATCACGACGGAAATCTCAACTACATCGACGTGCACGTGAAGGTGCCGGAAGGTTCCGACGTCGAGGACTTCGTGATGTCTTGAAATTCGAGTCGGGC
>Ga0233432_10006389_pt1 | contig 10068 bp, 9 predicted proteins | sample SI_122_August201_6_FD_179870 | JGI IMG/M metagenome (GOLD analysis project Ga0233432, IMG submission 179870) | Seawater microbial communities from Saanich Inlet, British Columbia, Canada - SI_122_August2016_10_MG | ecosystem: Environmental > Aquatic > Marine > Inlet | place: Canada: British...
CAAGAATAAATACGGCGTAAGAACCGGGGTGCCTGACAGACAAACGAAAGAGCCCACGAGGGTGGATATATCTCGCGGGCGGGTGTGTCGGCGGCATGCAGGCGGTGCCGGCGTACAAGCCGCGGCACGGGGAGCCTAAGGGCGGAAAGTGGTTCGGGCTGCAGAAGCACATGCACGAGCACATGCAAATGTGCAAGGCCGAGGAACACGACAGCATCGTGACGGTTGCGTGGCACAAGAAGAAGGGCGGCGGCTACTCGTTTGGCGTGTACCCCGACGCCGCAACGCTGCACGCGGCGTTGCTGCAGCTGCCCGTGAACAAGCGCTTTCTGTTCGAGCAGATTCAGAAACACAAGAGGTGCCGTGCGTACGCCGACGTCGAGTGGGTGGGTGCCGCAGACGTAGGACACACGCGCATGCGCGAGTTCTGCAAGCGCCTGCGCGGCTGGTGCCGCGACAAGTACGGTCTGCGCGCGGAGCTGTACGTGAACACAAGCAGCTGTGAGACGCGCGAGTCCGGCGCGTACAAGCACTCGTACCACGTGGTTATCGGCAACCTCATCTTTGCAAGCAACCACGGTGGTTCCATGCAGCAGTTTTGGCGCGACTTTACGGCGTGCGAGCTCAACACCACAGAGTGGTGGTGGACGAAAAGGGACAAGAAGGGCGAGGAGCGGCGTGTGCACATCCTCGACGGGAGCGTGTACACATCCTGGCGCAACTTTCGGTTGTCATTGTGTAGCAAGCAAGGCGGGGAGAGGTTTGCGCGCATCAGTGGCCCACCGACGGACGAGGACGACGACCTGCGCGCCACGTTTGACGACAGCGCCCCGGCGGCGTTTGCGCCGTTTCTGGTCGGGAACGTGCAGGCCACCGAAGGGTGTGTGCTCGTGCCGGAGCACGCGCCGCTGCGCCGGGACGAGCGCGTGCGCGCCGCGCCAGACAGCCCCCGTGAGCACAAGCGCGCGCGGCGGGAGGGCAGTGGGGACGCGTCCGAGGCGATCCCGGCGTGCGTGCGCGGCGACCTCTTGGTCCCGGGCGAGTCGGTGGTCAAGTTTGAACCGCTCAAGGACCGCCCGGGTGCGGTGACCCGACAGATCAACGAGGGGTACATCAAGGAGGAGGATGTCAAGTACCTTTACATAGTGCACCCCAAAATCTGCGCGACAAATCTATTTGTGCACGGCAAGGTGCACAAGCACCCGAGCAACAACAGCATGTGCGTGGTCGTGCCGCCGTACGAGCAATACCCACATTGGCAGGTGTATGTCAAGTGCCACTGCGACGAGTACAAGACACCGCGCACCAAGCTGTCGGTTGTGCACACGCAACTGAAAGAGCTGCCACGGTACGAAAAGTTTGCACAGCGGGCGGTGGAGACGACGCATGGACTGCATGCGGTCGAAGACGCCAAGTTTCGCCAACTGGTCAAGGACTGGTACACCTCGCACAAAACTGGCAAGCTGTCCTTCCTGAGCAAGAACTGGAATCGAGTGCTGTGGGAGATGTACCTAAAGTCCTACGACCAGTCGTGGTTCCTGCTTCCGGTGCGCCGCGATCCGTGAGCTTGAAACACGCGGCTTGGGCACTGGCAAGCATGCCCGAGTACCACAGCCAGGGCGGGGCGAGCTTTAAAGACGCGGCGATGGAGCAGTGCCAAGCATGCGCGGCGCGCGCGCCGAGTACATGGCCGCCGCCGCCGCGGAGGCGCGGCGCTCGAGCTGCCGCCACCAACACGGCGCGGTGCTCGTGCGCAACCGCAGCATCGTTGCGCGTGGACACAACAAGTACGTGCGCGGGTGGCATGCGCGCTGCTCGGTGCACGCGGAGGCCGCTGCGCTGTGGCAGCTGGGCAGTCGCGGCGCGTGCGCTGGGAAACTCGAGCTGTACGTCGTGCGCGTGGTCGACGGACGCCCTGCGCTCAGCCTGCCGTGCGCGCAGTGCCAGCGCCTGCTCGCGCAGCGGGCGTGCGTGCGCCGGGTGTTTTACTCGTGCTGACGCAGACATAGCGGTGTGTGGGGTTTGGGCACATCCTCACACTTGGGCGCGTCAGTGATTTGTGGAAATGTATCAGGGTGAGAGGCGAAATCGAGGCATTAAGATTGTTCGGGCTACGTAGCAGCACGGCATCTGAGTGTGGTCGTTTTGAGTGACGCGGTGTTTATGGATGCGAAAGTATATAAAAAGAGATTGCGGAAAACGAGAAATGTCTCGATTTTTCCTAGTCCCGAATGCTTTAGACTACAAACAACTGTGCGTCAATACAAAACCTCATGTCATCGTCCACGAGCCCATACAGTATACGCCAGATACAGACAGACGTTTTCCTGGTGACAAATCAAGCGACGAGGATGACGCGGCAAGTGTGTCCTCAAGTGCATCTGACTCCGGAGACGAGGACGACCGCGAGTTTGAGAGGCGCACGTTTTGTGCTATGGCGTGCAGGCGATGCGGAAACAAACCAAGCATGAATCAGCATCTTACATCCAATCTCGAATCCGACCTCGCGTGCATGCTTGATAAACAGGGTTTGGCAAACCAAACGCTGGCGCGGCAGGAAATCAACAACACACCAAGCAGTGACCATGCAAGTATTATACAACTCAATAACGTGGTGAAAACCCTCAAAAACGAGATTGTAAAGCTGCAGGATTTGCTGCCGCAAGCCGCACGAACACCACGCACGACGTACGCGCCAGAGCGCAATCTCGAGGCAGTGGCATTTGACGAGAGCAACGTGCCCGGGGGCGACGAGCTTGCAAAGCGCAGCGCTGAGGTTGCAAAGCGCAGCGCTGAGGTTGCAAAGCGCAGCGCTGAGGTTGCAAAGCAACAGGGCACGCTTGAGTACCTCAGCCGCGAGCTGGCAGATGCCAAGGCTGAATGTGCGGAGCAAAAAAGCACGATTGAGCGCCTCGAGAGCAACCTGGCAGCCGAGAGCACAAGGTGCAACGACCTTGCAGGAAAGCTGGATGCTTCTTACGCGCAAGAACCCGATGCGCGTACGGACCGAGACCCAATGCTACAGAAGGCCCGCGCGAGAATTGAAACAGCACATCACCACAACGCAGCACCGAATCTCGAGTACGAACTTGATGCCGCAAACAGCAGGATCGCAATGCTTGAAGACAAGGTGCACGAGGATCAGGACATGCTACTGAATATGGAACTGAATATGCAAAAGGAGAAGACGCGCGAAAAAAGTGAACTTGAGTTCATACAAAATAAGCTCAAGGAAGACCTGCATGGTGCGAAGGAAGAGATTGTGAACCTGCGCGAGAAGGTCAAGGATTATGATGACATGCAAAAAGCCCTGGCGGCAGCCATGGACAAGGAGTCTTTGCTCAAGGAGGAGATAGGGGACTTGCAAAAGCTTGCTATTCCGAAGAACGACCACGAGGAGCTGCGCAAGAAAGCAGGGGACTACGAGGCACTGAAAGAGGCTTTAAAACGATCTGAGGGCGATCTCAGATTGTGCAACCGGGAACTGCAACAGACCAAGACTGATCTCGAGGAAAAAGAGCAGGACTTGAAGAATCTACGGGGAAGGTTGAAGGAAGAGCAGGACAATACTGCGATGTTGCAGGACAGGTTGGCGATGGTGAGGGCAGACGTCAACAAGGATCCGCCCAAGGAAAAACGTGGGTTTTTTGGTAGATTAAAAAACTAAAGCACGCTGCCGGCGACAGTCGTACTGTGGCCCGTGGTTGCCGACCAAGTGCCGGCATGCAAGCCTGGCGACGTGCGCGTGAGCCCGCTCGCTGGCAGCCTGGTGCCGACAAGCCGCACAGACCCTTGCGAGTACTCACATGCAGCTCTGTGCTTTATGTGTACCTGAAAACAATAAATGGGTCACCGATTACGGTAAATGTCAGTGTGAGGGTTCGTGTGGTGGCACTGCCTGCATCGCACGTTTTGTGTTGGCCTCGGCGGACGGCGTGCGCCGAGTCCACGCGATAAGACACGCGCGCGCGTCATATATTCTTTTTGCGCAAGGCCTCGGCGGACGGCGTGCGCAGAGTCCACACGATGAGACACGCGCGCGCGTCATATATTCTTTTTGCGCAAGGCCTCGGCGGACGGCGTGCGCAGAGTCCACACGATGAGACACGCGGCGACGAGCAGCGGCGGCGCGGCTGTGACGGCAAAGTACCAACCGCCGACCGCCCACAGCGCAGACGCCGAGAAGCCCGCGGCAAACACGACCAGCGTGAGGCGCCATCGGCCGCGTTCCGCGGCGCCCAAAGCGGCGTAGAGAATGTTCAGCACCAGGTCCAGCAGCACCGGAATCGCGATGCCATAGATGAGCATGTTTGTCTGTGCCGGTGTGATCCAGTGCTCCTGTGCGAGCAGGCGGCAAAAGACTGAGGTTTCTGCATCGCCGGTGCCGCAGTCGTCTGTGGTTGGGACGAAGCCGCGGTAGGTTGCGTCCAGCGCGGCCACGGCGAACACGCTCAGCGAGTAAAGAGTGATCGAGTAGTACATGCTTGCAAACACGCCTTGCGACTCAGAGACGCGCACGGCGGTGAGCGTGCTCGAGAGCACCAGCTGCGTCTGCATAACGGCCACCACAACGACACACACAACCGCGTACTCGCCGCCCCACAGCTCGGCACACGCAACGTCGCCGCGCGCGCTGGCACACACGAGCACGCTGAACACGCAAAGCAGCCAGTGCCCAGCAAGGATCGACACGTTGAAAAGCAAGAGGGCGACGAGGCTGTTTTGGGCCGCGTGTGTGGTGTTCGACGTCTCCTCCGTGGGAGGCGGCGCCTGTGGTCGTTCCAGCGCGTCCAACCCTGCAAAGGGCAGTGCGTTCTGCTCAGGCTTGGTGCTTGCCGCGCTTGTCGGTGGCAGGACGGTTTCGGAGACCGTGATGTCCGTGGGCATGTCTCCGAGCACAAACCCGGAATCAAACCCGACAGCGACGCCCGTCGCAAAGATGACCAGGTACAGCACGGCCAGCCACACCATCTGCACGCGCAGAAACATCAAGCCGGCTGTCGCGTGCGTCGCCGGCAGCACCGCGTCTGCAGCCAACGCAATCAGGTACTGCAGACACGAGTAAAACAGCACGAAATTGGTATCGCGTAGCACAGAAAGCGGGACCATACACCTGCAAATCCGCGTTGTGCAATATATATCACGACTTTACATGCACGCAAGGTATGACGCTGGCTCAAAACGCCGGCACGCAAACAGCGGCGTGCACGCCGTGGCTGGGCGTGTCGACGGCAAAACGTCAGCACGCTGTGCTCCACCAGGAGCTTGTGTAAAACGTGATGACTCCGGCCACGGACCGCGGCAGCAGCACAAAAATGGCGTCCGGCAGCACCACGGTGCCCCAGAAGAGAAAGTTTTCTGCGCGCGTGTGCAGGTCGGCTTGCAGCATGCCGGCGCCGATGATCACGCACGGGGCCAAGAACTCCAGCGACACAAGCCACACCAACAGCGCGTGCGCGTCGCGCTTGTGCGTAAAGGGCCACACGAGGAACGCGGACAAGACAACGATGGTGGCAGAGACAAAGCCAAACACGAGTCCCGCTACGAGGCGCCAGCGGTCGTGTGCAAACACGGTGCCTGAGTGCAACAACAGCAGTAGCACAATGCCTACAAAGTTTAGCACGAGCCGCACGTAAAAGTATGCAGGGAATAGCACGTGGTTGACGGCCTCGAAAACGTTGCGCTTCTGCGCGGGCAACGGTTGCGGCATCTCTCGCCCAGTGCGTCTGTCTTTATATACGCAACTTTCAAGCAGCGCTCAGGGCGTGTGGAAATGCCGTGGCGGCCGCGTCGAGTCGAGGCCGGCGCATCGTGCGTGCGCAACTTGCCGGATTGCGTGTGCGTAGGCTCGGTGTATGAGCGCGGAATCAGCGCGGCGTGGCGTGCTGCCGCCAGCGTGTTGCGGTGGCAGCGGATCGTGCTGCGCTGCACGGAGCTTTGGCGCAGCGTGCGCGCATGCGCGCGCACGCTGCGCGCGCGCGAGGAAACCGCACGCATGGCCGCGTGCCGCGGTTGCCAGCGTCAGGCCGTGTTTGAACGCAGTATGCTGTGTGACTGTGCATGCCGGTGTGGTTGCCGAGACGACATTGCCCCGGGTTTTGAAGGCAGTAGCGACTGCATCTTGTGCCCGAGTCTCTGAAGTAACGCATAGTCCGAGTGTGCGTGTCCTACCTTGCGCGCGTGTGTTTCCGCGGCTTCCGCGTTGGCACAAACCGGGACAAACTTTCTGCTGTGCCCTGTCGACTTGAGCATGCGCATGGTGACAAGAACCTTGTCATCTGTCTTGCACGTTGGAACTACGAGGTCGAATTCTGCCTGCATTTCGGCGCGGGTAGCCTTTGCTACACGTTGTCGCACGCAATATATATTTACTCATGCATCCGTGTGTGAATGCTCGAGTGAGTAATGAGTGAGGTTGCGAGCGAGAACGAAAAGATCGTCGTCGTCACGGGCGGGCACGCGGGCATCGGGCTGGCGACTGTGTGCAAATTTCTGCATGAGGGGGCAACCGTGATCTCGATTGACAAGTCGCACACCGACGGCACGCATTCACACGCAGGTCGCACGTACCACACGTTGCAGCACGACTTTGCCGACATTACCGGCATTGCGCAGTTGGTGAGTGGTCGGATTGCCGGTGTTCTCAACAGCCGAGATTTCCACATCGATGTGTTGGTGCTCAACCATGCCAAGTTTGCGTTCGGCAAGCTCGGCCTGCCCGGCTTTGGCTCAAACACACAAACCGACCGCAACGTGCCGTGTTCCGAGTGGCGCGAGACGTTTGATGTGAACGTGCTGTCGTACGCCAAGATGATGCAGGCGTGCACCCCGCACATGCGCTTGTGCACGGGCGCGGTAATCACGCTCTGTAGCACTGGCAGCTTTTGCGCAGACGGCGAGAACGTCTGCTACAACGCGTCCAAGGCCGCAGTCGCACACCTCACACGCTGTGCGGCCAAGGACCTCGCACAGTTTGGCGTCCGCGTCAACGGCGTCGCACCCGGCTCGATCCTGACCGCGGCCAGCGTGCACCACATGCAGCTGCTGGGCTTGAGCGTCGAGGAGGGCACCAAGCGCTTCGGCGCGCAAAGCCTCCTGAACCGGCAGGGCCGTCCCGAGGAAATCGCCGACGTCATCAGCTTTCTCGCGTCCGACCAGGCCGCGTTTGTCGTCGGGCAGATCATCACGGTCGACGGCGGGGCGACGCTGTAAGCCGTGGGTTGAAATCAGAGTGAAAGATGCAGCTGCTGGGCTTGGGCGTGGAGCAGGGCACCAAGCCTTCTCAACCGGCAGGGCCGCCCGGGAAAAGTCTCCGACGCCATCAAGATCATCACGGTCGACGGCGGGGCGACGCTGTAAGCCGTGGGTTGAAATCAGAGTGAAAGATGCAGCTGCACCCGTGCGTGCATTAGCGTGCGACATTGAGGCACAGCGGCCCGAGCGAGGCGGCCGCGTCGGCGAAGTCGACCGTCACGCTGCGCAGGCGCGGGCCCGCGTGCGCGCGCGCCAGGGCTTTCACAGAGTCGAGGTCCCGGAATTCAACCTTGGCGCGCAGTGCGCGCACGACGTCGCGGTGCACGACCGCGAATTCCGTAGGCCCCGTGCGCGGCGGCTGCCCGTGCCGCGACAGCCACACACGCCACCCGTCGCGCACCTTTAAATTCCACCGTTTCTTGAACAAAAACGCGTGCATCGTCTGGCTCGGCTCTGCGCGGAGCATGTGCTCGAGCGTCGCCGCGCTGCGCTCGCGATCGACAGAGGCACGGCCGACGTTGCTGCCGACATGTGCAATGACGCTGCGCTCGAAGCCGCACGCCCCCTCACCCGCGAGCAAAAACACGACGCGCTCCTGCAGCGGCGTGCTGAGCGCGTAACGCCACTTGCGCACGTCGGCAAGCTCGGCGTTGAGGCGCTTGAGATAGCCTCCTGCGCTGACCTCAGTTTTTCCGATTTTCACGACCACGTACTCGTTGCACAACAACGAGCCGCCGTCCTCGGCTGTGACCTCGCACACGCGGAGCTCGGGCAGCTCGTAGCAGTACACACCGCTGCCGCGCCGCAGCAGGTCGGCAACATCCGGCGGCGCACTGTCCGCGCAAAGCGTCCTTGCAAAGCGCCGCCAGCGCGCGCCGCCGTGCACATACGCAACCGGTATCGGCTCACCTGCACTTGCGTGTGGCGTCGACGCGCGCCCGCGCGGGCTCTGCAGGACAGCGGCCTGCGTTGGCGCCGCATCGAGTACCTGCAGCCTCGGGCTTGCGGAAGCCGAGCGCGGCAACACGGTGTCCGCAGGCGCCGGCAGCTCGAAACAGCTGCCTGCAGCGCTGGTGCTCACAACTGTGCTCGTGCTACTGGCAGGTGAATGTGCGTACTCTTGGAGCTCCACGCCGGCCTCCGCGTCTGCATACGGCGAGCGCGGGCCACCGAGCGCTGCTGCTGCTGCAACGACCACACTCTCTGCGCGATCTCGCACAGTTGCGCTGGTTTTAAACGCTGCATGTGGATGCTGCAGACGCACCCGCGTGGGCCGCACAGTGTCGCGCGGCACAACTTGCTCAGAGCACCTCGCACTATAACTCGTTCTGGATTTGTAATACAGAATACTGAGCATTATGCGTGTTTTGGCTGCATGTATATACATTCAAGCACTGCAAGCCGACGACCGCCGTTGCTTCGTGCCTCCACACCCCGCTCGTGCACATTTAGCACTCAGCGTGATCACGGGCCTAAAACGCCGATGCGTGCATAATGCGCGTGCTCGCGCTCGTGCACACAAGCAGCACACGGATGGCTTGGCACCGCTTGTATACAGTGTGTGCGTTTTGGCTTTTGCTGGCATTGTGTTCGGCTGCTGCGCCCGCGCACTTGCGCGTACGTGCCAAGCTGCAGACGTACGGCATATTGCTGCACCTGCCCCACGAGCATGCGGCCGAAAACAGTACACACATACAGCAAGTGGTTGCGCGGGCCAATCTCTGGGTTTTTTGACACCACATCGCATGCGGAAAGGCAAGTTATTTATTAATCACTCGGAGACACATGCCGACGCCGTGGTCGCCTGTCAACGCCCTGCAAGTACATATATTGTGGCGTATGTCGACGACGGGACATGAACGCGTTCCTCAACATGGACGCCTCGTGCGCCGCGCTGCTCTCGTCGTGGCTGGCCTCAAACTTTACGTCCACGTCCTCCAGCGACCCCGAGGTCAAGCGCTTGCAGAGCCTTGCGCAACTCGGCGTCGACATCTACCAGGCCGGACTGCAGCTGGAGGAAAACAAGATGCGCATAGCCGAAAGCGAAGCGCGCATGCGCCAGATTGCGGACAACCCACAGCTGATCTTTGAACAGCACATGCTCTTCCAGCAGTGCAAGGAACTCACAATCGAGCAGGGCACCCTGTCCAAGGCCGTCAACATTCTCACGCGCACGAGCGAAGGCGTGGAACAAAAGGTCCTGATCCAGCGTATGCAGCGCGTCATGCAGGAAACCATTACGCGGCACGATCAGCTCCAGCACCAGAGCATGTACGGCGAGGACACGACGGCAGAGTCGTTGCTCGGGACCTTTGAAAAAATGTCCGAGGACGTGCAGACGTACCAGCACACGCTTGCGCAGATGAGCACGTCAAGCGACATCCTTGCCGCGGCCGACGTCTCGTCGTCGACGGCGGCGGGCTCCGCCCTGCAGCCCTCGTCTGAGTTTCTCGCTTGGAAAAACGACATTCTTGCCACCAACAACACGCATGCAGTGCACCGGCACTCGCACGCAGCCCCCACCAGACTGTCCCAAGCCGTCTAGGTCCAGACGCGCCGGTGTGATCCGACTGCTGCACGCGGTCGTGCACGTCCATACGTACCTGACGGCGTCGTCGCTGAGCACGCTCCTGCACACGCGCCAATTCGTTTCATTATGGTGGTCATTGAAAATACACGCGACAGGCCTAGGCTAAACACACAACCTAGCAATCACGCCAAAATCGGCGCTTTTCAAATATGTCATTTTAGTATCGACGTCATGAGCAAGTAAGACACGCGACAGGCCTAGGCTACACACACAACCTAGCAACC
>Ga0233432_10006392_pt1 | contig 10068 bp, 9 predicted proteins | sample SI_122_August201_6_FD_179870 | JGI IMG/M metagenome (GOLD analysis project Ga0233432, IMG submission 179870) | Seawater microbial communities from Saanich Inlet, British Columbia, Canada - SI_122_August2016_10_MG | ecosystem: Environmental > Aquatic > Marine > Inlet | place: Canada: British...
TAAATTATTCCAAGAATATACTGTATCATTGTCAAAATAATACTTTTTTTTATTGCTAAAATAATATATTTTTTTATCATAAATTAACATTGTTTCATTATGTAATTTTAAATACTTTTACAATTTTTTACTCTATCTTTAATATTCATTGCAATACTTGATTTTCTTGTTTCTATTTGTTTTTATTTCTTTTATAATACTATTTGGTATAAATTCAATGTTTTTTTTCTTTTTTTTTTAACTTAGCATTTTTAAATTCATAACATACTATAATGTAATACAATTTTGAATTATACAAATATCTAAAACATAAAACAACTTAATTTATGTTGATTAATTTTACTATTTTTATATCGAATAAAATAATATATCAAATTACACATTTTTTAATAGTAATAAAAAATTATATCAATATTCTTAATAATAATTTTGTTTTATGAAATTAATCTTAATACAGTGATATTTTTTTTCTTTTACGAATAATATTTTTTTTATATCTTCAATTAAATCATCTTCATTCACGTCAATATATAGTAAATAAATTTTATTATCATATACAAATATTAATATTATATCCATCATATTTTTCAATAGAAATGACAATAATTTTTTTTAGTTTTATTTATTTTATTTATTTTTTTTAGTTTTTTTATTTTTTTTATTTTCATTCAAAAAACCACGAATCATAGACATTTCTTCTATTACTAAGTCTTCATTTTCTTTAAAAAATTCAATACTATTTTTTTAGCATTTTTTTTAAATAAAGTATATAATTTTACTTTATTTTTACGTGAATTAGGAAAAATACAGTTATCTTCGTAATTAAGTTTGGTTTCAGTAATTGACATTTTATGTATTAAAATACTTAAAACTCCATCATTTTAATATAAAAAAAATATATATTTTTATGTATATTACATATTTTTATTATTTATATGGCATATAAATAAAATTATAAAAAATACTTTTATATTAAATTATTCTTAATAAACGATTATTAAATACACGGGTTCTTTCTATTAATTGATCCATTGTATCTTGATTTGAATATGAATATGGAGGTAATGATAATATTTTTATATTACGATTAAAATCTCTATAATTATCATTCATCCAATAAGGATAATTATTATTTATTAATAAAGTAGAATTATCAATACCTTTTTGAATTAATAATACAGTATTATCTGTTGTATCTTCAAATAATAGATCATCTCTTGAAACTAAAGCACCATTAAATAAATTGACTACAGAATAATAATTATAAATTATAATATCATCATAATGTGAAAGTTTAAAAAATATTGATCCTACATTTATCATTCCAATTAAATTATATGAAGGTATAGATGTATAAGTATTTATTTCAAATACTGTTTTTATAAATATTTTTTTATTAATATTTATATCTCTTTCCAATGTTGGTTTTTTTGTAAAATATTTTATTTTTTTAAATACTTCATCTATTTGTTCTGGTGTTAATAATTCATTACCTAATGCTATATTCTTTGGATTTTCATTATTTGTTTTACAATGTAAAATATAATTATATAATGGAATTGTATCGTAACAATGTGTTATTGTTTTTCCATTTTCTAATGTTGATTTTATTTTTGATAAATATTTTATTTTTTTTAAATGCATATTACTAAATTCTTCCATTGTTAAAGGATCTTTATCGTTTATATCACAACCTATATATCTTTGTTTAGCGGATATACTTTTACTATCTAATATTTTTGATTTAAACTTATCAGCTTCTAATGCTAATTTTAATTTTAAATCAGAGAATTTTTCTTTATTCTTCTTTATTTCTTTTTTTTTTAATTTAAAATTATCTAAACTTTTTGCATTTACTTTTAATGGCGAATACATTAATTTTAATGAATTATTATTATCAATTAAACTTACTGCTCTTTTTAATTTTATTGAAAAATATGGTGATAATTTTTTATCTAAATATTTGTCATTATATTCTTTTAATTCTTTATCATATTTTTTTAATTCTTTTTTATATTCTAATGTTTTTTTTTCAAATATTTTTAATTCTGCTTCTTTTGATTCTTTTTTTCCTGTTATATGTGATGTCATCTTATATTTTTGTAATTCTTGAGTTATATATACAACTTTAGGCATTTGTGGAATTTCTGGTAAATTATTATAAGGATCTTCTATCGGTTCATATGTTGTATTATTTGAAATATTTGATTCTTTATGCATTGTTTCAATATCAAATATTGATGATACTAAAAAAATTTTAAATTCTTCTATTGATATTTTATTATCATATGCATATTCATATTCATTCACCCATTCACATATTTTAGCTTTTATATAATTTTCACCTGTTTTATTACTATAATCTGATATTCTATTATACCAAACATATTTTTCATATAGTGCAGTTCCTACACTTTTCCATAATGAATTACAAAATAATTTTATATTTATACTTGAATTATCACATAATGTTCCAAATACTATATTTAATGTTGTTTTTAATCTATATTTATGATATTCTATACTTTTTTCTGTATATATATATTCATCTTTTTTTGTTAAATCACTTATTTTTTTTCCATATAAAAAATATTCATCAAATATTACTTTTTTTAAACAAGTAATTGGTAATATATAATATGATATTTCATCAATATATTCTGTAAATAATTGTAAAAGTGGTGGTATTTTGCCATTCCATTCTTTTTTATTTGATTTTCCTTTAATTATTTTAAAATTTATATCATTATCTAACATACTTTTAAATATCTCATCACAACTTAGATCTATAGTTTCTATTATTCTTGCATTATCTAATAAATTTATTTGATTTTTTATTGTTGAATATATAAATAATTGATTATCAATATAATTCTCTATTATATCTTCATCCACTATTTTATTTTTATATAAAATAAAATAATAATGCATAAATAAATGATCATACACTGTTATTCCTTTCTTATTTAATATACTTTCATTTACATATATTTTTTCTTTATTATTATTTAAATAATTTATCCATTCACATTCTTCATTTACGTATTCATCCTTTAATTTTTTTATATAATTGAAGTTTTCACATACATAAATATGATCATTTGGTAATTTATTTCTTATCTCTTCAAATTTATCTTTTATTCCATATTCTTCTTTTTTTAAATCTTTTACTAAATATTCAATAAATTTATTATATAATCTACTATAATCACTTTTTAAATGTATTGATACCTTTATTTCTTCTCCATTAAATGGATTTAATTTTGGATTTTTTTTCCATTCTTTTAATTTTTTATCTATATCAGTATCAGAAACTTTTTCTAAATCTTCTATACCATTTTCTATTATTGCTGATGATATTTTTGTATAATTTGTTGATGGTATATTATCAAATAATTCTTTATGTTCTTTAAATTTATCATTATTTTCTATAAACCACGTTAATAATAAGTTATAATTACCATATTCGCTTTGTGTTATAATTTGCATTTTTGTAGTATTTAACAAACCTGTTATTTTATTATTTTCTTCTTTTGCTGTTGTTAACCAATGAATTATTTCATCTTTGTTTTTTGTATAAAACTTATCTAAAGATTTAAAAAAATCTTTTTGTTTTTTTATATCCGTTTTACTCATTTATTATATATTATTATTATTAATTATTATTATTTAATTTAAAATATGTTTTAATTAAGACACTAAAACTATATAAACATTTATTATTTAATTTAAATATGTTTTAATTAAAACACTAAAACTATATAAACATTTATCATTAAATTTAAAATATGTTTTAATTAAGACACTAAAATTATATAAACATTAATTTTAAAATATGTTTTAATTAAGACACTAAAATTATATAAACATTAATTTTAAAATATGTTTTAATTAAGACACTAAAATTATATAAACATTAATTTTAAAATATGTTTTAATTAAGACACTAAAATTATATAAACATTAATTATAAAATATGTTTTAATTAAGACACTAAAATTATATAAACATTAATTTTTAAATTTAAAATATGTTTTAATTAAGACACTAAAATTATATAAACATTAATTATAAAATATGTTTTAATTAAGACACTAAAATTATATAAACATTAATTATGTTTTAATTAAGACACTAAAATTATATAAACATTAATTTTAAAATATGTTTTAATTAAGACACTAAAATTATTTTTATATTTCTTAAAGGTATCAAGTGCTCACGTAGCAAAGTTGGTTATTGCGTTGGTCTTATGAGCCAAAGGTCATGGGTTCGAGTCCCATCGTGAGCATTAAAAGATACCTTTATTAAATCTATTGCTTCATTTTTATTAAAAATGATTAAAAATAATTGTAAATAATAAATGAACGATCCCAATAAAATTTTAAATCCTAAAACTAATAGATATGTTTTAAAAACAGGTAAAATTGGAAAACAATTGTTAGCCTTGCCTAAAAAACAAGAAGAACTTAAAAACAAAATCACTATTAATGAATTAAAAACAATATGGTATGAATTATATAATATAGCTGAAACAAAAGAATTAATTAAATTTTCTACAACTAATAATATACTTAAAGAAAATGATTCTAATTTATTGGATATTAAATTTTCAAAAACTGAAAAAATAATTGGAATTAATGGTAAAGGAACATTTGTTTTAAGAAAATTATCTGATATTGCATTATCAAACGGCGAAAATACAATGATCTATTTACCTAAAAACTTTACCGGTAAAACATTTGTAAAACCATTATGGAATGGAAAACACGGATATATGTATTATATTAATGATGTTAATATTAAAAATATTACGATATTATCTTTCATTCTTAATAATATTAATACTAAATATAATACTTATAAATTATCTGATAGTCCAATTCAACAACAAAAAACAGATGGTATTATTGGTATTGATATACCTTATGATGAACCAGAATGGTTATCTAAATTAATACCAAGTAATAAATTATCTAATCCTATTATCAATAAATCTGGACAATTTATATTCAGTAAATGTTCTATTACTACAAAAACAATTGAATATTCTACTACATTCTTAAACTCTAAATTAGACAAATTCAAAAATATTTATCCAAATTATATTAATATTACTAATACTAATGTAATATCTAAAAAATTAAATGATTTTATTGAATCTAAATATACTATTGGTTTAATTGCTTACGATAAACACGCCAGAATTATATTCAAAAATAATACAAATCTTCATATCATAGATCCTTGGAAACAAACTGCAGATACTGGAACTAAAAATCTTATCAAGTTAATTCCTACACTTAGTTTCATTAAAAGAAAAGCAGAACAAACAACTGAAGGTTCTTGTGTTGCTATATCATATGCACGATCATTATATTTAGCAGATAAAGGTTTTGATAGTATATATGAACCTATACCTTTCGATTATATTGTTTTAACAAGTAGAGTTATCTCAAAATTTAGAAATAAAAAATGATAATTCAATATAATAAAACCTAATGATCGTAAATATACCTTTTCGTTATTGCGAATATTTAATTCATAATAACATTCATACTACTAAAATATCAACGATCACCGATATACCACAATCAAACATTGAATTACAACATTCTTATCCTTTAATACATAATATAGAATTACTTGATGCAAATATTACACAAACAAATATTCTATTACTATGTATTTGGTTTATCAATGTTCTAATGTTTATTACTATCTCAAATAAAAAATAATTTTGTAAAAAAATACATATTTACAATAAAAAATGATAATTAAAAAACAATGATAATTAAAATGTATTCCAACATCTTTCCTCTCGGCAAACTCTCCAAAAATCAAATCGAAAAAGGTAAAACTGTCTTAAAGAAAATTGAAAAAGAAATCAAAACTACCAAAAATGAACAAAAACTACTCTCATTGTCCAATGAGTTTTATAGTATGATTCCACATATACACATTAAAGTTATTTCTACAATGAAAGATGTTTCTAAAAAAGAAAAACTATTGACATATATGTTGATGTAATATAATAAATTTGTTATGTGTGATTATTTATTTTTATAACTTAAAAATGATTTTATCATTTATAATTAATAATGATTAAAGAATTAGTTGATAAATTAACAAAATGCGATTATCATTATACACTCGGCAATCCAATTATTTCTGATAAAGAATATGATACCTTAAGAGAACAATTATACAAATTAGATCCTAAAAATAAATACTTTAAACTAATTGGTTGTGAAACTACCGATAATTGCGTAAAACTTCCATATCATTTAGGATCACAAACTAAAATTAAAGAAGATAAAGATCTTCAAAAATGGATTAAAAAATATAATTCTAATAATTACATCATATCTGAAAAACTTGATGGAATATCCGCATTTTACAATAAAACTGAAAATAAATTATATACTAGAGGGAATGGTAAAATTGGTTCCGATATAAGTCATATATTACCTCACATTAATTTACCTCAAATAGATACTGAAAATGTTAGAGGCGAATTAATTATCTCTAAATTAAATTGGAAATCAGAATATGGTTCTAATCCACGTAATGTTGTTGCTGGTTTAGTTAATGCTAAAATACCAAATATTACTTTATTACCTTTTGTTGATTTAGTAATTTATAATGTCCTTGATAAACCTATAACATTAGAACAACAATTAAAATTAATTAAAACTAATTGTGTTAAATATCAATTACTTAAAGAACCTTTAACCATTGAAGATCTTAAATTAACATTAAATACATTTAAATCTAATTCTAATTATGAAATTGATGGAATTGTTATAACTGATAATTCAAAACATTACCCTAATATTAAATCAGGTAATCCTGACTTTTCTTTTGCTTTTAAAAATGCAGAATTAGATGAATCCGCAATTACTACCGTAATTGATGTTCAATATAAATTATCTAAAGATAATAGATATAAACCTAGAGTTATCTTCAATAAAGTTAAACTTGATCAAGTTAATATTGAATGTGCGTCTGGATATAATGCGAAATTTATACAAGAAAATGGTATTGGTAAAGATGCTAAAATTAAAATAGTGCGTTCAGGACAAGTAATACCTAAGATTATTGAAGTTATTAAGAAAGTTAAACCTAAAATGCCCGATGGTGATTGGGAATGGGATGAAACAAATACAGATGCAATGTTTGTTAAAAAAGATGATGAAGAATCACCACAAGAACAAAGAATAGGAAGAACCGTGCATTTCTTTAAAACATTAGGAATTAAAAACTTAGCAGAAGGAACTATTGTAAAATTATATAATAAAGGATTTACAAGTTTAGAAAGTATTTTGGATATTAAAGATCCTAATGATCTTAAAGGTATTGAAGGTATTGGTGATAAAAAAATAGAAATAATTATGAATTGTATTCAAGATGCTCTAAATTATACAGAAGGATTAGAAAATATTATGGATGGATCAAATATATTTGACAGATCTTTAGGATCTAAAAAACTTAAACTTATTATCAGTAATTATACAAATATTTTAACTGATAATATAACTCTAGATGATCTTATTAAAATTAAAGGTATTGGTAATATTAATGCCCTACAATTCTTAAAAGGTTTTGATAATTTTAAAATATTTTACAATAAATATTATTCTAATGTTAATATTAACGTTGATGTAGCACCTGTAGCACTACCATATTTAGATCCTAGATTAGTAGGTAAAAAGGTTGCTTTTACTGGTATTAGAGATAAAGATCTTGAAAAATTAATAGAACAACATAATGGTAAAGTAGTTTCTACTGTTTCAAAATCTGTAGATGTTTTAATAACTAAAGATCTTAATAGCACTTCAACTAGTATGAAAAAAGCGAAAGAATTTAACATTTTAATAATAAAAAATGATGACATAATTAAATAAATAATTATAATGACATCTACTGTTGATATCCGCAAAATCTTTATTAAAAGTGAGACTGATAGTAATAAACAATACGAAATGTATTATATGATTTGGAAAAATGAAAATACACCTAAAGAAATTGTTTGTTCTTGCCCTGGATATCAGTATAGGGGTAAGTGCAAACATATTGAAAAATATGATCCTGAAAACTCTAATCTATGGAAAAGTGCTAAAAGTGTTAATTAGAAATATCTATTACGTGGATTTGTTTTAACTCTTATTAAATATCTATAAGAATATATTACTATTCCTAATATAAATAAAAATATATATAATCCCAAAACTCTTTTATCACTATAATTAAATCCAAATTCTATAAAAACTACATTTAATAAAATACTTATAATTGTTAAATAAATTAACAAATATACAATATCTCTATAATACAATGTAGTTAAGTATAAATTATTATAATGATTTTTAGTATTTTTAACTGATCTTTTTACTAATGCATTTATATGCTGATATTTATCTACTTCTGTTTTAAGATTTTTATTTATTTCATTGATATACTGAGTGTTTTTATAATAACTAAACTTATACATAAAATCTAATACAGCATATGTTGTAATTAAACTATTTAAAACAGGATCCGCACTGGGATCATCATATATATCTTTACCAGTTAAATATTTAAAAACATCATAATAATTATTAACATTAGTAGGAATTTTTGTTTTTTTAGTATTATACTTTGAGTTTAATTGACCTTTAAACTTATCAAATCCAAATAAATTTGGACCTGAATTAAAAGGTTCTATTTGTATATATAAATTATTAAATAAATGTATTATAACAAATAATAAAATCAATATTGGTATTAAATATTTTACATATTGTTTTTTATTATTTAAATTAAAAACTATTGTTATAACTATAAATATTATTAATATTATAAATACTATTACTGATTCATAATATTGTAAATCAATATTATTGGTAGTTTTAGTAATATCATTTCTAATTAATTTTTCAGTATTTTTATTATCATTTATTGTTTTATTCATTGATGATAAATTACTATAACTTGTATCAATATCAGTATTAATACTATAATCTAATTTTGGTATGGTTGTAATTGGAGGTTGATGATCTACTAAATACATTTTAAATAAATTTACTAAGCCTGTAATATCGTGATTATAACGAAAATTTGAATCATCATTATATTCTAATTTTAAATTACTACCATTTTCATATACTGATTTTATTTTGTTTTCCCCACTAGCAGTTGTTATATTGGTTTTAATCTTGGTTCTTAACCCAATTAATTCTCTATTAAATCTACTGTCAATTTGTCTAAATAAATTATTAATTGTCATTATTTTATAAATATTATTTTACTTAGAATACATATATTTATGATTCCAATTCTTACTGCTATAATTAGTTCTATTAATATGTTTTAAGGTATAAAAATATACCATTAAAATTAAACAAAATAATACTATACCTAATATCACAATAATATAATTATAACCAAATATATTATATAATATTAACAATAATACTGCTAATATTACTATACGCATAAATAGATTTGTATAAGCCTTACGACGATAAAAAGAAAATGTATCTATATTTATTTTATCTTCCATATTTATGTTAAGATTTCTAGTTTTAACATATAATTCTTTATACAATTTATTTTCTCCAATTAATTTACTCGCTACACCTTCAATAATTGGTAAATCATCACTTTTAAAACGTTCATATGCAATATTTAAAGCTTGACATAAATGATACTTTATTGTATTGCTAGCTTCACAATTACTAGTTGTAAGATCTATATTACTAAATCCTTCAATTAATACAACATATTTTGAAAAATACGCATTTATTAATATTAATAAAACTAATACAGCTACCAAATAATTATTTTTATTTTTAAATAATATACAAAATAATATTATTACTACTAATAAGGTAATAATAAAATAAATGTATAGATATAAATAATCTAAGTGTCTTTCATTATCTTCAATTTCATTAATGATCTTTTTATTATATGTTTTTTGTTCTACAAAAGAACTACTTGAATTAGAAACTTTGCTTTTATTACTAACGTAATTTTGTATTGGTTGTCCTGTATCTATATCTCTAACATTTTCTATATATT
>Ga0233432_10006396_pt1 | contig 10066 bp, 12 predicted proteins | sample SI_122_August201_6_FD_179870 | JGI IMG/M metagenome (GOLD analysis project Ga0233432, IMG submission 179870) | Seawater microbial communities from Saanich Inlet, British Columbia, Canada - SI_122_August2016_10_MG | ecosystem: Environmental > Aquatic > Marine > Inlet | place: Canada: British...
CTCCAATACGCCACACTATTAAGGTTTCCACCTTTGTCTAGCCCTATAATCTGCTCAGGCAACCGAGTTCTATTTCAAGGTCAAACGCAACAATTTCGCACATTCTAGACTTAGTACGGGCAGTCCCGACCATCTTGCTCGATATCTCCAGAGCAAATAATCTTAGTTCGGCAGACCAATATTTTTATATTTTGAAGCATTATTCGGACCGGGCATCAACCTCAACCAGTTCTGGAAAAATGCAATCATGCAGCTTTTGCCTAACATGGTTTTTTATTAATTAAAATAGATAGTCGATCAAATAACAAGTCATTAAAGGGAAATGGCCTCTAATCAGGTCACCACCCAAGTTCCACAAGATAGAGTTAAATTTTTAAGTGACTGATAATAATTTGCTTGCTTGACAAGTAATCTAAAATATCCCGAGTAGTTTCCAAACAGTAAAGGGTGGAATGGTATGTGGATAAGTTTTATGATTTTAAGATTAGCTACACTATTATCAAACTCGGCCGTGATGGCTAAAACATTTGAAGTTCAGATGCTAAACAAGGGCAAAACTGGTAAGATGGTATTCGAGCCAGCTTATCTTTCGATGGCGGTCGGAGATACCGTTAATTTCATACCTTCGTCAAAGGGTCATAACGCTGAAACCATCAAAGGTATAATTCTAAAGGGCGCTAAAAAATTTAAGAGCAAAATAAATAAAGAGTTTTCTGTGACGCTGGAGGCAGAAGGATTGTATGGTATTAAGTGCACGCCACATTACGCGATGGGTATGGTCGCACTGCGTCAGGTTGGATCTGCTGTAAATTTTGATGAGACAAACGCCATCAAACATAGGGCAAGGCAAAGGGCAGGTTTGCAGATTTGTTTGAACAGGTTCGTTAGCCGAAAATTTACATGATACGGGGTTTAACTGCATGTCCGCAAATTTAAGACTGGTAAGGCCAAAATTCATTATCACATTCGCTACAACAATTTTGGGGATGGCAAAATTTAGACATTGCGCTAACCTAAGCTAACAATAAGCAACCACTGAAATATCCTTTTGCAAGGGCAAGACAGTTCTTGGTTGGGTGACACCCACTTGGATGCTCTGGGCGCGGACGATGAAAAGGACATTCAAGAAAAATGAGGAATTCGTGATGAAACATTTTCTTACAACTTGCTTGGTGCTGAGCCTGATGACACAATTTGCATACGGTTTTGATGAGACAAAATTGGTAAAGTTCAAGCAATCGAGAACATGTGAATATTGCGATCTTACTGAAGCAGTTTTTGACGGAATGGATTTGCAGGGTGCAAATTTACAAAATGCAAAAGTTGAGAGTGCCTCTTTCATCAACGTAGATATGGCGCCGCGCCAAATGGAAAAAACTGTCCATTTCACTAATCTGGAAAACGCAAATTTCCGTTCAGTCAATTTTTCAGGTGCAATCATGAGCAGTTCGAAACTAGTAAATGGCTACTTTCGTGAGGCTAATTTTACTGGTGCTAATCTGGAGAATGCGGACATGCGGGAGGCAAATTTTAAAAAGGCCGTGTTTCGTGATGCCACTTTGTTGGGAGCAACTATTGACGATGCCAAATTTAAGAGCGCAGTGTTTTGCAATACGATGATGCCTGACGGTACAGTCAACGATACAGATTGCTGAACCGGTACGTTTAAATGTTACATAGAAAATCTATTTATAAGGATAAAAAGTAATGATGAGATGGACGCAATATCCTCGCAAAGTATTTTTCTTAATCGCTTTTATGCTGGGTACTTTCAGTTCGGCTACGGCTGCAGATCTGCCTAAGCTTAAAATGGCAGTCCTTGGGTTTGGGACGGTTCTTTGGGAACTTGATACGATCAAACATTATGGACTAGATCATGCGAATGGGTTCGACTTGAAAATTTTGAAGATGGCCAATGGTTCGGCAACAAGGATTGCCTTCCAAGCTGAAGAGGCAGATGCAATTGTAGCAGATTGGCTTTGGGTCGGACTTCAACGCAATAAAGGGCGGGACTATGTGTTTGCGCCATATTCTCTGGCGGTTGGGGAAATGCTTGTTGCGGCAAATAGTGACATCAAAACCCTAAAAGACCTCAAAGGCAAAAGCATTGGTATCGCTGGTGGCCCGCTCGATAAAAGCTGGCTCATTTTCCAATCCTACAGCAAAGCTGTATTTGATTTTGATCTTAAAGCAGATACCGAACAGGTATTTGGAGCGCCACCGTTAATGTTCAAAAAAGCGCTCTCAGGAGAAATCGACGCAGTTATCAATTATTGGCATTTTGCCGCGAAAATGAAATCGCGTGGCATGAGAAGCGTGGTCACTGTCGCCGATACCACCTCTGCGCTGGGTTTGGACAGTACCACGCCATTGCTTGGTTATGTTTTCAACCGAAATCTTCTTGCTAGTGGGGAACTGATGCCGAACATGGTTGCCGCATCGCAGCAGGCCAAAGCAATTCTAAACGAAAAGCAAGAGCCCTGGGATCGCTTGCGGCCTATGATGAAGGTTAAAACTGACAGTGACTTTGAATTTCTAATTGCTGGTTTTAGGGCCGGCATACCACGTAAGCCTCCAAACCTAAAATCTGTACAAGAAATGCTATCAATCATGAGTAAGGTAGGTGGTGATAGACTGGTGGGCGATCTTAAAACAATACCGGAAGGTCTTTTTTATGCCGGGACAGCCGATTAACCAAAGGCGTGTTGGCGGGATTTCGTTTATTGGCCTGATTTTAATTTGGTCGGTCGCTGCGGTTATAGTTGCGGACTACGAACTTTTTCCGCCACCATCCCTTTTAATAGAAAATCTTTATTCCGAAATGCTCTCAGGCGAATTGTGGCGACATCTTTCGATGACCCTTTACCGCGTCGCATGGGCGTTTGGCCTTTCAATGACCATAGGTATTTTCATCGGTTTTATGATGGGCCGGTCTTTGATGATTGATGCCGTTCTTAACAGTTGGCTGGTTGTGTTTCTAAACCTGCCGGCGTTGGTGTTAATCGTGTTGTGCTATATTTGGATTGGCTTGACCGAAACCGCGGCAATTATTGCGGTCACATTGAACAAGGTGCCTTTGGTGGCAAATATAATACGGCAGGGCACCCGGGAATTGAGCCCAAAGCTAGCAGACCTGAGCTTTGTCTATAAACTATCTTTTTGGGAGATGCTTAAACATATCATTCTGCCGCAGATGTTTCCCTATATCATTTCGTCAGCCCGAGCCGGTTTGGCAATCATTTGGAAAATCGTTCTGGTGGTAGAGTTTCTGGGACGCTCGAATGGGATTGGGTTCCAGATACATCTATACTTCCAATTGTTCGATGTGGCTATGGTTACAAGTTATGCGGCCTCCTTTATCATGGTGATGATCGCAGTCGAATATGGTGTTATGCGACGACTCGAGGTCATAGCGGACCGTTGGAGGTCGCCCTGATATATCTCAAGATTGAAAAAAAACAATTCGCCAATCGAATCGTCTTTGATAATTTCGAGTTCCACTTGAACCAAGGTCAAAGCGTTGGTCTGATGGGCCATTCTGGTGTTGGAAAAACCACACTTCTTCGGATTATTGCTGGATTAGATATGGACTTTGAAGGCATAAGAAATGTCAGTATGCGCCTGGCGGTGATGTTTCAAGAACCCAATCTCATTCCCTGGCGCAGCGTAAAAGACAATTTAAAAATCGCGACGAAAGCAGAAGATAAAAAAATTATAGACGCTTTGAAAGATTTAGGAATGGCTGAAAGATTGAACGAATTCCCAGAGAACCTGTCTCTCGGGCAACAACGGCGTATTGCGCTGGTTCGTGCTTGTCTCTATCCGCATGACTGCTTGTTGTTAGATGAGCCTTTCGCCTCTCTTGATCAAGACCTTCGGGTTAAAGTGAAAAAACAACTTCAAAGCGCTCTAAAATCCCCTAGTATATCTTTCATTATCATAAGCCATGACCGACGTGAGCTTGAGGGACTTGTTGACGAAATTATTACCATACCACCCATCCGAGATGGCCAAATTGACTTCGCTACTTAAATACAAATGTTTGTTATTGACATATTACTCCAGTTTAATACCCTTACTCCGTGGAAATGCCCGAATAGTTTGGTCGCGATGATCGTAATCTAATGCTATGGCTTCGGCACCTGTGACCGATCGAAGCGCCTACGGAAAGTGGGATTGGGGGTAGTTAATAAGTAACTGGCCGTTTAAAGTGCGAACAGCGTAAGCTTTAGGCAGGTCATTATGAGAATATGAAGTTCCAAATTAGACTTTAATAATATTCAAACAATATAAACGATCGCTATCCGAATGAATGATGAACAATGTCATATACTAAGCGATCTGGGAGGAGAAAAATGAAAGATAGTTTTTATGGACTTACATTGCTCTTGGCCGCGACACTAGGGTTTTCTGGAGCACAGGCAGATACCAAATACGGTGATATGCTAACTGTAACGCAAGACATGCTAAGCCGCGCGGGCACCGATGGTAACAATTTTTTACATACCAATGGTAACTATGAACAAACGCGGTACTATCCTAACAAACAAATTAATACGCAGAATGTGAAAAATTTGGTTCCGGCTTGGATTTTTCAAACTGAAGTCGTTGACTCACTTGAGACCACACCAATTGTTGTGAACGGCGTGATGTATGTCACTACTTCCTACAACCATGTTTATGCGCTGGACGCCGAAACTGGGGCGCAAATTTGGCATTACAAGCAAAAATTAGGCCCGATCACGGTTTACTGCTGTGGCCCGAACAACCGCGGGGTTGCGGTAACGGGCGACAAGGTCTTCATGGCAACACTCGATGCTAAGATGGTAGCACTAGATGCCAAAACTGGACGTTTGATCTGGGAAACTGAACTTGCTGATCCGGAGTTGGGCTATTCTGAAACAATGTCGCCAACGGTTGTTGGAAATAAGGTTCTAATAGGTACCAATGGTGGTGAATATGGTATTCGCGGCTTTGTAAAGGCGCTTGATACTGAAACAGGGGAAGAATTGTGGACGTTTCATACTATCCCGGAAAACTCGGCGGGTGTTTGGGCAACGCATGACGCAACAGGTCGCGATATGCTGCGCGATATCGAAGCGGAAAAAGCGGCCTACGCAAAAATGGGTGACCCCTATGAGACCCTAGGTGGCGGTGTCTGGCAAAATCCAGCCGTGGATGAAGACACTGGTCGTATCTATTTCGTCGTTGGCAATCCATCACCAGACCTCGATGGATCTTTACGTCCGGGTGACAATCTCTACACGGATTCACTGGTTTCAGTTGACTTAGAAACTGGCGAATATATCTGCCATTTCCAATACGTTGCACATGATGTTTGGGATCTGGATGCAGTCTCTCCACCGGTGATCACTGATGTTCAAAATGCCGCTGGTGACACCGTCAAAGGCATTCTGCATGGTGGCAAAACCGGTCACATTTATGTGCATGACGCCAACGACTGCTCGATGATCCGGCATTCAGAGGCAATGGTACCGCAGGAAAATATGTGGGTCCTGCCTACCAAAGAAGGTGCTAGAATGCTACCGGGCGCGAACGGGGGCGTTGAATGGTCACCATTGGCCGTGAGCCCCGATCTCGGCCTAACCTATGCAATCAATCTGCACCAGCCAATGACATATCACGTTGAAAGTACTCCTTACCCCGAAGGAAAGCTTTGGCTCGGTGGTGCTTTCAAAGTGATCCCAGATGAAGAGCAGTGGGGCAATGTGTCAGCCGTTGATTACAATACTGGAAAACTGCGCTGGAAGGTTAAAACTGAACAGCCGATGATTGGTGGTATTTTGGCAACCGCAGGCGGCCTAGTTTTCACGGGCGAAGGCAACGGAATGTTTAAAGGATACGATGCAGAGACAGGTGCGGTCCTTTGGAAGTTCCAAGCTGGTGCTGGTGTAAATGCTCCTCCCGCCTCTTATACCGTTGATGGTGATCAGTATATCGTTGTTGCCGCTGGTGGTAATGCGCAGCTCGGTTATAAGTACGGAAATAACATTATAGCGTTTAAACTGGCTAACTAAGGCTAAAATTCTATTAAAGGGGCTGTTTTATTTACAGCCCCTTTTTTTACGGAAATTTTTATCCACACAGCTATGTCACGGCTCTAATCTTTGAGGTGAAAATTAATGACCATTACTCGATTGTTTAAATATGGCTGTATTTTAATTAGTATAACTATTGGCTCATTACTATCAGCTGATGAACTAAGCGATAACTTAGAAATGTGTTCATCTTGTCATGGTGCAGAGATGCTTAATGAAGATCCACTTGTTCCAATCATCGAAGGGCAGCATTTTTATTATATCTATTCACAACTCAAAGATTACAAATCCGAGAGACGGGCTCATGACATTATGAGCAGTATGGCTGCTGATCTTGACAAGAAAATGATGAAAGCCCTAGCTGCCCATTACTCGGAGGAAGCTTGGGAATGTTCGTCAGATAATGCTGGTGAATTTGATGAAAAATTGGCGAAACAGACGCTGACATCTGGGCAATGCACCCAATGCCACGGTAGTAATTTCATTGCCACTAGTGGCAACCCGAGATTGGCGTGCCAAAAACAAACTTATCTGTTGGAAACCATGATGGCTTTCAAGAATAAGACACGTCAAAATGCGCCCGCCAAGATGAGTCTGTTCAAAGATATTTCCGATGAGGCAATCGAGGCCGTCTCACATTATTTATCACAGCGTTGACGGCGACCCGCGTTATCTCACCTCGTGCAATCAACAAAAATTCACACTCTTAGATGGTCAGTTTTGAAATTCGGCCGCGATCTTGCCAGACGCACTGGTGATATTAGGATCTGCGCCCAATGAGAGCAAAAGACTGGCTGCGCCTGTATTGTTCAGTTGGTAGGCATACATCAACGCAGTCATACCGCGCGCGTCTTGCACATCCAAGTCTACCCCATGTCCGGTCAAGACTTTTAGGGTCTTAATCCCATCTGGGCCCGGCGTATCAGAAGTATGCCCTGCTGCCCACATCAAAGCCGTTAATCCTGACCCGTAGCGCTGATTTGGGTCTACGCCTTTATCAATTAAGATTTTGACAACATTTGAAAAACCTTTGGCGGCTGCATAAATTATTGGTGCCTTGCCTGTGCCGTCACGCATATCTGGATTTGCCCCGAAATCTAGAAGATATTTTATCAACCGGGTGTTGCCATCAAAGCACGCTGCAGAAAGCGGCGTCACATTGTCCAAAGACCGAGTATTTGGATCGGCGCCTTGTTGCAGTAAATATTTCACCACTTTCGCACGATTGCTGCGCACGGCCAATAGCAGCGCAGTATTTCCGCGCAAGCTCAGATGATTGATATCAGCCCCTATGGATTGCAAGTATTTCACTATGTCGAGGTGGCCGGCCTCGGCCGCCTTCATCAAAGGAGTTGAGGCCGAGCGATCGCGAGCATCGACTCCGGCGTCCATGCTGATCAGTTCCCGTACCAAAGCCCCACAACTTTTTTTGCTAGCCTCAAAAAGCAACAGCGTTATTTCTCGAACCAGAGGTTCGGCACCAAAGCCATTTAGTTTTTCACGCACCTTACTGCAGACAAGTTGATTTTCGTCTTTTAAGATAAAATTTTCGGCTGAAACAGTACTAGAACCCAAACCCAAAGTGACCAAAGCTGCATGTATTGCGATTGTTAATTTAAGACTGTCAGCTGACATTTTTGCACCACCAAAGCATGTTCATAGATTGCATAGGAAATATCATATCGGTGGGTTTGACAGGTTACAATGACTGACGTCAGGACTTATGTTTTCAAATAGCGTTATTTGATAAGAGAGTGTTTATGGCTCATCGTCACCACTGAGGAGTGGAAGATGAAACAGACAAGTGGAACACGTAAGAGCCCTGGCGAGAAGATCGTCAAAGAAATCAAACGGGCTACCCGCAAACAATATTCTTCTGAGGAGAAGATCTGGATTGTGCTTGATGGATTATGGGGCGAAGGCAGCATTGCCGAGGTATGCCGTCGAGAGGGCATTTCCCAAGGCGTTTACTACAAATAGTCAAAAGACTTCATGGAGGCTGGTAAGAAGCGGCTTGCTGGCGATACGGCGCGCGCGGCCACCACTGATGAGGTTAAAGATCTCCGCCGTGAAGCCCGTGATCTCAAAGAGGTTGTTGCCGAGCAAACTCTGGAGCTTAGGATCCTCAAAAAAAACATGATCGAGGGTGGGGGCGATCAAGAATGAGGGATGATGCAAATGGCTGGGTGACAGTGTTAAAAAAAGCGCAGGCGGGTGGTGACGCTAGTGCCATTTTGTGGGCCGACCGGAACTAAGGAGAGCAGCCAACCTTCGCTGGTGATAGTGACGCGGATTTTTTATGCTGGATCACTCAACTCATCAATCAGCTGCCTGATATTCGGCATTGTGACAAAGACCGGCAGGCCCAATTCAGCCGCCAGTTTCTCGCAGCAAATTAAGCCAGCATCGGCAGAGGTCAGGCAAATTTTTTCAGCATGGGATGTACGCTCTGTTAAGGCAGATCGGGGAGTTGGCCTTGCGCCTTAAGTTTTGAAAATGCATCGTAGGTCATACGCACCCCTTCTGCTACGTTTACTGATGGGTAGTGTGGCAGGTACTGGCGAAGTGGACCGTCGTCAAAGTCTGCTGGAAAGGGAAATTGTGGACCAGAGCAGCTGATTTTAGCTTGTGGCGCCATTGTTTTCAAAATTTCAAAAGCTCGTTCAATTGTCTCGCATGCACCATTTAAATCAAAAACCGGAGCACCGTCGCCATCGCGAGTGACGGCAGCGATGAAAGCAGCTGCAGCCTCACCTGCGTATAGCCAGTTGTATTTTCCTGAAAAGGGCATTTCAAAGGCTTGATCTGCCACAGCAGCTTGGATTGCGATTGTGTTGAGTGAACTCATACCCTGATCACGCGCCAAACCATACACAACGTTTGGCCTTATCCCGATTGATGGTACGCCCCAATCTTGCCAATAGACGCCAGCAGTTTGCTCATTGGCCAGTTTATAAGCGCCGTAAAGGGTTGCTTTGTACTCACCACCCGGTGGCATGCCATGCGCAGCGATAGAGGAAGCATAGACGGTACGGCAAATATTTAGGTCTCTGGCGCACTGAAAAACATTGATGGTACCCTCTACATTCACTCTAGCCCCGAGAGCCGGGTTTGCGGCGCAAAATGGTACTTGAAGCCCAGCAAGATGAATAATAGCTGAAACGTCGTGTTTTATTGCCAAGGCTTTCAATGCAGAAAAGTCGGTAACGTCGCATTGTTCCCAGATTAAGCCGTTCACAGTATCGCCTAATATAAGCGCGGCCCGACTTTTGTTAGAAGAAAGGTCAGAGGCAATCACATTGACCCCAGAGCGCGCTAGTATTGCGACCACCCAAGCCCCGATACAGCCGCCGGCTCCGGTTACCAGAACTGGCCCAGAAAAATTATTCCGGTCAACCAAGAACTTGTCAGTGAGAAAGTCCATTTGTTACACCTCAGTTTTTCTCTCAAGCTAAATTGTAAGTCCAAACCAATAACTTTACCAGCAACCTAAGATCGGGAGGCGTTTTTGATCGCAGCCTACTGTCATAAGAAAACTATGGGCATTGGTTACTTAACATCGCCGGGGACTTGGGAGAAATGTACTTACTCAAGCGAAAGCCCTGCATCCACTATTTGTGGATCAATGTGCTTCAATTCATTCTGAACCTGAAGCAAGACCTTGATTGGTTGGCGCTAAGCGGCTCCTCACCCCATCTTCAGCAAATTCGCAGCCTAGAGGTTACCCTCCACCGACCTCTCATAAGCCGCATCCAATACGTCTATCGATTTAGCAGAGGCCGTGCAGAGCCTGTGAGGGGGCTGGCTTAATGCCCACGCGCCCCAAGTCTAGCCGATCCGCATCCCAGCACACTTGAACGGTTATATCGGCTTCTGTGTAGCCGTCTGAATGGTATTTGAGTGCTTCTGTTAGCAGCTCCATCTCTTTGTCAGATAGGTCGAACCAAACACCCCTGAGAGACCGTGCGTAGCGAGCGGCTCTACGGCCGTGTGAGGGGTCTCTTCGT
>Ga0233432_10006398_pt1 | contig 10065 bp, 6 predicted proteins | sample SI_122_August201_6_FD_179870 | JGI IMG/M metagenome (GOLD analysis project Ga0233432, IMG submission 179870) | Seawater microbial communities from Saanich Inlet, British Columbia, Canada - SI_122_August2016_10_MG | ecosystem: Environmental > Aquatic > Marine > Inlet | place: Canada: British...
TATACCTTGAATGAAATTCAAGGTAAACACCACCGTATTTTTTGCGAATCTAGCTATACTTCTAGTTCCGATTATAAAGATTTTTGGGAAAACCTGAATAAGGGTGAATACGATTCTGGACAGTTTAAGCGTATCAAAAAGGATTCAGGAGAAGTCTGGATTCAAGCTTCTTACAACCCAATCATGGATCTAAACGGTGACCCTTTTAAAGTAGTGAAATTTGCAACAGATATCACCGAACAAAAGCTTTCCAATGCGAATTTTTCAGGTCAAATCACTGCAATCTCCAAATCACAAGCCGTGATCGAGTTTAACATGGACGGAACAATCATTACTGCGAATGAAAACTTCCTATCCACCCTTGGTTATACCTTGAATGAAATTCAAGGCAAGCATCACCGTATCTTTTGCGATTCACAGTATACATCCAGTACAGAATACAAAGTGTTTTGGCAGGACCTAAATGAAGGGAAGTTTGAGTCAAACGATTACAAAAGGCTTCGGAAAGACGGTCTTGAAATCTGGATTAAGGCTTCTTACAATCCAATAATGGACCTCAATGGCAAGCCTTATAAAGTCGTGAAATTTGCTTCAGATATAACTGACCAAAAACTAAACGAAATGCAAATGAACGAGTTATCTAAAACCCAGGGCATTATCGAATTAAATGCTGATGGAACGGTTATAACTGCAACAGAAAAGTTTTTAAGTTTCTTTGACTACACACTATCTGAAGTTCAAGGCCAGCATCATCGTACGTTATGCCCTGATGATTACATAAATACTAGAGAATATCAAAATTTTTGGGATGATCTAAACAAAGGAAAAGTATTCTCAGGCGAATTTGAGCGTGTAGGAAAAGGTGGCAAAAAAGTATGGCTTGAGGCACAGTATACTCCTATCAAAGACCTCACAGGCAAGGTTTATAAAGTCATTAAGTATGCTGCCGATATTACTAATAGGAAAGCTGCTGAAGTACGTGCTCAAGAAGTTTCTGAAGGTGTTTCTAGTAATGCAAGAAAGGTATCCTCAGCTGCAACTCAAATGATGTCCTCTGCTGAACAGATGGATAATAATGTTAATAAAACTTTACTTCAGATCACTGAAGCAAGTACAAATGGTAATACTGTCCGCGAAAAAATGGATTCTGTCATGTCATCCACTGAAGAGATGAACTCTGCCATTAAAGAAATTTCATCTGGAGCTCAAGAAGCCGCTAAAATAGCTAACGAAGCTGTTGATATGACACAAGAAGCAAACACGACTGTTCAAAGTCTTAACGAAAGTAGTCAAGAGATTAGCAATGTCATAAAAGCAATAAGCACAGTCGCCCAGCAAACCAACTTGTTAGCTTTAAATGCAACCATAGAAGCTGCAAGGGCTGGTGAAGCAGGTAAGGGTTTTGCGGTTGTAGCTTCTGAGGTTAAGGAATTAGCAAAAGAGACGAGATCAGCAACGGAAGACATCACTAAAAAAATCAATAAAATTCAGCTAGACACAGCTAGCGCCGTTAAGTCAATTGAGAATATCTCAGAAATCATTAATCGCCTTAATGAAATTGCCAATACTACAGCTAGTGCAGTTGAAGAACAATCTGTTACAACTACAGAAATGAGTAAAAGTATTTCAGAAGCAAACGCTGGAACAAGTGAAATCTCGGAAGCCTTAACTTCCATTAATACACAAATGTTAGAAGTTTCTACAGGTGTCGACGAAAATAAATCTGCAGCAAAAAGCCTCGGAGAATCATCTGACACCTTAAACAGTCTCGTGTAGAGCAACGGGGTAAATCTTCTCATCCGGAAGGCAATAATCGCTTATTTTAAAGCCCTATAACTCAAATCATTATAGGGCTTTAATATTTTAAGTAAAAAATAAAATAAAAACGGGTCATCAAATAGTCATCATTTTTTTTCTGGGATTGATTTAATTGCAAATAAATCATCTAGAAAATAAATGTTTATGATTTTTCTGTAAATTTCTGCTGAAAGAGTATGAATGCTACGTGATAGCAGGCTATGCAGCAGAGAATCATGCGACACTAAGGCATATCGGCCTAAACTTACTCAAGCAAGATAAATCAGAATAAAGGCTAAAAGAATGAAAACAGCTTGGAATCCTGACTATTTGCTCAGTCTCCTTAGGAGGGTTGATACGATTGCCCTGGCTCATGAGTTGCTCGACTTGATTCATACTCATACTCAAATCAGCATCCCGCAGCTTTAAGATGGCTTTTCATTGAGAATAGCTTCTAGTAAAACTTGAGCTTTGATCTTTTTATCAATGTTTCACAGTTACTGAGGTACAATTCACCTCTGTGACATGTGGTAGATTTTAGTTGAGAAATTCATTAAAGCACTGTCCAGTTTTGGGACACCCTCGCACCAGTTATTTTTAGCACAATTCTCATCGATGAGCTTGAGAGTTTGTGACTGCAAAGAAGATGCTCTATCGTGCCTGATCAATGGACACTGCTCATGAAATGCTCAACACCTTTGGCCCCTTAATCTTTCAATGGATCACGCTTACCTACTCTCAACATCTATTCTGGGTGCATTTAAAACACTAGGCTTAATCGTATTTCCATTTTTAATTATACTTAGGTTTTCCAATAAAATCATCCCAATTTCAGGGACTATCGAGAGATTCACCACTTCATATCTCTTATTCTTGGCCTTCATCAGAATTGTTGGTGGAGGCTTGGTACACATTGGAGTCTATGGAAATGAACACATTTCCACTCTGATCTCGATTATATCTATCTTAATCTACTATAAATATCACCAGTTTAACTCTTTTCCGCAAATACTAAAGGATAAGTTTACAAGATCAACCTACATTACAGTAATTATGACTATGGCCGCTTGGGTCTACGGAGGATTAACCCTACAAAAATTCCTAGAGCCACCCATTGACTATGATGGACTCAGATATCGACTCCCACATGCTGGATTCCTTCTACAGGAAGGAGAAAAGGTTTTTCCAGAGTTCCCAGGCCTTCAATTCTTGTATGAAACATATCCTTGGGCAGGGGAGCTCATCTATAGCTGGATGATGTGGCCATTCATGGGAGATCAATTACTTTGGCTATTTTCCTTGGCAACGCTCTTGTGGTGTGCATGTAGCCTATTTGTGCTTTTGCAACAATTAAACTGCTCTACTGAACAGTCTATCGCATGGGCACTTCTCTTTATTGCAATCCCTACAATGCAAGTTGTATATAGGAATTGTGGTTTAGAAATATTAAGCACTGCTCTAGTCCTTCAGTCGTTAAGTTTTACTCTCCGCTACAGAGACAAGGGAAGAACACGAGACTTATGGGCCATTTGTCTTATCATCTCTCTTGGTATTTCCATCCGCCAAATCAACATCCTCCCAAGTGGAATCTTACTCACTTATGTCATTCTCTTATTCTTTAAAAACTGCTCAGGAAAAACTCCCTCAAAAAACTTCTTCATAGCAGCATCAAGCCTTCTGATCATTGTGTTTCTAGGAGCTGGACAATACCTAGACAACTACCTCACCCACAACAACCCCTTCTACCCCTATGGTATTAAACTTATGGGAATGGACATATTCCCAGGCTCAGGTTACTTTAATCAACAAACAGGAGATCCTTCCAAAGATTGGGAAACGTTTATCCATTTCTTCCAGTACTATCCAACGTATTTCTTCACGGCCCCAGGGCCAAAATTCTTGTTCATATTTTCGTTTTCATTCATACCCTCCATTTATTTTTTCTTCAAAAAGGATTGGAGAAATTTTTTGTTGTTCTCTTTGATGTTTTTGATTGTATTCATTCCTTTTATTCAACTTTTTGCTACCCAATCTGAAAGTTTTCAGTACACACGGAGACTTTATACCATTGATATTTATCGATATCTCCTCCCCTCCATCGCTATAGCCATCATAATTGTAGCATCATTCACGAGGAGCAAAACATGGTTTAAATGGCCCCTTTTTATCTCGATCATTTTTGATTTTTCCCTTTCATACCAGAAAAAGAGCAGCCTAATACATCATGACTTGTGGTGGACTACTTTGATCATCCTCTCACTCTGCTTCTTATTCATTCTAAAAAAAAGATCTTCTTATGAGAAATGGTCATTTCCAATCATAGTAGTCTCACTGTTAGGTTTCTTTACCTTTTACAACTATCAAGTCCAGCCATTTAAACGTTCACTCTACCACAATAACTTCTTCAAAGAAAAAGCACTGTATAAATATCATCACTTAGTGACCTACCTGGACTCCATAAATAACGGTCAACGCATTGGCATATACTTAAAAGACTGTGAATCTATCACTGGATTCTACTATTTATTCATGGGAACTAACTTACAGCACAAACCAGAGTATGTTTGCATCGATAGTCAAGAGGAACACTCCTCCCATAGCCATCACTTAACTCGAAGAAAATTCCCACATAAAGGAAGTTGGCTTAACCGGGCGACAGATATTGATATTTTCATTTTTGATCACGATAATAAAATCGAAAGCAAGTGGATTCATGAGCTAAGTCAAGAATATACCTTAGATCCTCAGGTCGATCAAGAATTTAAGGTTTATCGAAAAAAATAGACCATCTAGGACAGTATGAAAAAAAATAGAACTCTCGAATGCTCTATTCCTCCTTTTTCATCCAGAAGATGGACCGGACTGGACATGGCAAGAACACTTGCTGCCATCGCCGTCATATTCTCTCATTGGAAGCATTTTTCGTTAGCCTCTTATCATAATGAATCCAAATTCGCACTAGAGCCAGGCTACAAATACTTCCGACTACTTTATGACCATGGACACATGGGAGTGGAGTTTTTCTTTATCCTCTCTGGATTTATTTTTTTTGGTTTCTATAGAGACAAAATCTATTATGGAAATATCTCAGCATTCAAGTTCTTAATGTTTAGATTTTCTAGGCTCTACCCTCTTCACTTTATCACACTTCTATTAACTTGTGGTCTACAGGAAATATATCACCTCGAGCACGGATCCTATTTTATATACATACACCAGAATTTATTTCATTTTACTCTCAACTTCGCCATGGCATCCTTTTGGGGCTTTCAAAAAGGGTTCTCATACAATGGCCCATTTTGGTCTGTTTCCGTGGAGCTCATTGTCTACATTATATTTTTCATTCACTCCAAATACATCCACTATATCAAAATTGTTTCTTTTATCTTACCTCTTGGATTCTTCATCAATAATTATCCATACCCTTATCCCCCCGAGAGTCCAATTCTTAAATGCATGGTTCTTTTTTTTCTTGGTGGGACTTTATTTCACATATTCAATGCCATAAAAAACAAGTCATTTTCAGCCTATCTGGCATACTCAGTCTGCGTGATTTCCTGGGTGTTCGTATTCACTAATGAGTATTATTTTCCTATGAAGAACCTCGCCCTTAGCTATATGCACTATGGTCGCTTTTTAATCAGTTTTTTTCCTATTATATTCCTATTTCCATCAACGATACTAAGTCTGATTTTCTTTGATGCTCATAAGCCTTTACGTCATAATAAGTTCTTATTTTTAGGAAATATTTCTTATTCGCTTTACCTCTTGCACTTCCCCCTTCAGCTCATTTCTGTTTTAGGTGTCCAGTATGTAGGGTATTCGAACGAGGTATTCTCCTCAACAGCGACACTATTTATCTTTTTAACCAGCCTAATCTACTTCTCACACATGACCTATAAGCATTTCGAACTACCCATGCAGTCCTATCTCAGATCTCGATTTATGCCCTGATTTGAGTCCCACTTTTACTTCATGAAAAAATATAAATGATCCAAATCTCGTTTTGGAAAATAGTAATGACAAATCCAGTAGTGACTTTAAGAAGGCATCAACCACGTAAAATTATCGACAAGCACATTCATTTTAGAGGCAAGATATCCATCATAAGTCTCCATATAAAAAGGTAGCCTTTTTTCAATGTCGGAAGCTTAGACGAGCCCCATTTTCGACAGTATTCGTGAGTTGGAACCTCAAAATAACGTCCACCATATTTAGCACACTGAGAAATCATATGCTGTTCTATATCAAAATCATTACACTTTAAGTTCAACTCAGCAAACCATTTTCGATTTATAGCCCTGTATCCATTCAATGCATCTGTAATTCTTAGACCAAATCGGTAATGAAGAGTGATTGTGATCAGGCCACTCCCTATTGCTCTAATAAAGTTATCAAAATCACCAAAAAGTTCATCACTCCCTCCTCTTATCCTAGAACCAACAACTAGTTCGGCTTCATCCGCAAGAATCGGAGCTGCTAAAGTTGGGATATCAGCTGGATCATGAGAGCCGTCAGCATCTATAAAGACAACTACTTCACAAGACGCTGCCTTTACACCAACTTTATAAGCATCCCCTTTTCCTAATCCATTATCTAAAATAACTTTGTCTGCACCATTTGATCGCTCAATAGTATCATCCGAAGAATGGCCATCAACAACAATAATCTCATTCACATAAGGACGGCAGGATGCAATCAGCTCTGCAATTCCTCCTCCTTCATTTTTCGCTGGAATAACAAGAGTAATACTCATCTTTTTCTCTTCTGATAAATGGCCCAAAATGATCCCGTCGGAAGCGTTAGTCTCATTTTTCCAACAAACGGCAATACAAAATTTAATAAGAATGCTATTTTTGGATTTGTTCTCTTGATTTCATCATAAATGTATTGAAGAGTTAATGTTTTTACGCTATTCCCTCCTTTTAACTTCAGGAACCCCAAATCTCCCATCATATGATCCAAGCTATCTGTTCTAAAATATATCAAATGTTCTGGAGGACGGTAATAAGGCCACCGCCGCTTCATGATAATAGATAACAAACTATTCAGTTTTGGAGTTTCAATAAAAATGGTTCCTTCATCCAGAAGTAAGCCACGTAGATGAGCAATGGCATCTCTTGGACTAGTCAAATGCTCAACAGTATCAAAGAGAATTATACATTTAAATAATTGATCACTTTTGTATTCCATAATAGAAGAGGCGCTTAAATATTTTCTCACCTCTGATGAAGAACGATGGATTGAATCAGTAGAAATATCGATGCCAAAAATGTTATAACCTTTTACTCGGGCAAGCTCCACAAAAAGTCCATTTGCACACCCAACCTCAAGAGTGGCATCTATTCCTGCCATCATTGGTGCCAAAATTTTTAGTTTACGCTCAAAAGTTTTCTTTCGTTGATCAACCTCAGAGAAATAGTTAGCATAGCCTCTTTCTCCCTCAAAGTAATCGGCAGAATAAAAATTCTCCAATTCGACAGTCGTGAGCATTTCGCTGCAAAAGTGAGAATGACATTGTTGGCATTTTGAAATAGAGTAATCTTCATTAAAATCAAATAAAAAAATGAAGTCTGAGCTCGTGCAAACGGGACAATTAATGTGATTTAATTCTTTCACCTCTTCATTTTGTTCATAAAGACCTTCCTCGAGAGTGATCATATTCCCATACCATTGCAGTTTATCACTTGAGAGAAAATAAAACACTGAATATATAAACGTACGATCACCAAGTCAATAGCAAAAATAAGATAGCGTTATGATTTTTCTATAAATTTCTGCCAAAAGAGAATCAATGCCGCTTGAGAGCAGGCTATGCAGCAGAGAATTATTCGACGCTAAGGCACATCGGCCAAAACTTACTTAAGAAAGATAAATCAAATAAAATCGAAATAAAGGCTAAAAGAATAAAAGCAGCTTGGAATCCTGACTATTTGCTCAGTCTCCTTGGGAGGGTTCGATGCGATTGCCTTGGAGATGAGATAATATTGACTTGATGAGGTAGAAATTAGGTTAGATTATCTGATAAATTTCTAAATGAGAATAGTTGGGTGGTTGCCAATAGCGTAAAATCTGATTTTCAGGATATTTCGATATTTCCACTTTCCTATATCTCTCGTGTTACCAAATAAGGAAACGATATGCAAAAGCTCTTCCCCTTTCTAATTCTTGCTGGCATACTCGCCTCACCTTCGGCCTTTTGTCGAGAAACACCGGACCCGGTTGAACCAGATTATACCAAGGGAAAAACATTGTCCAAGCCAGGCCTCAATTACGCGGCCCTGGGCCCAACTGGTGCACACGGATATATCTGGGCGACACGAGAAACGCTCACCAGCGAAGCCCGCATGATAGTGATCAAAGGCGTGGACAAAGGGATGCCGGCTGAGGGTGTGCTGAAAGCGGGGGATGTGATCCTTGGTATTGATGGCAAACCCTTTGCCTCTGATGTCCGCAAAGCGCTGGCGGCAGCCATAACAGACGCAGAGAAAAAAGAGAATGCTGGTAAGCTGGTTCTCACTATCTGGCGCGGTGGAAAGAAACGACAGGCTCAACTTAAACTGCCGGTTCTGGGTTCCTTCAGCAAGACATCTCCACAGAAGTACAATAAGACAGAAGCAATAGTCAAGGCCGCCTGCAAGGTAATTGTGGCACGTGGCATTGATAAAGCAGGTAACGGCGTTGCCAGTTGTATAGATGCATTGGGACTGCTTGCCACTGGCGACAAGCGGTACTGGCCTGTGGTGCGCAGGTATATCGGCACGCTGGATAAGACCTCCAAAGCAGAGGGCTTTGAGAAGAAGTGGACCTGGCCTATCGCCTATGGCAATCTTCTGATGTGTGAATACTACCTTCTATCGAAGGATAAGACTGCCCTACCGATCATCAAGACCTATTCCAATCGGATCGCCATGGGCAGGAGTGGCGTGGGAACCTGGGGACATACTTTTGCGGATCCGGCGCAGAATAATGGTAAACCTTTCGGCATGGAACCCGGGTACGGTGCCATGAATCAGATTGGATTGACTTGCGCACTCTCATTGGTCCTGGCTCAGAAGTGTGGCGTAGACAACCAACAGATCGCGACAGCGATCCGAAAATCCACTCAGGTCTTGAGCTTCAGTGTGGATAAAGGGTCGCTCGCCTATGGAGGCCCCAAAGCGTGGGAAGGCACTCATGAAAACAACGGTGTCAGCTCTCAGGCTGCGGTTCTGTTCGACATCCTCGGCAATAAGCCCGCTGCCACTTTCTATACACACTTGACACTCGCGTCATACAAAGAGCGGGAATACGGGCACACCGGCCACTTCTTCAATTGGAACTGGGGCGCGCTGGGAGCCGCTCGGGCCGGGAAGGACGCTGCCACGTCATTTACCCAGAACACGCGTTGGTTTACAGAGCTTGAACGACGTCCCAATGGTTCCTCGGTCTATCAATTTCAACTCGCAAATATGGACCATGGGAAATACCGAAATTGGAGCACCACCGGGTCTAGGTTATTGCAGCACTGCCTGCCTCGGAAGCAGCTATATATCACTGGCAAAGGCGGTGGCGTGGTCGACCCTATCACCGGACGGGAACTCAGAGAGATAGTTCAGGCACAGGAGATCACCCCGGGCAAGGACCACAGTGTGGACGACCTGTTGGCATTCCTGGGACATTGGTCGCCAAAGATTCGTAGTCTAGCTGCACGAGAACTGCACAATCGTGACACCGACGTCGTCGATAAACTGATCGCCATGCTCGATAGCGACAATCGATATGCCCGGTATGGTGCATGCCTGGGGCTTCGCACTTCTGGCAGAGGATCAGAAGAAGCTGTTAAGGCTCTCATAGAGAAGGGGGTGAAGTCGGAATCGTTCACCATGCGTTACTTTGCCATCAGGGCGTTCATGGCGAATCCCTATTGGAAACGTGAAGGTCACAAACTTGGTAATGGGGTAACCCATGAGAGAACGTTGGCGCCAGCCATTCACCTGGCGTTCACTGACCTTGTACATGCCATTTTCAGAGACTATCCCGATGACCCCGGACTTTGGACTCATGCCCTTGCTGCACAGGCCATTTTCGGCAATACCATGCTGCGAGACCGAGGACCTGCCGGCAAAGGTCTACTTGCAAGCAACCGTAAGGCCTGGGACGCCATTGATCTTGATACCCGAATCAAGGTGATGGAAAAGCTGTTGCGGCATGACGATGGTTGGGTGCGAGCCACCGTTGGCTATCATTACGCAAATCTTTCCACGAGCGAACTTACCAAGCTTATGC
>Ga0233432_10006399_pt1 | contig 10064 bp, 4 predicted proteins | sample SI_122_August201_6_FD_179870 | JGI IMG/M metagenome (GOLD analysis project Ga0233432, IMG submission 179870) | Seawater microbial communities from Saanich Inlet, British Columbia, Canada - SI_122_August2016_10_MG | ecosystem: Environmental > Aquatic > Marine > Inlet | place: Canada: British...
AGGGTGCCTTTTGTGATGCGTTATTTACGAATAGAAGAATCGCGCTCCCGACGCGCGTCGACGTCGCGTCGATCCTCGTTTCCGCAGCTTGGCTCGGAGAAGAATCGGGTCCGAAGAAACTCGTAAAAGTCAACGGTAAAACGGCTCTTTCTTCTTCCACGACGTCTGCGTTTCCCCGGAGGCGCGTCACTCCGCGCCGCGGTGTCGTCGCGATGAGCGAGAAGAGCGTCGCGAGCGGCGGGTCGCGGGGCTCCAAGGCGTCCAAGGCGTCCAGGGCGTCCAAAGCGTCCAGAACGTCCAAGGCGCGCGAGCGCGTCGACGTCCCGGGCGACGTCGCGGGCATCGACGAAACCTCGAAACCGCCGAATCCGCGAACGAACGCTGTTCTCCCGCACGACGCGGTCGCGGGGGACGACGCCGAGGCGGAAGCGACGTCGAGCGCCGCTCGGTCCAGCTCGAAACTCGACGCGGGGACCGCGAGCGACGGACCCGAGCGCTCGAGCTCGCGGCCGAGGGGGACGGAGCGGTCGTCCGAGTCTTCCGAGAACCCGAAGCGACCGAAAGAGCACCCGAAGCCGCCGCGATCGAAGCCGGCGGCACGCGGGGACGCGTCGGCGAAGATCAAATCGGTCTCGCCCGCGGTGAAGGCTGCGTTGGGGGACATTGCCGACATGGCCGCGGACGCGCGCGCGATGGCCGCCATCAAGGCGGCGCAGACGGAGATGCGCCTGCTGAAGGAAGCTGAGGCGATGGAGGCGGAGATCGCCGCGGCGCGGAAACGTTCGGGAACGCTCGACGACGCGTCGGAGCGGTCGCGGGATCCCGAGACTCTGTTGCGCGAGCTCGCGGAGACGCGCGCGCACCTTGACGCGTCCGACGCGAAGCGGCGCGCCACCGAGCGCGACCTCGACCTCGCGGGGCGCGCGGTGCGCGAGGCGGAGCGCGAAAACGACGAGCTCAAGAGGCGTCTGACATCGCGCGAAGCGCGCGAAGAAGCGGACGCCGCGGCGAAAAAACAGGTGGCGCTTTTGCCCGACGCGCGACCGAACGACGATCCCTCTTTGGGGGTGATGACGTCCCCCACTCCCGGTTTGAACCACGAGGAGATCTTCGAGCTGAGACGGCGCATTTCGAACCTGAACGCCGAGCTGCAGCTCGCCGAGATCGACAAGGAGAAACTTCGGCAATTGCGCGAAGCCGCCGAGAAGCGTCGAGGCGAAGCGGAGGCGAAACACGCCAACGCCGAGGTTGAGGTGGCTCGCTCGCGCGCGGCGATCAACCGCCTGGCGTCGCTCGAGTCAGACCTGCACAGAGCGCTCGCGGCGAAGGAGGCGTCGGACGAGAAGCACCGCGCGGAGATCCGCGCGAGCACGAGCGAGGCTGAGCGTCTGAACGCGAAGCTCGCCGCGGAGGTTGCGTACTACAAGCAGCAGCTCGAAAAAAAGCGCGACAAGAAGCGGCAGCACAAGGCGCACGCGTACGAGCTCGCGACGCGTCTGCAGCAGGCGGTTGCGATCGCCAAGGACACCGCCAGCGACTGCGAGCGCGCCATCGCGCGCGCCAAGGCGGAGGCGGCGCAGAGCGTCGCGAGCGCCGCGCGCGAGAGCGAGGAGAAAAACGCGCGCGACGCCGCTTCGGCGGCGGCGGCGGCTTCGAGCGCGTCGGCGTTATCCGAGGCGCTGGAGAAGAAACGCGGCAAGAAAAAGGCGTACAAGTCTCAGCTCGAGCACGTCGAAACGCAATTAGCGGAGAGTCGTGGTGAACTCTCACGGTTTCGAACGGCGCTGGTGAACGCGCGAAAGCTGTACGAGAGCGAACGCGCCGCCGCGGAGGCGAGCCTGGCGCGAGCCGACGCCGAGCACGCGTCGATTTCGGAACGAGGACAGAGCCGCGTGCGCGAGCTGGAGGAGGCTTTGAAACGCGCCGCGCGCGATTACAAGAAGCTCGAGAGGGAACGGAATTCGAGCGCGACGAGCGCCGCGAACTTTGAAGACGCGATGGATGCGTTACGTAACGAAAACGCTCGTTTGGCGTCGGCGGCGTCGCGCATGGAGGACGAAGCCAAGCGGCGTAAAGAGTCGGCGGAGCGCGCCGAGCGCGATTTGGCGTCGGCGCGCGCCGCGCTCCGGAAGGCGGAGGAGGAGTTCGTTTCGCGGCTTGCGCGTGACCGGCGTGCGTGGGAGCAGGCCGCGGTGGCCCGCGGCGAGTACGTGGAGTTCGACCCGTACGCCAGGGGCGATCGGGACGGGAGGCCGAAACAACCGCCGAAGGGCGGGCGCGACGAGAACGAACCGACGAAACGAAACGGCGACGTCCGCGAGGGAGACGTTTCTCGCGCGGACGTGACAGCCCGGGAGATGCGGCCGGCGGGCATGAGCTCCGCACATCTCGAGCGCGTCGCGATGCGCGAGAAGAACAAGTACGCGCAACGCCAGCGGGACCTCGCGATGGGCATGCGCGCGGAATACCTCGTCGATTAGCGGCGAGGCGATTAGCGCGCGAGTCGAGCGTTTTGTTTTTTGTTGGCGTTTTCGTTCGCGTGTCGTTCTCCGACTGTCTTAAAACGGGTACCTCTTTCCCTTTTTCATCCACTTGATCTCCGCCGGGACGAGCTCCATGCCCTCCGGGACCTCCTGGTCCATGTCCACGGGGTCCGCGTACGGGTCCTCGAACATCTGGATCACGAAATCCTTCTTGCCCGTCATCTTCGGGTACAATCGCGCCACCTCGCCCATCAACACCTCCTTGCGCTGCAGCAAAACAGTCTTCGCCACGTTGTTGGACTCCTTGTCGTCCTTGCCCTTGGGGACTTGCAGCATCCCGACGCCGTTCCAGGTGACGTTCAGAGGACCCGTCTTCTTGACCAGGATGTTATACGTCGCGGGGTCCTTCTCCTTGTTTTCTGCGCGGAGCGAGTTCGCGGGGAGGGAGTCGTTGGGAGTCGCGGTGAGCGAGTGCCTATCAACGTTTTTCGCGGTGACCGGAAATCTCGATCGGCGCCGGTCGAGACATCGGCACGCCGGTCGGGAGCAGATAAGGGCGATCGGCGGATGGCGCGGCGGACGCGTCCGCGGAGGCGACGAGTCGGACATCCGGAGGCGTCGTCGGCTTCCTCCGCATCGCGAGCACGCGGCGAGGACGCATCGAGGGCCGGCACGACCGCGTCAGCGTCGCGTTCGGGAGATACGGGCGTACGCACTGTCGAGACCGGGCCACTTGGATTCGTCAACCTCGGCGGGCGCGTTCTGCTTCTCGAACTCGGGATCGAACTCCTTCGCCCAGGCGCCCTTCTTGCCGGCGACGATCACCAGCCCGCGGCGGGGGGCGGCGCGCGAGGCGCGGGGGGTCGCGAGCGCGGGGGCGACGCGGACGGAGGCGAAACAGGCGAGCGCCATCGTGTCAGTCAGCGTGGAGCGCGGGGGCGAGTGAGAGCGAAAGCGACTCCGTGGCCACGTGGCGCGTCGTCGCCGACGATCCTCTTTCACTTTTCGTTGATCAAACTCCGAGGTCGGCACTTCCGAGACCTCTTCCGAGGCCCGTTCGGCTCCCGCGGTTCACTGTGATGTGAGCCTCCACTCCGAGGGAGGCGGAGTGGCGCGCGCGCTCGGCCTGGACGATGGGCGTCGGCCCGGGCCAGAGCGCCGAACCCGACTCGGACGAGAACGGAGGGACGGAGGGACGCGCGAGTCCGCGTCGCGACCGGACGCCCGAAACGACTGGCGACGACATCGGCGCGCGTTTCAGCCGCCCGGGGCCGAGCCACGCGGGACCGGACGACCACAGTGTGTTATCCGCGCTGACGCTTGACGACGTGGTCGGCCCTCCGCCCGGCGCGCTGGACCCCGGCGGGTTCGAGTTCAGTCCCGACAACGAGCACGTCGCGTACCTGCACGCGCACCTCCCCCACGACCCCGCGTCGGCGTGGACGACATGGACGCTGGTGGTGCTCGACGTCGCGTCGGGCACGAGGCACGCGTGCTTCAACCCGTCCAGTACGCCCGTCTCGGCGCGCGGCGCCGGCGGGACGGACGTTGAGCGCGAGCACGCCAGCGGCGTGGGCGTGACTCGGTACGAGTGGGCGTCCGAGGCGACCAACCCGTCGCGGTTGCTCGTGCCTCGACCGGAGGGGGCGTACGTCGTGGACGTGGAGAAGACACCCTCTCGGGGGGAAAAAAAAACAAACGACGTCGACAAAGAAAAAACGAACGACGAACGCGCGGCGCGTTTTCCGACGACGCGCGTCTCGTATCCCCGGTGCGTGGCGCGCGCTTCGAGTGATGCGCCGGTTCTGGACGTGAGCATATCTCCCGACGGGCGCTGGGTCGCGTTCGTGCGCCGCTCGGAGATCCACGTCGCGCCGTGCGACGACGTGAGCTTAGGAGGTTCGGTTGTTGACCCGCCCGTGGAGTTCCGAGTCACGCACGGCGCGCGCGGTCGGCCGTTCGTGACGCACGGCCTCGCGGAGTACGTCGCCGCGGAGGAGATGCAGCGCGACCGCGGTTTCTGGTGGCGCCCGGACAGCGGCGCGATCGCGTTCACGCGCGTCGACTCAACACACGTCGAGGTGGTGGACGTCACGCGGGGATACGCGTTGAACATGGGAGACGACGAACGTTCTTCGTCGGAAGACAATTGCGCGGAGATGACGCCGGCTCCGGACGAGAGACACTCGTACCCGCACGCCGGGTGCGAGAACGCGCGGGTGACGCTCGGCGTGGTGGACGTGTCGTCGTTGACGCTCGTGCCGACGAACGACTTCCGCACAAAAAAACCAGACGCGACGACGACGATGAGGCGCGCCGCGGACGTGAGCGGCGACCCCGAGTTTTTCCCGACGACGTGGATGGACGTCGACTGCGGATCCGCTCGGCGCGGCACGGCGAAGTCGCGGGGGGAGGAAGAGGAGTACCTCGCGTCCGTGGCGTGGACGCCGACGGTGTTCTCGGGTGAAGAAGGTGAAAAGGAGTCTTCCGCTTCGAAGAAGAAACTTAAAAAAACGCGAGGAAAAGGCCATCGGACGACGTCGTCCAACGGAGCGGAGTCGTTTTCTCTCTTCGCGCGCGTACAGAACCGCGCGCAGACGGAGGTTCGCGCGTTTTTCGTCGACCCAGCGACGGGGCAGCGGTACCCTCATCTCGATCCAGCCTTCGTCGAGCGAGTCGAGGGAACAGATACGTGGGTCAACATCGCGCAGACGCCGATCGTGTTGCGGCGAGGGAAACCGCCGTTCGCGTCGCCGGGTGATTTGGTGGGCGTCTCGGAGCGCGACGGCTTCGCGCACGCGTACCTGTTTCCAGTCGGGAAAAACGCGAAAAGGCCGCCGAGGCGCCTCACCGCCGGCGCGTGGTGCGTCCTCCGCGTGATCGCGGTGGACGAAAACCGGGGCTGGGTGTACTTCACCGCGAACGAACGCGGACCGTTGGAGCGACACCTCTACCGCGCGCGGCTGTGGCCCGCGCCGCGATCGCCGCCGTGGGACGAAAACGAAAACGCATTCGGCCGTTCCGTCGAAACTACAAGCGCAAACGGCGACGCGTCGTCACCGGTCTCGTCGAGCACTTCGGCACCCGTCGCGCCCCCCGTCCGCCTGACGCGCGCGACGGGGTGCCACACCGTGTCCATCGACCACGCGTTCCGGCGGTTCGTGGACGTGCGCGAGGACCTGCGGACGCCGCCGGTCGCGGCGATGCGCGTCATCGCGCGGTCGAAAGAGGACGACGACCGCGACTGCCGCGACGACGCCGAGGCGGAGAACAGCACCGACGCCGACGACGCCTTTGCGCGGACGCTCTCGACGGCGGCTTTGCGGTCGACGACATCGACGTACGCGGCGACGTACGCGTCGTACAAGGCGCCTGTTTTGATGCAGGTGACCTCCGCGGATGGGCATACTACGTTACACGGCGCGATATACCTGCCCGACGCCGAACGCTTCGGCCCCGGGCCGTATCCGTGCGCGGTGGCGGTGTACGGCGGCCCCGGAGCGCAGTGCGTTTCGGATTCGTGGCGTCTCACCGCCGACGCGCGCGCGCAGAGGTTGCGCGAAAAAGGCGTGGTGACGTTCAAGCTGGACAACCGCGGGTCCGCGAACAGAGGTTGTGCGTTCGAACGCGCGATTCGAGCGAACGACGCTGTGCTCGGAGAGTGCGAGGTGGCAGACCAGGTCGCCGGCGTGAGGTTTCTGGTTTCTAAAAACCTGGTCGACCCGAAAAGAGTCGCCATCGTCGGGTGGTCGTACGGAGGCTTCGTCGCCGCCGCCGCTTTGTTACGCGCGCCGGAGACGTTCGTGTGCGCGGTGGCGGGCGCGCCCGTCACGTCGTGGCTCGCGTACAACGCGCACTACGCCGAGCGGTACCTGGGAGCACCGAACGACCCCGGAAACGACGAGAGGTACGAAAGGTGCGACCTGGTGGCCGCCGCGCGCGAACGCGCGAGGCGGGGCGGATGGCGCCGCGACGATCGATTGGGGGCTGACGGGAAACGAAAGAAAAAAATGCTCATCGCGCACGGCGCGTCGGACGAAAACGTGCATTTGAGCCACACCGCGCGGCTCGCCCACGCGCTCGAGGCGCTGGACGACGCCGATCGCGCGAGTGTGAGCGCGACGGAAGAAGAAGAGGAGAAAAACGCCGCGAAGGACGACGGTCCTTCTTCTTCTTCTGCATCTGTCGAGAGAGGTTCTTGTACGTCGCGAGAAAACAAACGCGAAGAGTCTTCGTTCGAGGTGGTTGTGTTTGCGCGAGAGAGGCACGTGCCCCGCGGTCGCGGCGCGCGGCGCGCGCTCGAGGCGCGCATCGACGCGTTTCTCGAGCGCGCGTTTGATTGAGTAGAAAAAAAAGTAATCAGCGAAAAGAGACGAGAGGAGACGAGACTTGCGTGATACCACGTAGACAACGTAGACGCGTAGACGCACGTCGCGACGTCGTCGGCGCGCTTTTATCGAAGATATCGCGACGCGCGCGTCCGTCGGTCACGGTCACTTCTTCGACGCTTTCGCCGCGGCTTCCTCAGCCTTTCTCTGCGCCTGCAGCTGTTCCATGAGCGAGCCCATGTCCGGCCCAGACTGCTTCATCTCCTCCTCCTGCTTCTTGGATTTCGCCGCGCCGTCGTCCAGGACGTGGCAGATGGGGTCGCAGTCGTTCGCGTAGTGGTCGTTCGCCAGCGCCGCGCGGTCGAGAGTCAGCACCCCGGTCGCCACCGCGGTCGCGGCGAGGAACGTGATGACGTTTTTCTCGGCGGACTTCTTATCCGCGGCGACGCGGGCGGAGGCCCGAGCGGCGGCGGGCGCGCGGCGGGCGCGCGTCTGGCGCGCGGCGGGCGCGCGCAGGGCGGTAGGAGTCGTGACGGCGAACATCTCGCTTGAGAACCGATGAGCCCTGGTCTGAGCGGTCAGGAGTGAGAGCGCCAAGGGTGTCGTCGTGGAGGGACACGTCAGTCCATCTCGGCACTTTTGGCGCGGCAGTGACAGAGTGTGTGGAGATCCATTTCTGACGTCCCGGCGGACCGAGCGTTGTCCCGGGAAATCCCCCGTCAACATCTCAACGCGGTGGCCACTCATCAGCGCGCGCGTCGCGTCTGGACGCACCGATGGGGGACGAAGACGACGGGGGCTTCGTGCTGAACATCGCTGGCGCGGGCGATGACGCCGGGGATGACTTCCGCGCGCCCAAGGGCAACCCGCGGAAGCGGACCGTCTTGCGTCCCGAGCGCAAAGGCCGGCACCGCGGATGGGCGGGGAAGCGCTCGGACATGGTCGGGCCCGCCGCCGCGAAGGGCGAGCGCGGAGGCGGCAGAGGCGGCAGAGGCGACCGCGCCGGCGTATCGAAAGCGGGGCGGGGCGGCTCGGGCGGCCGAGGCGCCGCGCCCGCGGACTGGGCGCCCGCGGACGCGGACGCCCCCGCCGACGCTCTGGCGGCGGCGGCGGCTCCCGGCGCGTCGAGGGACTTCGGCGGTCGCGGGCGAGGCGGCCGGGGCGCGTCGAGCGGCGGCCGCGGCGGTCGCGACGGCGGCAGGGGCGCCCACGGCGGTCGGGGCGGTCGAGGCGGCCGCGGCTCTTCCGCCGTGGAGGTGGCCGCTCGCGAGGGGGACGAGGACGACGACGAGGGGGAGTTCCGTCCCGGGGACTGGGCGAGCCTCATGCAGAAAGCCATGATCCCCACGGAGGATGAGGCGTTTGGACGCCGCGCTCAGGATAAGCCCCTGAGCGCGCTCGCGGCGAGTCGCGTGTTCGGCAGCTCTGCTACAAAAACGACGTGGGAAGGTTTGGGTTTACCCGAGCGCCTCATCGTGCGGTTACGAGACCCCGCGCTGGGATACGCGGACCCGACGCGCGCGCAGCAGCTCGCGATCCCGCACATCCTCAACGGCGACGACGTTTTAATCCGCGCCGAAACCGGAAGCGGCAAGACTTTAGCGTACGTGTGTCCTTTGCTGGCGTCTTTGGGGACACTGGAGCCGCGTTTAATTCGCGAAGACGGCACCAGGGCGCTAGTGATGGTCCCCACCAGAGAGCTCGCGGCGCAGGTGTTGCGCAGCGCCGAGGAACTCGCGCGCGCTTACCACTGGGTCGTGTGCGGCGCCGTGGTTGGCGGCGAGAACAAACAGAAAGAAAAAGCTCGATTGCGCAAAGGCGTGGTGTTACTCGTCGCCACTCCCGGGCGTCTGTTAGATCACCTCCGGAACACCGAGAGTTTCAAGGCGGAGTTTCTTAAGTGGCTCGTGTTGGACGAAGCCGACCGGCTTCTTGACCTGGGGTTCGAGGAGGACCTGAACGCCATCTTGGCCGAGATCGATAAACGAGCGGGGAACGCGGGGCGATGCACGGCTTTGCTCAGCGCGACGCTCACCAAAGGGACGTCCCGTCTGATGGACCTCGCGATGACCGACCCGGTGACCGTCGAGGTCGACCCCGAGGAGGTGGACGTGGTGAGGAGTAGTGAAGAGACGCGTTCGGGAGGTACGACAAGCGCGAACGCGACGATTCGCGACGGGGACGCTGAAAAGTCCAACGGCGACGAAGAAGCGAAAGAAAAGGTCATAGCGCGCATGCCCGAGCAGCTGCGGCACACCGCCGTCTCGGTTCCCGCGAAGGCGCGTCTGGCGACGCTCGCCGGTTTACTAGCGGGCTGGATGCGCGGCTCCGTGCCGAAGGTGATGGTGTTCCTCAGCTCCTGCGAGAGCGTCGAGTTCCACTACAAAGTGCTCTCCTGGCTCGCCGGCGAAAAAGAGACGACGGAAAAAGACACGACGAGACCTCCGTCGTCCTACGCCGTGTTCCGTCTGCACGGCGTTTTGAGCCAGAGCGACCGGCGCGCTGTGTACGCGGGCTTCGCCAAAGCCAAGGCTGGCGTTCTGCTGTGCACGGACGTGGGCGCGCGCGGGCTGGACTTCGAGAACGTCGGCGCCACCGTGCAGGTGGACCCGCCGAGTGACCCGGAGACGTACGTGCACCGCGTCGGCCGCGCGGCGCGGCTGGGCGCCGACGGCGAAGCGGTTATTTTTTTGGCACCCCGCGAGACCGAGTACGCCCAAGTGCTGAGCGAGCTCGGCGTCAAGTTCGGCGCCGCTTCCGTGCCCGCGATGCTGGACGTGCTGGAGACGGGTCTCGGCGACGACGAAGCGAACGGATTGAAAAATACGCGTATTTCCCCAGACGCGGCGCGCGCGCGTCGAAAGTACGAGAGCGACCCGCATCTACACCCGGCGGCGATGCGGCTGCAGAAGCGACTTCACGCCGCGGTCGCGCGCGACGCGGGCTTATCGACGCTGGCGCGCGACGCGTTCCGCGCGCACGTGCGCGCGTACGCGACGTTCCCCGCGAAGCTGAAGCACATCTTCCACGTCAAGCGCCTGCACCTCGGCCACGTCGCCGCCGCGTTCGGCCTGAAGGAGGCGCCCGGCTTGATCGGCAAGAGCGCGACGCGCGAGAGGCTGCAGGCGGCCAAGGACAAGAAACGCAAGGACGCCTTGAAGGCCAAGACGGACGCCAAGGAGAAGCGCAAACGCCGCGCCGAGGGGAAGAGCGCGCCGAGGAAGGCGGCGCGGGGAACGGTGGTCGGCGTGTG
>Ga0233432_10006400_pt1 | contig 10063 bp, 30 predicted proteins | sample SI_122_August201_6_FD_179870 | JGI IMG/M metagenome (GOLD analysis project Ga0233432, IMG submission 179870) | Seawater microbial communities from Saanich Inlet, British Columbia, Canada - SI_122_August2016_10_MG | ecosystem: Environmental > Aquatic > Marine > Inlet | place: Canada: British...
ACTGCACGATTTTTCCTCTTGCACACCAGAGAATTTTGTGATGAGATTGTGCTTGATACCCATATCCTAACTTACTTGCGAGAGAAGTGTGGCATCAAAGACGCACCTAAAAACACTCCTCAAAATCCAGTAAAATACGCTAAGTATGCAGGAATATGTAAATATTTCCTAGAGAAAGATTTTCCCGGTTTAACTTTAGCACAAGCAGATTTGATGGTGTGGGCTATGGTTAGTGGTCGGCTGGACTAGATGCTGCTTTCTCCAGATTATCCTTAGCCCACAAAGGTTGCAAATTAGAGTAATGAAAACATTTCTTTTGTTCACTAAGTTTAGTTAGATCAAAACTAGCACATGGTTTTATGTGGTCGATATGCCAAGCCCCTTGATTATCCCAAGACATTCCTGTTGTGAATTTACTTTCTAAAAAAACTTTTAATTCGTCGATTGTGCAACCCAGCAGATCAGTCATGCTTGATTGTTTTTGGTTAAGATTTATGGCTTTCCAGAGTCTTGATCTTAGTAAACATTTTAATCTGTAATTAATATCACTATGCCATTTATCCCTTTGCCACTTTCTCCGATACTCATTTACTTTATTTTTATTTTTAGTAGTCCATCTTTTATTTTTTTCTAAATATTTTTGCGGATTTTTCCTATATTCCTCTCGTTGTTTTTGACATATTTTGTTTTTATTTTGTTCGTAGCGTTTTTTCCTGCCTTTTGCGACTGTTTCCTTGTTATTTTTAGCATATTCTTGATTGGCTTTTTTATGACAAACTTTACACTGAGACTGCCTGCCGTCCTTTGATTTTGACATTTTATGGTATTCGTCCAGAGGCTTTACCTCTCCACATAAAACACATTTTTTCATTTGACAATCCCTTTCCTTATGTTATAATATCCTATATGGGATATGAGTCAAGTTGGCCTTTTTAGGAGAAAATTTATGAGTAAAATAGATGAACTATCTGGAATGAGAAAAGTATTCGTTGGTATGGTAGAATTTGGGTATGAAAGTGGCGTCATGGATGAAGTCCTAGAACACTGGAACTCTGATAGCGAACACAGAGAAGAGTGGCTAAACATGTGGTATCTAGGCGAGAAGTGGGCTAACGTCAGCGTAGAAGAACAACTACTAGCATTACGAGCAGTCTACAATCAGCGAGAAACTATAGACTTGGACAAGGCTTCAACATTACTACAAGCAGCGGCTCTATTTTTATTGACTGATTTTCAGGTGGCAGTATTTCCCAAAGGTGGTATGGTCATGAGTTGGTTCTGGGATTTGGAGCCAGCAGACAATAAATTTGAGTGTGAAATGGAAGATGTTGTTGATCATTTGAACCTTTTAGAAGGGATTGTAGTATGAATAATACATGGAATAAACAACAGTGTGATGAAGTTGTACAGGCTATTGAGCAATACTTTGAGGGATATTTACAACCACCGTTTACTTATACAAGTGAAGATAAGGAAACTATGGTAGATGATCTTTCAGCAATAATTTACAATAAATTTGATGAGGAGATTGATTAAATGGAGACAAATATTACATCACAAGAAGCATGGCGAATTTTGGATGCTATTGTTTCATATAAAAATGATTACGAATTATCTGTGACTGTTATAAAAACACTTAGCAGTGCAGAAAAGAAGATGAAAAAAATCGTAGATGAGGAATAAATGTATACAATAATGGCTTTTATGGATGAGTTTTTGGTTGACAATCAGCCGTTTAGTGTTATACTTTTACTAATGATAGCAGCGTTTGTTTGGTTACAATTTAGGAGGAACGACTTATGAAATATGCAGTTTATTTAGACAGCGGTATCGAAATGGAAGTAGATTATGATGCAGAAAAGGAAGAGAATCATGATCGTTTCCGTCAGGATGCTGCTAAAAAGTTATTAAAGTTTTTAAAGGAAGAAGGCGATCAGGTAGACGTACATTGGGAGGTATATTAATATGGATGAGATACTTGCAGCAGCATGGCCTGTGATTTTAATAATAGTTATTTGCAATATGATACAGAATAAGGGGAACATCAAATGGTAGCAGAAACTATGATTGGCACAGTTTTGCCTATGGTTATGATTATTGGCACATGTGAATACATTATATGGAGATGTAATAATGGTTAGTGCAGTTAGAGGACACAGCATAAATATAGATTGCAGAATGTGTGGTCAGATACATAATGTACTTGTTAATATTGATGATTTTATTGAGTGGCAAAGCGGAAAAGGCAGGTACATTCAAGATATATTTGACTATTTATCTTCTGCTGAACGTGAGTTACTTTTAACAGCAACCTGTGATAATTGCTGGAAACGATTATACGCTATGGAAATGGAAACATAATTATGAAACCAGACGCTAAAGAGGCATTGGAACAAGTCTATCAATATTTAGATGAGTTCAAGCATTTAAGTGAACGATTAGAAATGGTGGCAGATAATTGCCAAGAACCTTATAATAAAGATAGCTGTAACGCAATAGCCACTTTAATTACAACAAATGCTAAGATTGTAGATCAGAAACTAAAGAAATATTTAGCCGTTATTGTTGAGGATAGGGTGGAAAGCAAGACTAAGGAAATTATTGATATGGTCACTAAAAATAGCAAATATGTCGATCCTATAGACATGCCCTTGACAAAGAAGAATTAACCGTTATAATTTGACCACGGGGTATGTAATACTCTGGTTTTATTACTTACGGAGAAGACAAACTATGGTCGGTATTAATATTCAAGCACCGTTTGCAGATCAACTACTTGATGGTGATAAGTGTGTAGAGACTAGAACATACAGTATACCAGAGAAATATATTGGTGAAGAGTTAGCGGTTATTGAAACTCCCGGCAAGCATGGTAAGTTTAAGGCTAGGATTATTGGTACTATTACTTTTAGTCACAGTTTTGAATACCTTAGTGAGACAGATTGGAAATGGGACTATAACAGACATTTAGTAGAACAGGAAAATATTTTGTATGGTTGGAATGATGATAAAAATAAGCATGGTTGGGTAGTCAGCGATTTTCAGAAATTTGAAGAACCACTGCCAGCACCAAAACGCAAAGGCATTGTGTTCACGAATAATTGCGACATTGAAATTAAGGCATCAGGAATTGGTATTTATTAGGAGGACGATTATATGAAGATGAATTTGGATCAGAGATTGGTTAAAGAAGTTATAAAGTGCTACATGATTCAAGGCGACGATGTTAATATTGATCGCTTTATTAAGAATGAGGAAAATAAGTTTCTTGATATTTGGAAGCACTTCCGAGAGGATGGCGAAGAATATATTAAGAATATGTTATTAATTTGTGGCATTGGTTGTGTCACCCTTGAGAAAAACGGTATTGAATATACTGCTTGGGAGACACTAAACAAACTGTCGGAGTATGGGCCACTTGACACTCAGGACAGCGATGATAAAATGATGGAGTATTGTGACGAGATACCCGGACTTTTTACTAATATTATAGAGAACTTTATAGAGGAACGAAATGTTATATCAAGTAAAATTAGAGAATGGGAAGTACATCGTCACCAAGGGTGACAAACCTCTCAAAAAGCTATGTAAATTCACAGTTAAAAAGAATATGGAATTTGATACAGAGGAAGAGGCAAACGCATGTATTGAGGAATTAATTGCTGCTATATTTAGTGACGAAGAAAGTCTTGAGAGGTTTTAATATGTTTCATGTAGTTTGTGGTAATTGTGATATAAAAGACAAAGATAATTACCGAGCAGGTAAAGACATACACTTTATAGGCCCGTTTAACACTGAGAGTGATGCTCAAGAATGGGTAGATATAGAATGTGGATATGTATATTGGGAAGTTAGGGAAACCAGTGACTTTACCGAAAGACATTTGATCTATGAGGCCCCTTAGTCGAGAGTTTTTATTGGCTAGAGGTTATTGCTGCGAGAATATTTGCAGAAATTGCCCTTGGAATTATAAACGTCCCACCCAAACAAAGAAGGTCGAAGACAAACCAAACAATAATAAAAAATCTCAATGACACTTACTGGACAACTACTGTCATACTGTTATAATATAGTGTATCTATTACTAAAGCCAACCTACTACAAAGAGGATTGATATATGTTTGAAGGAAAGATGGGATGGGAATACAGAGTAGTACAACATGACAATTACGTTGCAGTACATTCTGTATCACTTTTAAATGACGAAGTTACACAAGTTGATCCAGAAGAACTATACAAGGCTATAGACGAAGGCAGTTTAATTAACGAAGTTAATTTTATGATCAACGCCTGTGCTAAAACAACCCTTAACGTAGACGGAACTGAAATTCCCAAGGAGAAAGTCTCATGATTATAGTTACTTGCAAAGACAACATCGACTATGATGTTGAATCAGTCAACTATGGCCCATTTGCAAGTAAAGAAGAGGCGACAGATTGGATCAATGATTCATGCAACCATGTGTTTAGTTATATTATTGATGTTTCTAATTTAACTTCTCCAATAGCTAGCGACAAAGACCTACAATTAAAATTCCCGTGGTGATTTATGAATAACAAACTATCAGAATTAGTAGATGTTTTTATGACAGATGTATACTGCTACATTGTTATGGAATATGGTGAACTAATGAAAAACAAATTAAAAGCGGATACAGAGTTAGATATCCGTCAGCATATAGCTATGTATTATCTTGGTGGTAATAATATCCCTGATACTGCGGGAGAATGTGTCAGAGTATATCGTAAACACTATAAGGAAGCATATAATCCCTATGGAGCATTTTGAAAAGAAAATATCTAAAATAGTAGATTCTTGTAATAATAAAATCAGAGATCAAAGAGACCATGAAAGCACAGCAGGATATGGTGACGACTATAATGACGGTAGGATAGTTGGACAAGCGGCACTGGCAAGAAAAATCCTATCAATCATTAAAGGTGGATAATGTCATTTCATTTTCAGTTATTTATATGTGTACTCAGAACTTTATTTTATCAATTCTTTTTCTTATTCGTAGCATTTACTGTAGGTTTTTTACTGAACGCAGAGTATGTTGGATGGAAAAGCAACGTAGTAATACAATCATATAACAATATATTTCATCCTGTAGATTTTGAAGACCCCGGTGTTCTGGAACAACTATATGGAATAGGAAGATTTAAGATATTTGCATTTAATGGCTACCCAGATAACTTTAAGGTTATCGAAGAGGCTATGCTTGCAGAAGAATGGTATTGGGTTAAATATAGTTATACAGTAGGAAATCAGGAAAAACTGTATGTAAATATTGACAAACACAGAATCAGATGGAAACCTTGGGAGTATTATTTTGAAGAAGACGCGATGGAGACATGGACTCAGAAAGATTTAAAACAATATATTGAGGAGGGAACTTTAAATAGTAGAGAATCAGATAGAGCATTTAAACTTATGTACGAACTTAAAGATATAAAAAAATGAAAGAGAGAATTAAATGAGATATTTAATTGTAGCAATTTTAATAATGGTAGGATTATGTAGTGTGGCTAATGGTCAGACTGTTGTGCCGAGGATCGCTGGGCCTTGCCTAGAATGTCCTACTCCTTTGGTTACAGCACCACCACCAGTTCAGCCGACAGTTATTTACTGTCCACCACCAACCCCAGTATATGTTCCTGTGTACTACACTGTGCCTGTGTATCAGCGTCCATGCCTGTTTAGGCCTTTGACTTGGCGGCAACCTGTTTATTACAGGTATCCTGCTTATGCCTATCCTTTTTATAATTATGGTTACTAAAATGGAAATACAACTTGACAATACTCCAAATCAAACTATAATTGATATAGACAACCGAAATCTTACTTTAACTACAAACTTAGGAGATAATGATTATGGCAGAGGAAACGACTCCACAACCAGCAGCACAACAACAACAACAAGCACCACCTAATCGTCTTTATGACGCACTGGTGTTGTCCTATCAGGCAGATGTAAATGAGGCTCTGGCAGTACTAGAATTGTACTTGACTCGTCCAGTAGGAGTAGGAGAGCATCCTGATTTCATTAGTGTACTCAAAGACTATACAGCTAAACTAGATGACGCTGTAGGCAAGCTAGAGACACTACAACGATTCTTTGGACAAGACCAAAAACAAGCACAAGCCTAACATGTCTGAAGAATATAAACAATTATCTAAAAAAGATAAAATTCCTTTGAAGTATGCTGCTGTTCATCCTGATGTTCGGCAGCATGTTTCTGAGATATTAGACGGCATAGGCAATGCTGAAGAACTAAGAGGTCACATAGATGACCTTTATAAATTAATTGATTGGCAACGAGAGCGAACAACAAAACAAGAATTACAAATAGTCGCTGTTAAACATTTGGAGATATGGAAACAATATGAAGTGGACGATAATAAAAAGTTGGGCTAAAGAGCAAGGCTATAAGATTACCAGAGAAAAATCTGGTGATGAAGCAAACCCCTATATCTATACGTGGCTGCTGATCGATAATCCTGAAGTATGCGGTGTAATTAATAGTTTGAGTAAAGTAGCGACTGTTATTTACAACCATATCACAAACGATGCCCATCTTGACTATCAGAAACGATACAAAGAACAAAAGGCACAGGAGGTATTTCAGCATGACAACCGAACATGGCAATGATGAAGAGATTAAAACTCAATCAATTACTATTAGTACAATAATCGGAAAAGCATTAGAAGCAGTAGTTGCCTATATTGTTTTGTGGTTTTTTAAGCCGTTATGGGACAATTTAATAGAGTGGTGGAAAACAAAAGATGATAGTAACGAATAAATTTGTACATTATCATTTACCAAGAACTGGCGGCAGTGCATTCGCTGAACTTTGTCATATGTATTTAACTGAAGAAATAGTATATGAGAATGATACTTTTTCATGGTTAGTTCCAAAAGAATTTGACAACGGATTATTGGATGTTATAACTTTCAGAAAACTACCTAGCTGGCTCATGTCTTATAATCTAAGTGAACTTATTTCTGAGACATATGACCCAAAAGACTTTCATAAATTTAAAACAATAAGAGAGAACACAAAAGCAGGAAAGGTCACATACAACGGCAAGTGGTATTATGTAGATGAAGTATTTGGAGAGAAATTAAAATGTATAGTATTCAATAATACTATTGCTATTAAACAAGAAACTCTGTTGCAAGATTTTGATGATATGTTACAATCGTTATACGGAAGAAGTACAGAATCGTATCAGCTACCACATAAATTTAAAAAACTTAAATATCCTAAGTTTATGCTAAGTAAAAAGGATATTGAAAACATTTACAAAAATAACCCAATATGGACAACAACAGAAAGTAAAATTTATGGCTAAGGTTGAATGCGTTAATGTTACTCCAGATGCAGAAACTCAGATCGCTTATTGTGCTAGAGTGTCCAACCCAAACAATCAAGATAATGAAAACATTGCAAAATTACTAAAATATTGTATTGATCATCAACATTGGAGTATTTTTGAGCAAGCATTTATGACTGTAGAAATTAATACAACTAGAGGACTTGCTGCACAAATATTAAGACACAGAAGTTTTACTTTTCAAGAATTTAGTCAGAGATATGCTGACACTAATCTGTTAGGCGAAGAGATACCAATGTTTGACATAAGAAGCCAAGACAATAAAAATAGACAGAATAGTATAGACGATATTAGTTCTGGTGCTAAAAGAGTATGGACACATAAGATTCAACAGCATTTTAAAGACTCACTAAAGTTATACAATGAGATGTTGGCTGAAGGTGTCGCTAAAGAATGTGCTAGGTTTGTGCTACCTTTGGCTACTCCTACGAGACTTTATATGAGCGGTAGCGTCAGATCATTTATTCACTACATTGATCTACGTTCCGGCAATGGAACGCAGAAAGAGCATAGAGACATAGCGGAAAGGTGTAAAGAAATATTTAGTTACCATTTTCCTATTATTGCAAAGGCTTTAAATTATGTTGAATAGTATTTTTCATGCTCTTGGTCTATGTCCTTGTTGTCATTCTAACTTAGTCGCTATTTTAAGTGTGTTGCCTGCAATGGCTGTTTGGGCAGGTTCATATCTTTGTTTCTGGAAATTATTTAAGAAACCTATTGACAAAGACGATAAGTAAGTTATACTTACGTCAGACAATTTAATTTTACTTTGGAGGATTTATTATGGGAGTAGACATTTACACAGAGAAAGCATTAGCAGTCACAGTCGATGAGTTTGTACAACTGACTTGCAGGCTAAAGAAAAGTCGTAAGACTATTGCAGAAACATTAGTACATGATGAATTGTGTACAGAAGAACAAGCCAAACTTATGGTAGAAGGTTCTGGTTTCTGTCGAGATTGGTTTACAGAACGATTCAAGGAAGACTTAGACGGTAACGAAGGTTATCCAGAGAACGACAGTTATCTCCGTAGGCTGATAGACATACTTGCAGGTGGTGGAGGCGTTGATCTTCAGAAGTTGCCTCGGTATGATATTCGATCATTCGAGAGTAGTAGAGACTCAGGATACGAAGTTGAAGTAGGTGTTCCTTATCTTATGTTTGATTCGTCAGAATTGTTTGAACAGAAATTAAGTAAAACTGGTCAGGCCGTTTCAAAACAACTCAACATCAAGAACGTAACGGAAACTGAATGGACTGTTTACAGTTATTAAAATAACACTTGACAAAGGTAGCCATCTCTCTTATAATAGGGGGATGGTTACTTTACTTGGAGACAATATCATGCACGTAGGATTATGCTGTATTTCAGAAGAACTCAAAGAACTAGGTTACAAGTTTCAAACTATGACCTACAAGCGTTTCTCATCACTCCCACGCGACGAGGCACTAGAGATTCTAGGCTCGCGTATCCTTAATAATATGCAGGTAACACATGAAACAATTCTACACTGTTACAACAACAGTTGGTGCTATCGTATCAGCAGCGATCTATTTCCTCTTATTACTTATGCTGCTGCCGATATTAGTTTATCTGAGTTGCCACAGTATCAGGATATACAACAAGAGATAGCAGCAATCAAGCAGACCCTACAAGACTATCCTGTACGCATATCATGTCATCCTAGTGAGTTTAATGTATTAGCATCTATTAATGCAGACAGCGTAGACCGTACCATACGCGAACTTAACTTCTATGCAGACTTCCTAGATATGATAGGTTGTCCACAGGACTACAACTCTCCTATGAATATGCACATCAACAATCGTGACGGCACAAATGCAGAGGTCACAGAGCGTTTCATGACCAACTTCAAGCGTCTACAGCCCAACGTACAGGCTAGACTTGTTATAGAAAATGACGACAAACTTAACTGCTGGTCAGTCAAACAACTTATGACCGATTTTTATCCCAAGACTAAAATACCAATTACTTTTGACTATCTGCACCATTCCTGCCATCCAGATGGTTGGACAGAGCATCAGGCTCTCAGGTTTTGCCATCTTACATGGGGTGACGTTAGACCTCTGTTTCACTACAGCGAATCAGCAGAAGGCAATAACCCTCGTAAACATGCACAGTACGCAGAAGAAGACTTTGCATTGTACGATCTCGACTTCGACGTAGACTTTGAGTTAAAAGCAAAAGATTTCGCTATTGCCAAGTGGCTAGGAGTAGGTGTATAATATGAGTGGATGGTTAATTGCCTTAACAGGTTTTATATATTTATATGTAAGTATAGAACAAGTATACAAGGGTAATCCCGGCATGGGAATAGCCTATTTTGGATATGCTTTTTCAAACATTGGACTATATTTACTGGCATCTAAATAAGGAGATTATTATGAATGAACCAAATAGACTACCATTGACAGACACACCAGTATCAGATAAGGTCAAAAAGATTCCGATGCCGAGTTTAGAAAATGAGATTTACGATTTGATCGCTAAACATAAAGATTTAAAGGAAAAGAGAGAAGCCAATGCCAACTGATCCAAAAACTTGGGATAAGTCTGCTGTAGTTGGACATATTCAAAATTTGATAGCATACCTTGACGAATTGGAAGATGCTGTTATAATGAATAACGAGGATTACA
>Ga0233432_10006403_pt1 | contig 10062 bp, 6 predicted proteins | sample SI_122_August201_6_FD_179870 | JGI IMG/M metagenome (GOLD analysis project Ga0233432, IMG submission 179870) | Seawater microbial communities from Saanich Inlet, British Columbia, Canada - SI_122_August2016_10_MG | ecosystem: Environmental > Aquatic > Marine > Inlet | place: Canada: British...
TAATCCTTGGAGGATGTAGGGAAATTACAAAGCGGCACGCTGGTTGTTGGCTCGGCTAGTATTTCGGCTAGCGTACTTTCACCAAAAGCTTTTTGAACTGAGGCTAACGCAGCATCCATACGACGATGGAGTGGACACAGATTCACGCCGTGCCCCTTGAGTTCGAGAGGACAACTTTTTCTTTGGACATTAGCGATCTAAAAAAACAACGTATGGTTCGTGCATTTGGCAAGTTGCTATGGGTTCAAAATGATCTGATAAATCGACACTATGCAGCAGGAGCAAAATATTCAGGTGCTGAAGCTGCGTAGGTGACATCTTCAGGCTGAATAAAATATAGTCGGTACAAACACATTAAACGGTGTGTTTCACAAGACGTTGGTGATACTTTATGGATATGCTCACAATTTGTGACATGTTCAGGGTTTGTGACCTGCTCAGGAAATTCTATTTTCACCACGGTTTTCAGCTTGATGGATGACTGCCGGCCACCCAGCGAATTGATTGTTTGGGTTCCCGTCGGTTGCATCAACAGCAAAACGATAGCAGTCGATGTGGTATGTCTTTGCTTCACAGTCGATAGTAACGACACCAAAGCCACTGGCTTTCGAGTGTGCCTTTTTATAGCGTCCTATTTCTGTTCCTTTGGCTTCAGGGTTGCCCACTGAATAGACATAGACTTTATTGCCACAGCCATCGAGATATTCCCCTGTGTTGTTGTAGCCGTGTTCGGGGCGATTCTTGTGTGGCATGCCTACTTCATCAGGAAGCCAGGATCGCGGATATCCGGCGGCGATAGCAGGCGTGCAGAACGCCCAGTTACTGTCTCGCTGTTCGCCGACTCCATACTGGGACAGAGTAGTAAGGTGCTGATCTCCATTAATATGAAGTGCCATAGATTTTCGAATGATATCAATGGCATTGTTTCGTGGTGTCTGTGGCCAGGCACCTGAGTCAAGGTCAGCTTTTAAATATTGTTGTTGACCACCGTGGTGGGTGGCAACACCGGCGAATACGGTTTGGCTGAATAACACTTTCATAGTGTGGCCGCGCCAATCGTCACCCCACTGTTCAAGAAATTTCTCTTGTCGCTCGCCAAGCAAAACAAGGCCTTCTTTATCGAGCACAGTGGTGTCGAATGTAGGGTCCAGGACGTGATCAGCCCTGCCACTACCGGTTTCCACACGCTCCGGTCCACTTTTCCACTGACGATCGGCGATGATAGCAAAGCTTACACCGCCGTAGACAAGATCGGTGTAGTAGACACTGATATCTTGTAAGGATGGATTGGGATTATAGGGAGCCGGATGGTGGCTGGTATTGGTTTTGTGAACAACGTTGACCATCTTGGCCGGTTCACGATAGCCTCCTTTTGAGCTTGCACCACCTTCAAGATCTTTCATTGCAGCGCCGCCTTCACCCCAGATATTCCCTTGGAAGACGTCGTGATCGTCAGGAAGGCAAACGGTTGGGCTGTTCTTCATGGCTTCACGGAATGACCAGCCGAACTGATAAAATTTTCTTAAGTAATTTAATATCGCCGGGTCTGCTGGATCACGAATGATGCCGAACCCACCGTGATTTTCGTAGAGCTGATCACCAGAGAAGTACAGCATATCCAGATCGAGTTTGATGAGATTTTCAGCAACTGGTTCGTAGGGAAATGCGTAGTCATTCTGGCAGGTTAACGCTCCAAGCCGAAGTGAACGACCAGAGGGATTTGACTTGATGAGCCCGCCCCATTCGTTCTGGGTGACGGACCCATCTTTGTGTGTTTCGAGATAGACCAGACGGTATTGAGAAGCCAGCTTCTCTGACCAGTTTGGAATAGTAAATGTGGCGACCCAGGCATCAGGGTCCAGAGTCGCTTCACCGAGTGAATTCCATGCACCATCTTGTTTGATCTGAAGTTCGACGGACTGGTTGTCTTCTTTTCCAAGCGGTCCGGTAAGAGCGCTCATTTTCATAATGAATCCTTGATCAGACCGTGAGTCGCTCAAGGTGTACATAGACCAAAGGAGAGGGCCGAAGGCATGGTCTGGTGAAATTGTGAACGCTTCGCCTTCGAGTTCCCAGTCAGTAAATCGATAGCCATCGACTGCTTCTTGGGTCTTCTTTGGACCAGTGTATTGGCTGACAAGGGCTACATTGCCCAGAATGCTTTTCGCCGGCACGCTGTGGGTTACCGAAGCAGCACTGCCGTCGCCCAGCGTTAATGTGAGCTCAATCATCTTTCCATTTTGTTTTCCGGAGAGAACAAGAATGTTTTCACCACCAGCATGATCCTTCGGTAGTGTCACTGTCTGATTGCCGATAAACAGCTGGTTCTGATCACTATTGATACCCGCATTGATTCCTGATCGTGCGAAACAGTTGCTGCGGTATTCATTGAGATCGCTTTTGACGCCGACTCGAAATCCACCACCACCATCTTTTCCTTCACCTGCGACGAGCCGGACTGCCATGGCAAAGCCCTTTTCAGGATGAGTGATCTGATGAGTCAGGTGATGAATACTTCTATTTTCAGCATTGGAGATGCACTGAGCCCAACCATGTTTTATTTTCCAGTTTTCCATTGGGTTGGCCCAGTAGTCGCCACCGAGCCAGACCCTGTCGTTGGTATTATTCCATGAGCGATCGGTGCCTTTGGTCGCTGCTTCTGTTTGTAGAGCGAGGAAATTTGTCAGGCTACCGGCAGCAAGAATTTTGAGTGAATCACGACGGGAAAGTTTGCTGTGCATAACCATATTCTTGGGTTTTTAAAGATTCTTCTGAAAATAATGAAATGGGAACAGTCTCTTATTCGATCACGACGAACAAGAATACATATCTCTGCATATGCTTTTACATGTGTCCCATATATTCACCAAGGGAAATTCAAAACACTTTAACAAAAGTACGAAAACTGTTCACCGCCCCAAAGCAATCGACTCATAAAGCATGCAGATTTTGAAGAGGAAATATACGTATTCGATCTATCATTTTAGCCGGTTTCTTACTGTACACCATGTTTGAGAAACAGGCTTATAAGGCATTCAGTGGCACGCGGTCTTTGCTCATGAGAAACCTTGAAGTCAATAAATTGGCAAGGCACAGGAAGGAGTGGTCTCTCATCAAGAACGATCAATGTATTTGATTAAAAGTACATCAAGGAAGCCAACTGCTGAGAAGACGAAGATCTCAAAAGAGTGCAGAGGTTTTAGAGATGATTGAATCGATTGATTTCTGCCAGAAAGGTTACGACATCAGTACTCGTAAAAGAAGCAATAGAATGCTGATATTTAAATTAATTTTCAAAAGCTTGAAAGGAATACACAAGAAATTTGCTGCATTACCAAAAACTATCGAACCATTTCCATAAAGGGTGATGAAGAAAAGCGACTATTGAGAAGATGATGGTCTCGTGAAACACAAATCTTTTGGCCATTAGTTTTTTGAATGCACTCGTAATGGCGATCACAACAGTAGTGAGTAGCAAAATCGTCACAGTGGCCTGCCATCCCAACGTAATCCCAACAAGAGTGCCAGCCAATGGGAACGTACTACAAGATGCCGTATCCAGTTGTCTTTGATTGCATATGAGCCGGATACTGCTTGTGAACAACCAACCAATGAGTCCGCCAGCAATGCAGGTTACAGCCGGAAACGTTGACGGTGGTAGAACGTTACTAAAATCTGTGCGTAGGTGAACATAAAATTGAACGGGTTGAAGAGTTGGAATTGCAACTGATAATCCTGCAAAAATACATAGCAGGAACCCTGAAAGCCATTTTGGGCAACGAAGTCGATCCAGATCCATCAGTGACAGCATTAGCAGGCAACTAAATAATGTGGCGTGATAAAGATAGATTCCGATGACCGGCCATTTTGTATAGAGGATGATCCAAAGAATTCCAGCATAGAAATACCGCTTGAACTCAGGAACATTGGTTGCACCTGTCACAAGTTCAAAAAGAAAAAGCGATCCGAATATGGTCGCTCCAATAACTTCAGTCAGAAAGTAGCGAATAGGAATTGTGGATAGGCAATTCCGGCAGCGTCCCTCTAGATTCAGATAACTGATGAGAGGCAAGTTATCAATTCGGCGAATAGGCTTGCCGCATGCGGGGCACGCTGATGATCGCGTGGTAACCGATGCCCCGGATGGGACGCTTTTCGCAACAACATTGATAAAGCTTGCAACACATGCCCCGTAGTATGTGAATACTGCAAATACCAAAAAATTCACAGTTCGGATTCGGAATAATTCATATACATCCAAGTCAGTTGCAGGAATAATCATCTGCTGTTCCCGGAACTGTTCAAGAAATGCATTGACAGACGGAATAACAATCAGATAGCCGGCAAGAACAGCCCCGATAGTCAGCCATGCGAGTGTCCGAAGCGACCACACTCGCTTTAATTTCTGATGGCTTTCACTGTCCACCCCACACCTCCAGCACGAATCTTCAAGTAGGCCCAGACGGAGTTTCGAACCTTGCAGAGATTATACCACGAAAGCGACTCATCATTCACCTTTCGGATTCATCTTAAGGCATCATCTATGATTATCTGGTGCATGAACAAAACAGAGCTCCTGTAAAACATTGAAAACATCGACCCAATAGGCAACATGTATATTGTCTTTACCGTACGATAGATTTTGAATCCTTCTCCATAGTCGCCTCTGATTATTACAACGCTAACGGACCAAACTGCGAGGCCCTCTTTTGACACACTGTGCAGACAAAGGATTTCGTGTTTTAGAAGCCATATTTGCGACTCTCGCAATCACCCTCACGTGGAGTCTCTACTCTCCGGTTGGCACACTGAACAGCCTGCGTAACATTAACTTTGCGAAATACATCCTTACGCCTCTCGACTATAAAATACCTTTTTGGACGTTTCCTATTTATGCCTATTCGATTGCATTTCTTGTAATCCCAATTGTTGCCATCAGTTGTGTATGGTTTCGGTGGCAAGAGAAGGCACACGTGCGCATGGTGATCGCATCATTTTTCCCGATGACATTTCTAGCATTTCTTATTTTCACACTGTTTCCCGTCAGTATTATTTCTATAAAATCGGTCCCCGATTTAAGTGGAATGGCAGGAATCGATATTGAACTACTCCGAGGAACGTACGCAATTACAAATCCTTGGAATGCGTTTCCATCAATTCATATTGCAACTGGCACCCTTGGGTTCAGGTTGCTTCAGGCAACATTCCGAAATAAGGCTGTCTTAATTTTCTACGGCATTTGGTTTCTTGTTATGGCACTCGGAACACTCACCCTTCAGTACCATTCCATTGCCGATGTGCTTGCAGGATTACTCCTCGCAGAATCCACATTTCGGTTAGCTCAGAAATATCAGTCAGAAATTTCAAATTTCTATGATGCGATTTCTCGGACTACACGAATTTCTTTCTGGTTACTATTTCTTGGCACCTTGGTCACTATCCACGGATACGCCTCTGCATACGATTTATACAAAGGGACGATTTAGAAAGCTGCTCTGACCACGTAATTACTTCGCAACGTATCGACTGCGACAAAAATAAAAACTGGCTGTCACGGTTCCTTCAGTTCAACTTGTTTACTATTTTTTAGACCACGGTGAGCCTGAAGAAACCAGTGCCTGCACTACGCAATCGTAACGGCTCTCCCCCAAAGCCGATGCTCTACCCGTTTCTGAAGTGGCATGATCCACCGCTGAAAACCGCTCCTGTTTTTCGAATGACTATTTCATTTTAAAGAGATGAGTAAGCCATTTTTCTTTTTCTGTACGCAAGTACCGACGGGGCAACCCTCACTTTGCATTCTGACTGCTGGCAGCCACATGCTATTGCTCTCGGAATTGTCGTCGTATTCCTGATGAAAAATTCTTGACATCGAGAAGTCCATGCCCTTGCAGATCAATATGGTATTTCTCCCTCATTGCACCAAAACTCAAATCCGTATCGATCAAACCAAGACTATAAGCAACTCTGTCCGAATAACCTGGAAGCATAACTCCGAGACGATACGGACTCACAAACCTGCCTGAAATATGGTTGAGGTGTCGAACAATATTATTCGTGCAGTTATTTGTGATCGTATTATAAAACTCAGGAGTGCTACATAGATGATTCATTCGCTTGGCCATATCAACCAGCATTGCAGAACGAGACTCCGCATCTGCTCGAATCGGGTAAAGAAAAAAACGATCATTCGTTCTCATGAGTCGATTCGCGATCATTTCCCTCTCTTCGCTTAGAATATAAACAAGCTCATAATTGTGAAAAATACCCGGTAGTGGATGAAACGTTTCCCCAATCTCACGGCGTATCTCAATCGAAAATGTCAGGTACCGGTCGTCTTCCTCGCCTGTAAACTCAAACGTTAGAAATGTGTGGGCAAGACTCTCTAGTTGGGTGAAGCACTCAACACCAAACCAAATTCTTTCCAAATCTTTTAATTGGTAGGTTTTGTCAAAGTACCTAACTTCTGAAATCTCTCCGGCCGTATTGAGAAGCACCCTCTGAATATTGGAGAAATTGATCGATGTATTTTTGATCAAAGCAGTCGACAAGACTGACTGATCCTCTACCCACGCCCGATCGTTGGATGGACTTACACATAACCAACCAGCTGTGAGGCAAAATATAAACAGCAAAATCCAAAGACACGTCCGGTACACATCAGAGAAGCACACGAGCGAAAAGACTGTCCCTAGAAGAAAACCTATTGCCAATGTCATGCCAATGAATTTTGGAACAAAAGGCATGAAATACAGAAGCCCGAATCCCCAGATCCACGCTAATAGAGTCATGCAAAGAAGCCCATACCGCAGTGGACCACGCACACAACAAAGGCTTCTTGTTGTCCAACTCTGATTCTCTGCCGGACCTGAAGCAGGGATCATTTCAGTTTCCTCATGATAAAGTCGTCCCTCGTAGCTACCACACCTCTCCGGCTCATTCCTCAGTCTCCTATTTGTCTAATATGAAAATTTAGGTGTAGTTGAGGGCCCTGTATTGCCTGGCACTATGCCAATACCGAGTGAATACTTTACTTCATCCGGCACTGTCGACAGCGTGATGTCACTGCGATTTGCAGTTCGCTCTGTGAATATTGCAATCGTCTCATAGGCCCAGGCGGACTTGAAAACCCGAAGTAACTCCCGGCAATACGATACGTTTTCAATTTAGTATCTCACAGCGTACCGCTTCGCTAGTCAAAGCTGCCATTGTGGCGAATGCATCAAGTGCTGGTCTTCTCATTATTTTTAATTTTTCGTTCGTTCGGTATAAAGCGTGAGGGTAGTGGAGGATAGCAATTGATCCATGTTTATATGCTCAACCACACCAAAAGTAGGTCGCCGCCGATGCCTCTCGCATTTCACAATTTGCCAGGCAAAGATCAGAAACGAGCTGGCTCGTGTAATTTCCTCAACTCGTCAGGTGTAAGCTTCTGAACTTCTCGATCATAGGTCATCAATCCATTGACCTCACCCTCAACATCGGTCGTCTGCGTATACACACCTGCAGCCACACCTCGGCGTCTGAGTTTCATGAGTTCTTCAAACGAGCGTTGATATCGATACCTGTATTCGTCTTTGGTAGCTGGCAAGTCTCCATATCCCCAATTTCGCATTTCTGAATTCCATTGGTGACCGGGGACAACAAAGCCATGACCACCAAACTCACCCACCACCTTCACGTAGTCATTGAATCTCTGATCTTCGAATGGAAACATCGGCTCAGGATAATTATGGCGGTCTACAACATCACCAACGGGAAAGAAGTTCCCACCGCTGGCAATGTTGACCAGACGCGTGATATCAAGATTTTCTATTAACTGACCAACTCGAATGGTCTCGTGCTGACCCCATCGTTCATTGAAGGGTACCCACATTACAATTGATGGATGATTTCGAAGACTTCCCACCATAGACTTTAATTCCTTGACGAACTGCTCATGGCGTTCTACAGGCCATTCATCTTCCACCGGATTTGGAGCAAGCTTGCTCCAAAAAGGCCTTCCGCCAGTGCTTGGCATATCTTGCCAAACCATCATGCCAATTCGATCACAATGAGCATAGTATCGCCGTGACTCAACCTTGATGTGCTTTCGGATCATGTTGAACCCGGACTTCTTCAAATATTCGATGTCAAAACGCATCGCTGCATCACTGGGCGGCGTCAACAAGCCGTCAGGCCACCAGCCCTGATCCAATGTGCCGTAGTGGAACACCACTTTGCCATTCAAGGTCATGCGAATCTGTCCCGCAGGTCCGCGAACAGTTCCTACCTCACGCATGGCTGCATACGACTCGACGCAATCGACCAGTTCTTCACCATCGAACAACTCCATGGTGATGTCGTAGAGACTTGGGCTTTGTGGCGACCAGAGCTTTGCATCAGGAATCCGCACACTTAAAGCGGCGTCAGCAATACCAACTACGCGTTCACCATCACGAACAGTAATCACGATACGCTCTGCCTCGAATGGCTTCCCCTCGAGGGTTGGCAGCACACGCAACGTGCCCTCAGCTATCCTGGGCTTCATTTTGACCATGTGAAAATGTCGGTCGGGCACGTCCTCCAACCATACGGTCTGCCAAATTCCTGACACGCGGGTGTAATAAATCCCTTTGGGCTGCAGTGATTGTTTTCCGAGGGTCTGCGATGGTGCGGTTTGGTCAATCACACTCACGGTCAGCTCGTTATCCCCCGGATGTACCGCATCGGTGATGTCAAACTTGAATGGATCACTACTCCCTTTGTGTGAACCAATTTTTTTTCCATTGAGATAAACGGTGCATTCATAATCGACCGCTTCGAAATGCAGATGAGTGCGATGTCCGTCACGAGTCTGATGTCGGAACATACGTCTGTACCACAACGTCTGATCAGGCGCGAGTAGCCGCTGCACACCACTAAGTGCTGATTCCACGGGAAAGGGCACAAGAATATCCCCCTGATAGTCTTTGGGAGTCACCCCATTCTTGTAGATCGCATACTGCCATAAACCATTGAGGTTCTTCCAGTTTCCATCGCGACGAAACTGGGGGCGTGGATATTCCTGCCAAGTATTCTGGGGAGTTACCTGTTTGCCCCAACGAGTCAACATTGCCTCGGAAGATACCTTCCATTCACCACTGGCAACAGATGCCAGAGTCATAAGAAAGAAGCAGTAACAAAATCTCATGTACCTCTACCTTTTTTAAAAATGAAAACTGCCCGGTAGCAGTGGCATTCCTCGCTCTCAGGCATGCAGCTGTCACACGTCTCGAACAATACTCATCCTACCCGGCGAAGCTAGAAACAAAATGAGACGATCCGTACACGTATTGAGACATATTGTCAGGCGTACTATGTCGCTAAATTGCTTGCGTTGTGAATGGTAGAGCTAGCGACAAGCGGTGATGGGACGTCTGTATTTTTTGCCAGAGCCGCCTTCAATGAAAGACTTACAGGATTGAGATCTCTGCGTGACTGTCGATTTCGAGAAGTTACGCTCTACTTTTTCTGGCGTTGCTGCAGTTTCTTCTTTTTAGGCAAGCCGTTAGGTGAAACATTGCATCGCTCGGCCCAAGCCGACCACATTGCAGTGAGCTTTTTTACTCGATCAGGTTCCGTGCTGGCCTGGTCGTATTGCTCCGTACGATCCGACTTGAGGTTGTACAATTCCCAAGGTCCCTTGCCGCCAAGACGAACCAGCTTCCAATCATCGACACGAACTGCGGCATTCCCTTCGTGCTCCCAGTAGATCGCCTCCCGCTCGAGCAGTCTGCCATTCAGCACCGGACGCAAACTGACGCCCTCCATCGGCTGAATTGTCTCTCCACCATATTCTTTGGGGTACTCTGCGGCTGTCAGGTCAACAATCGTCGCCATGATGTCAATCAAATGTGCGGGCTGATTGCGCCAAGCGCCACGATCTTGAATGCCGGCTGGCCAATGCGCAATCAGTGGTGTGGCAATACCTCCTTCATGGTTGAAATGTTTGTATTTTCGGAATGGCGTGTCCTGCATCCAAGCCCATGACTCGCCGCAGAACCAATTCGAATCAGGTGTGGTTGGGTCTCCTATGTTCTT
>Ga0233432_10006407_pt1 | contig 10060 bp, 4 predicted proteins | sample SI_122_August201_6_FD_179870 | JGI IMG/M metagenome (GOLD analysis project Ga0233432, IMG submission 179870) | Seawater microbial communities from Saanich Inlet, British Columbia, Canada - SI_122_August2016_10_MG | ecosystem: Environmental > Aquatic > Marine > Inlet | place: Canada: British...
TCGCGTCGCGCGTCGTGCGCGATGCCGATTGCGCGGGCGCGGTGACTCGTCTGGCGCGCGACGCCGGTCTGGCGCTCGCCGCCGGCGCGGGTGCCGTGCGCGCGCGCGCGACGGCGTTCGCCGCCGCCGCGGAGATGGCCAGGCACGCCGACGCGCTCGCGCTCGCCGTGCGCGACGCCGGGATCGTCCCCGACGCGTTGTTGGCGTGCTGCGAGACAAACGATTTGTTTGTAACCGAGGCGGCGGCGACGCGCGAGGCGGCGACGGCGTGCCTTCGCGCTCTGGCCAGCAAGACGCCTGAGCTGGCTGAATCTTTGATCGAGGCGGGCGCGGCGGCGTCGCTGACGGACAGCCTGAGTTTGGAGAAGGGCGGGAAAAGAGCGGCGCTCGCCGCGCAGACCCTCGGTTTCCTCGCCGACTACAAGCCGTCCACCGCGGCGGCGGTTTGCGGCGCCGACGGCGGACGCGCGCTGGTGCGGTGTTTGGAGCGCGCCGAAACCGGCGACGTCGCCGCGGCGGCTGCGTGGGCGCTGGGCTGCGTCGCCAGGCACGGCACAAACACGGCTTCCGTGCTCGCCAAGAACGGCGCGATCCGCGCGCTGCTGAGCTGCTACGCGGGCGTGCAGGCGGACCGCCACCTGACGCTCCGCGAAAAAGCCAAGGCGAGCCTCAAGTCGTTGATCAAAAAGTGCGGGGGGCTGGAGACGATTGACGCGCTTGTCTCCGCCGAGACCCCGGGGCCGATTTTAAGGCACGTCCTCTCGGAGTTCGCCGAGCGGCTGGGGAAGGACGTCGCGGCGAAGCGCGCGTTCGTCACCAGTGGGGGGCTCATGCGGCTGCAGGGCGTGCTGCGCGCGCACGAGAAGGACGTCGCCGCGGCGGCGGCGGCGGCGGCGGCGGCGGCGAAGGGGGACGTCGCCGGCGCGGCGGTGACGTCTTTTTCGACGTCGTCGGCGGCGATTGGCGAGTTGCGGCCCCTGCTGGACGAGCGGGCGTTGAGGGACGCCAAGAAAATCAACAGCGTGTTTCCCCCGGATGTCGTGAGCTATTACTTGTATTGCTAACGCAGCGCGCGACGTGACGCAGTAGACTATCGAACGCGCGGCGCGCGTAGTCCGAGGGCCCGAGACGGACGTCGGAGTGCAGTCGTCCGCGAAGTGGGCACTTTTTCTTTTTTTTCGTCTTCACGCACCCGAGTGTTCGATGCGTACTCCCGCGCGCACCCTCGGCATGTCTGCGCCGAGCGACCGCGCGCTCCGGCGCGCGCGCTCGCTGGCGTCGCACGTCACGGCGTCGTCCACAGGCCGAGATGGCTCCGGACCCGGCTCGACGGAATCGCCCGAGTCGTGGGTGCGTCGCGAGGGCGAGCGGTTCGGCCCGGGAGAGTGGTTGGTGGTGGATCAGACCCGGGTGGACGCCTTCGCGGAGTGCACCGAGGACCGCCAGTGGATCCACCGCGCCGGCGCGGCCACGCCGTTCGGCGGGCCCATCGCGCACGGGTTCCTGACGCTTTCGCTGCTTCCCGCGCTGTGCAAAGACGTCCTCCCGAGCCACGCGTGGGTCGCCTCGGAGATCAACTGCGGGTTCAACAAGATGCGGTTCGTCTCGCCCGTGGCGGTGGGGGCGCGAATAAGAGCGGCGGTCGAGCTGGTACGCGCCAAGGCGCTCGCGCCGCCGGCGCGGGGCGTGGAGACGGTCACGAAGGTCACGGTGGAGATCGAGGGCAACGCGAAACCGGCCCTGGTCGCGGAGTGGGTCACCAGGCAATACGCCGCCGCGTGACCTTCCGCGCCGCCGGCGGCGAGTTCGACCGCGGTCCTCGCGTCATTCGCGTAGCGTCGCGCGTAGCCGACGAATGGACGCGTCTGTCGCGTTTCACAAAACTAGAGACTCCCTCATCACACCCTTTCACGACGCATGATGATCGCGATCGCCGACCGCGACGCTTTGACGCGCTCCTTCTCCACCAAGACGCGCTCCAATGTCGCGTTTACTCGTCCCCGCCCTTGGGCCCGCCCGCCTGCTTGGCCATGATGATCTGGTCCACGCGGAGCACCGTGGTGACCGCCTCCACCGCCAGCTTGAGCGCCCACCACTTGACGAGGAACACGTCCGCGATGGACTCCTTCGCGGCGAGGTCGCACCACTGCGCGGCGCCGGAGACGTCCACGCCGGCGTTCGTTTCGCCGGCGGCGTGTGCGGCGTACAGGTTGTACACGACGTCCGTCGCGTTGAGTCCCGCGTTTTCGGCGAGCGTTCTAGGAACAACCTCCAGCGCGCGCGCAAATTTTTCAATAGCGTACTGGTCTAAACCGGTTTGTTTCCTGCCAAACGCCGCCAGCCTGTGCGCGAGCTCAATCTCCGTGGCGCCGCCCGCGGGTAAAGTCCTCGAGTCCTTGGTGAGCGCCTTGAACGCGTTCACGCCGTCGTCCACCGCGCGCTCGATGTCGTCCATGACGTTCTCCGTGGACCCGCGCAGCACAACCGTCGCGACGCGGCTGGTGGCGTCGTTCTGCTGCACGACGACGCACTTGGTGCCGCCGATTTCTTTGACGTCGATGCTGGAGACGTACCCGAGCTCGTCCGCGGAGGGGCGCCCGAGCTTGATGATGCCGGTGGAGTTGGTGGCGCGGCAGAAGCGCCTGAGCTCGAACTTGGAGGGCATCTTGATGGCCATCAGCCCGTAGCGCTCGATGAAGTGCATGGCCATCTCGCCGAAGCTCTGGCCGGACACGACAACCTTGGCGCCCGAGTCGGCGATCATCTTGATGTACTCCTCCATCTTCTGCTCCTCGCCCAGCGAGTAGGACTCGAGGTCCTTCGCGCTCGTGATGAGCACCGTGCCTTTGGTCTCCGTGGAGCTCGTGTCCACGGCGCAGCCGAACACCGCCACCTTGGCGTCCTTGACGTGCTTCACCGTGCCCTCGCAGTCGCGGCGGATCACCATGCCCTGCACGACGGTGTTCTCGTGCATGGTGGACCCGACAATCTTCGAGACGCGCACGTTGTCCACGTTGAAGTTGAGCGCGTTCTTGGGGCACACGTCGATGCAAGCCTCCGCGCACGTCTTCGCGAGGATCTCCTCGTGCCCGAACTGCTTCGACGAGAGCGTGCCCTTCAGCCGCGCCGCGACGGCGAGCTTGTCTTTGATGTCCAGCGTCTCAGACCCCGGGACCACCAGCTCATCCAGCCACTCCAGCGTCTTCCCCAGCGCCTTCTCGTACCCCTCGATGATCTCCGAGGGGTGCAGACCGTCGCGGATCAGCTCCTCGGCGTGCCCCAGCAGCTCGCCCCCGAACGTCACCACGAGGTTAGTGCCGTCGCCAATCTCCTGCTCCTGCGCCTGCGCCGCCATCACCAAGAGCCTCGCGGCGGGGTGCGCCACCTCCAGCTCGCGCACGATCACGGCGGCGTCCGAGGTGACGAACAGCCGGTCCAGGTGGTTGATCACCATCTTGTTCATGCCTGCGATCAAGGAAAGAGAGACAGCGCAGAGGGTGGTCGCGGCGGTCAGCGGTCGGCGGCGTTTTCTCACGTTTTTCGTGCGACACACGTTGGGACGAAACGTTGACCGAGAGACGCGCGTGTCTGTTCGTTTTTGGGCGCCAGATCTGCGTTCTTTGGGAGCGTGGGCCTTACCGTTGGGACCGAGCGAGGTGCGCGTGATCTTGGAGAGCTGCTTGCACGCCTCGACGTTCTTGATCACCGCCTCGTCAAGGCCGGACATGTGCTTGTGGCCATCCTGCGCGCGCGAAGAGGGACGATCTGTCAGGTCGGCGCGAAACTCGCAACCGCGATCGGGCGTGGAAAAAGAGCGCGCAGGTGGCGATCGCGGCAGCGATCCGGCCGGGAGGACGCACCTTGAGCATGGACTGGAGCCCATACGGCATGCCCGCCATCTTGCCGGATGATGCACGTAAACGCGACGAACTGGTTTACGGTGTGGCGCGCTCGAACCGTCCGAACCGCCTCGGGAAGTGAGGGCGTTCAAAGCGTCGGGCGCGCTTTTCGAAACTCGAGTACTCGACCTCGCCCGATACCATACCCCGAGTCGCGAGTGCGAGAACTGCGAGTGAAGGACTGAAGGTGTTTTAGTCGTAGTACACGTTGAACGCGAGAGCGAAGCTCTCGCGGTCGTCCACCCGCGGCCCAGTCGTCCGCGCGCGAGAAGGGGCACCCCCGCCCCGCTCCTAAGAGACGAGGCGGATGGACGCCGGGACGGAGGCTTCGGTCCTCGGCGCCCTGTCGCGTCCCGTCGCGTTTGTGGTGCTCATCCTGGCGTTCCTCGCGGGCGCGTGGGTCGGCCGAGGCTCCGTGCTCCTCGAGACGCGCGCTCGGCGGCGGCACCTGGACGAGGCGGTCGGCAAAATCGTCGCGGGGGTGGTCGAGGGCTTGAAGGGCACCTCGGGTGTCTCCACTCCCGCGCCGACGAACGCCGCGGCGGACGCGGTGACGCCCATCGTGCGGGGCGTCCTCGCCGGGCTCGCGACGCCGAGGCGACACGCCGATGCCGACTCGGGCGCCGACGCGGCGCGCGACGGCGGCTCTGCTTCGCGCGAAAGGCGCGAAGGCTCCGGGATGGCGTCGCCTCCCTCCCGGCGCCTGAGCGCGCGCGCGCGAGCGCGCGCCGAGGCGGCCGCCGCGGAGCAGACCCTGGCACGCGCCGAGGCTGTGGCGTCTGCGGCGGCGGCGGCGTCGGCGGCGGGGCGCGCGGACATGTCCACGAGCTCGGCGCCGCTTCCAGGCTCCGACTCCGACTCGGACGACGCGGCGGAGAGAGAGGTCACCTCGAGGTCTGTGCCTGTGGAGGAGACCGTCATCGCGACCGTTATCGACGGAACCGACGAGACGACAAGGACCGCGGATGACGCCGAGGACCGCGTCTCCGAGACGAACGACTTACCCGTGGAGATGGACGTGGACGCGTCCATGGAGGATGCGTTTCAAACGGAGGACGGGGACGGCGGCGACGTCCCCGCGGACGCGCCCGCCGACGTCTCTTCGTATGAAACGTTTTTTGCGCGGACGGAGAGCGCGGACGGCGACGCGCCGGAACACAACCGTGACGGCGAACAAAAACAAAACGAAAACGAACGAAACGCGTTTCATGTCCCGCGGCCTGAGGTGCTCTTCGGACCCGACGAAGATGACGAGAAAAACGCGTCGCTCGCGGAATCGCGCGGCAATTCGCACGCGACGCCGGCGAGCGAGGGTCTCGCGCCGAGGGTCTCGCCCGACGCCGCTGTTTCAACCCAAGAGCCCGAGTCCCCGACGCGCCTGGCGGCCGTGGCGGCGCACGAGGCGCAGCGCGCCGCCGAGATCGAGCGCCAGCGCGGCGCGGCGAAGGCGGCGAAGAAGGCGGCACGCAGCGAGCGCGTCTTGGCCGAGCGCATGCTCTCGCACCGGAAGGGCATCGAGGAGGCGGAGGCGCGCGCCTCGGAGATGGACGACGCGCGCGCCGACGCGCAGCGCTTCTTGGAGCGCTCGGGCGCGCACGCGCTCGCCGCTGCGGGATGCATGGGCGCGACGTTGCTGCGCCTGGAGCTCATCGACACCACAGCCGCCGATCTGCGCTCGATGCCTGAGAACAAGCTGGAGGGCGCGTACAAGCGCGCGCTCGCGAAGAACCACCCGGACCGAAGCGCGGCGCGCGGCGACGACGTCGCCGCGGCGGCGCGGTGCGAGGAGACGTTCAAGCTGCTCCAAGCCGCGCACCTCCGCTGGACGGAGATGGGCAAGCCCATCGGGGACGCCGCGGACGCGCGCGCGCGCGCGGCGTATCCGTTCGGCGCGCACACGTCGTCCGCGGCGACGTCGTCGCCGCGGACGAACCCCGGCTCGCCGGGGTTCTACGCGTCGCGCCGGACGCAGGCGGCGGCGGCGGCGGCGGCGGCGGCGGCGTCCGCGGCGGCCGCGGCTGCGAACGGGGGAGGGCGCTCGTGGCGGCCGGGCGAGTCCGTGAACGCGGGCGCGCCGCCGTCGGGCGCGGCGGGCACGGACTACCGCGACGCGTTCCGGGAACGCGCGCGGCGAAGCGCGGCGGCGGCGGCGGACGCGCTGCGCCGCGAGGAGGAGCGCGTCGCCGCCGAGCTCGCAGCCGAGCGCGCGCGTGAAGCGTCGCGCGCGCGCGCCGAGGAGGCGCGCCGCGCCGCGGAGGCTGAGCGCGCTCGGCGCGAGTCTGCGGCGCACCGAGCAAAGGCTGCTGAGGAAGCCGCCGAGCGCGCCGCCGCGTTCGCTTCGGAGGCGCGACGCCGGGCGCGCGACGAGAACCTCGAAGCCGCGGCGGCGGCGGATGCCGCGTTTGCGGCGGCGACGACTCCTCCGCCGCGAGACGATGATGTTTCTCCGCGCGACGGCGACGAGAACGAAACCGAGTTTCTCGCGCGAGAGCGTTCGCCGGCGCGGTTCAAGGCTCGTCGGCCGCCGGCGCGCGAGGACCCGGGGGCGGAACGGATCGAGCGCAACATGGATAAGCTGTGAGTAGTGACATACGAACGTTACATCGCATCGTAGTCTACGTTATGCTTCTGACGCTTCTTGACAGTCGTTCTACGTACTCGAACATAGACTAATACGTAATGAAAACCTTTTCGAGACGATCGACGGTCGAACGATACCTTTTCGATCATCGCCACGGTTGCGGCGGCGACGCGCTTCGCGGTTTCGGTTCCTCGAGCGCGGCGGTTTCGCCCGCGCCGCGGCCCAGTCGCGCGCGCTCGAGACGAAGGCGCGTGCGTTCGTTCTCCGCCTCGATCAGCTCCAGCCTTATCTCCCAGTCCGGCCGGTCGCCGCTCTGCTGACGCTGCGACAAACGGAGCTTCTCCAGGGAATCCGCGCGGGACGCGCGCGCGAACCGCCGCGCGGACTCGTCGAGTTCCGCCAGAGCGAACGCGCTCGCCGCCGAATTCGAAAAATCCGCGGCGTCGTCGCCGCGGTCGCTCTCGCCTCCATCTCGCGCGCTCGCCGGACGCGCCGCGGCTTCTTTTTTGCCCGAAACCGCTTTTTCTTTCTCGCGCGATTCCCGGATCGAGCGCGCCGCCGCAGCCGCCGCGTCCGCCTCGAGCGCGGCGTCGGCGAGGATGGAGCGCCGCCGAGGCGCGTTCGATTCGGCGCCCGGCGCCGATTCGGAAATCGCCGCCGGCGCCGGCGGGTCAGAAGACGCCGCCGTCTTTCGCCGCGACGCCGTCGCGGTTCGCGCGTCCACCTCCGGGAACCACGGCGCGTGCCTCCGACTCGCCGGCTGCGAGAGAACCAAGAGACTGTCGTCGTGAGCCGTCGCATCGGCAGTCGGTCTCGCGTTCTCGTCGCCGCCGCCGGACTCGCCGCCGGCGGCGGTTTCCGATTTCGGTCCGTCCCCGCCGCGAACGCTCCGCGCGAGGTCGGCGAGGGCCTGTTCCAACCCGCGCATCGTCGACGCGCTGCGGCTGGTCTGCTGCAACACCTCGCGTTCCGCGAGCCCGAGCCGCTCCACGACCGTCTCCACCTCCCGCTTGCGCTTCGCGGCGTCTTCGTCGCGACGCTGGCGCTCGACGCGACGCGCCAGAGCCTCGGACTCCTCGCGCAGAGACGCAACCTCCGCCGCCGCGTCGCGCTCCGCCTGCCTCGCGCGGCGCAGCGCCTCCTCCGCCTCCGCCGCCATGGCGTCCACCTCCTTCCTCGCCGCGAACGCGTCGATCGAGCGGCGCTCGGCGGCGTCGCGCTGCGCGAACGCCTCGCGAGCTTCCGCGGCGAAGGCATCGCGCGCGGCGCGAGCCTCGTCCAGCTCGAGCTTCAACCCGGCGGCGACGTCGCGCGCCTCCTCCGCCGCCGCCTCGGCGTCGGCGCATTTCCGCTCCGCCGCGCGCGCCGCCAAACGCGCGCTCTCGAGGTCGCTCGCGGCTTGCCTGGCGGCGCGCTTCGCGCCCGCGGCGACGCCCTCGCGCGCGCCATCCGCGGCGGCGGCACGCGCGTCCGCGTCCGCCGCGCGCCGCTCCGCGGCGTCCAGGTGCGCGGTGGACGCGCGCAGCGCGTCCACCAGCCGGTCGCGCTCGGCGGTGAGCGCCACAGCCTCGGCTTCGCTTTCCCTGGCGTGCGCGTCGAGTCTCTCGCCGACGTCGTCGGCGGCGCCTCGAAGCGCCTCGAGCTCGGCGCGCGCCGCGGCAGCCTCGTCGAAGGCTGCGTCCGCTTCTCTCCTCGCGTCCGCGGCCATCGCGACGGACGCAGCCAACTCGGCGCGAAGCATTTCGTGTCGCTCGTTCGCCTCTTTTTCGCGCGCCTCGAATATCGCGCGCGACTCCTCGCCGAGCGCCAAGTCGGCGCGCAGACGTTCAATCTCCGCCAGAGCCTCACCCTTTTCCTCTCCGAGCGCCCTCGCGGTGTCGTTCGCCGCGGCGAGCCGAGACTCGTTCCTCTCGCGCTCAGCGGAGATGGAGAGCTCGCGATCACGCGCCTCCTTGGAAAAGACCTCGCGAACGTCGCCGGCGCTCCGCCGCGACGTCTCGAGTTCGGCGGCGAGCGCGCGCGCGTTTTCGTGCGTCTCGGAGGCTCGTTGCCACGCGCGCTCCGCGTCGAGCACGGCGGCGTCTTTCTCCTCCGTGCGCTTCCTGAGCTCCGCGCGCAACGTGCCGAGCTCGACGCGCAGACCCTCAGCCTCCGCGTGCGAACGCATCGCCACAGCCGTCGCGGCGGCGGTCGCCGCGTCCGCGGAGGCGTCCGCGGAGGGACCCTCCACGGAACCCGTTTCGTCCCCGGCGGGCGTTCCGTCGAGAGGCACGTCCCCGTCCTTGGACCGGTAGTACGCCGCCGCGGCGGCGGCGTTGACGGCCGCCGACGAAGACAGACGCGCCGCGGTGGCCCTCGCCTCGTCAGCCTCGGCGCGTAGAGTCGCCAACTCCGCGCGAAGAGCCTCGATCGTCCGGAGGCTCTCCTCCGACGGCGACGCGTCCGAAGCCAAAGGCTCTCCGTCGGACGAGAGCGTCTCTTTCGTCGGGTCGGCGACGGCGAAGCTCCTGGCGCGCGACTCCGCGGCGGTGGCCCTCGCCTCCGCCAGCTCCGCCCTGTTCTCCGCGAGCCTCGCGCGCGTCTCCGCGGCGGCGGCATCCGCCTTCGCGGAAGCAGCCTCGGCTCGCGCGGACTCGGCGTCGCGCGTCGCATCGCGCGCGCGCGCCGTCGCCGCCGCCAGCTCGGTCCGCGCCTCCGGCGACGCGTCACGCGAGTCTCCCGCGCCCGCCGACGATGAGTCGCGAAGCACGTTCGCCACCTCAGCCTCCGCGACGGCGCGCTCGCGCGCAGCCACCGCGCGCTCGCGCGCGGCGAGCGCGCGCTCGGCGTGCTCGGAGCGCTCGGCGGCGCGCTCGGCGGCGCGTTGGTTGGCGCGCTCGGCTTCCGCCACCGCCGCATCCGTCTTGGAGACGAGCTCGGTTTTCGGCGCGTCCCGCGTCGCGGCGCCTTCGCTTTTCGCGGCATCCGCGGGCGAGGGCGCGGGGGTGCTGTACGTGGCGGCCGCGGGCTCGGAGACAGGAGGCGCGGTCATGTCTTGCAGGATGTCGTTCACGGTGGAGTCGACGGCCTGGAGCACGGCGGCGACGACCGGGGGGGGGCCCGCGAGGATCACCTCCCTCCGCGCGTCGTTCACGGTCACCACGAGACTCAGCGCGTCGTCCGCGGCGTGCGACCAGCTGGTGATGGACTGGAACGGGAAGTTCCCGAGCGTGCCTCTCGAGCCGGAGAGCTTCACGCCCTTGCGCGAGACCACCACGGTGACGGACGTCGTGTCCTTGCCGGTCTTATCCCGGACCCGCAGTCCCTCGAACGACTGCGAAGGGGACGTCATTTCCTCTGTCGAACGGCGCAGCCGGTTCCGGGACGTCAGATTTCGGTGCTCGGAAGACCACCGCGCGAGTGTCGCGCCTTCTCCCCTCTGCTCAGACGCCCCTCCCTCCAGGGCTCGAGCCGCGTAGCTTGTGCGCGCGCCAGGCGTGAGCGCGCGCGACTTGTGCTCGGGGCCCGAGACTCTCTTCCAGTCTCGCGCGCTTCGGCTCCTCCGACACTCGCGCATAAAAGCTCATCATCATGGCGTTTT
>Ga0233432_10006408_pt1 | contig 10060 bp, 8 predicted proteins | sample SI_122_August201_6_FD_179870 | JGI IMG/M metagenome (GOLD analysis project Ga0233432, IMG submission 179870) | Seawater microbial communities from Saanich Inlet, British Columbia, Canada - SI_122_August2016_10_MG | ecosystem: Environmental > Aquatic > Marine > Inlet | place: Canada: British...
CGATCCGGTTGTGACCGATCCGGTTGTGACCGATCCGGTTGTGACCGATCCGGTTGTGACCGATCCGGTTGTGACCGATCCGGTTGTGACTGATCCGGTTGTGACTGATCCGGTTGTGACTGATCCGGTTGTGACTGATCCATCGGCATCACCGATTGTAAATTACGATAAGGTGCTTGCTGCTTATTTCCCTGAGTGGGGAATCTACGGCAGGGACTATCAGCTTGCAGATGTGCCAGCTGATGAGTTGACTCATCTCATCTATGCATTTGCTGATCTTAACGCGGCCGGTGAAATGACTCTTTTTGACTCGTATGCCGCAACTGAAAAGCGATTCAGTGCCGAAGAAAGTGTTACAGGTGAAGCTGACCAGTGGTACTATCCACCAGAAGATCCTCGAAGTGAGCAGACTATTTGGGGCAACTTCAACCAACTTGCTCTGTTAAAAGAAGCGAATCCTCATCTGACTCTCAGCATTGCTGTTGGTGGTTGGACGCTTTCTGATCATTTCAGCACAGTCACATCCACTCAGGCTGGTCGTGATACGTTCTCGGATTCGATTGTCGAGTTCCTCACGACATACCAAGTCTTTGATGGAATTGACTTTGACTGGGAGTACCCAGGTGGAGGTGGAGAGTCTGGTAATTCAGCCAGTCCTAATGACGGAGCAAATTATGCTCTACTCATGACCGATGTTCGAGCGAAACTCGATGACCTCGGCAGTGAACTTGGCCGGACCTACGAAATTTCGATTGCTTCGCCAGGTGGACTCGACAAGATTGCGAATTTCAATCTTGCTGGGTTGGCCCCGTCAGTCGATTTCTTCAATGTCATGACATATGACTTCCACGGTACGTGGGAAGATACGACAGGTCACCAAGCGGCCTTCACGGGCGATCCTGTCGGCTATGACATTGAGACCTCAGTGGATGCATACCTAAACGCAGGCGTTGCTCCAGAACAGATCGTCCTCGGAGCGCCACTTTATACGCGAGCGTGGAGTGGCGTCGCCGATGGTGGTGACGGTGGTTATAACGAAGCCTCAAGCGGTGCAGCACCTGGAACCTATGAAGCAGGAAACTACGACTACAAAGACTTGTTGTCGCAGATTAATGCTGGAGCCGGGTGGGATCTCTACTGGGATGACAATGCTCAGGCAAGTTATGTCTATAACGCAGGGCAGGATATCTTTAGTTCATTCGAGACTACAACATCGATTGCACTAAAGGCAGAGTGGGCCGATGCGATGGGATTAGGTGGAATGATGTTCTGGGATTTATCAAATGATGCCACGGACTCTCCGGATAGTTTAATCTCCGCAGCATTCCGTTCGATGGTGCTCGAAGAAGATATGGCTGAGATTCAGTCAGATTCATCACTACCAGACCCAATCATAGTGGGCGGTGATGGAGAAATAGGTCCTCTTCCTTTATGAATCGATTCTCAACTATGGGCAGATGACGTTTTGTAATCTGCTGGGTTGTCTTTTGGGGCGATCAGAACAATTGTTCTGATCGCCTTTTTTTGAGGTATTCTCGTTGTTTCTGAATGAGCCGAACCAGAGTGGGAGTATAGGAATGGTGCAGGAAAAACAGTCTGCTTGCCACCTGTGCAGTATGTTCAAAAGCCTGAAATATAGTTTGCACGATCAGTTTGACGGCTTTTTGTAATAACATTTTTACCAGTACATATAATGGCATCATGCCGAAAAAGAAAACAAATACGAAATGGTTTATGGAGCAGGTTGAGAATGAGCAATCTGGTCTCAAGGGGTTCATTCGCATGCTCGGTGTCAGGCCGGAGTCGGTGGATGATATTGCACAAGAAGCTTTTGTCATTGCGTACAAGAAACTTGAGATGTTCGAGCGGGGAACCAACTTTGGTGCATGGTTGAGAACCATAGCAAGAAACCTCGTCCGAAATGAGCTTCGTAGACAGGGTCGACGACGTGTTCTAGCAAATGATGTTGCTGAGTTCTTATTGAGTAGAGCAGATGAGAAATCAACACACCCAGGTATCGAGGTTGAACAGGCAGAGCAGCATGAGCAGCAGGTTTCAGCACTTCGCAAGTGCCTGCAGAAACTTCCTGCAAGAAGTAGACGGCTCGTTCAGCAGCGATATTTTGAGCAGCTGTCTTTAGGTGTTATCGCTGCGGATGAGGATACGAATGCAAATAATGTGAGCCAGATTTTATTTAGGCTTCGTTCAGCTCTATCAGACTGCATTCAGAAGCAACTCGGAGACATAGGGGTCTGATGTACAAGCATTTTGAAAATGTTGGGGCTAGCTAAAAATGACAAAATCAAATATCAAAAATGACACCCTTTCTAAAGCTTTCGAGAAGGACATGGGTTTGCCTCAACAAAATGATTCTTTTGAAGGATCAATGGGCCGGATTGTTGATGGTGAACCATTGCCGGGTGACGAACAGATTGTAATTGATCATTTGCGCTGTCACCCTCAGTGTGTTCAGCAGATCGAAAGCCATCTGTCCATGGATGCCATGCTTTTTGATGAGGCGAGATGCGACACGCAGGCTTTCATTGAGTCAGTGAGAGTGTCAATCGAAGCTGAAAAGACGAAGTCTGTGTTCGTGAGAGATGTTCAAGAAGCTATTTTCGGTAGTGGTTTTGGTGGTATCAGTTTGAAGTGTGATCTTGGTGATGCAATCACCTCCCAAAGAAAGTGGCTTGGGCACTCCGTGGTGCTGACTCTTGCATGTTCATTGCTTTTGGCCAGTTTGCTTGCTGGCGGTATCTGGAACGCAGCAGCGATTGGTGAGCCAGTTCTTGTGCAGGTGGACCGGGTTGCTGGAACAACGTCTTTTACTGCTGGTGATCAAGTAGATTTACGGACACTTGTTTTGCCGGAAGGAACGGTTGATTTACGACTTCCTTCTGGTGTCATGCTTGAATGCCAATCGCCGCTTATGGCGAGATTTGAGCATCCGATGCGACTTCATCTTTCTCAAGGACGCATTGACATAGACGTCGGAGAGGAAGGTGCTGGATTTACTGTTGTCACCCCCGTTGGTGAGGTCGTTGATCTTGGGACGAGATTTGCTGTGAATGCTTCAGTTGACGGGGAGGTGCGGGTGGCGGTTCTCTCAGGCCAAGTTGAATTGCGTTCTCAAAAAGTTGGTACAGTGAGTCTTTTCGATGGGGAAGCCGTTCGACTCAGTGGGTCGCAGGCACCGCGACGTCTTCACAGTGTTGAGATTCGGAACCATGGTATTGATCACGATCGAAAAGACTCTGTTATTCATTCTGTCAGTGATAACGTAGATCTCCCAAAAACTCGTCGATTCTATGGCCTCGTTCCATCTGGCATGCGAGATGGCGTGCGAGCATTCCGTGACCGTACACCCAAGTGGGAGTCAGTCCCGGGGGAGGATTTCCCTGACGGACTGCTTGGCGCTGATTTGATTCAGACGTTTCAAACACATCGATTTCAACGCAAATTTCAGTTGCACTTTTCAACAAGCCAACCGAGTCGCATCTATGTTTTTTATGATGCCCGATATAGTCCACCTGATTGGCTCGCGCGAGATTTTGTAAATACGGGTATACAAATTCGTTCGGCTGGATGGCGGTCGAATTCAATTGCCACTCGTGGAATTGAAGCCGATGCCTGGGGAAATGTGGCCATCCCACATGATATTTGGTGTCGTGATATAAATCGCGCGACATCAGTGGTATTGGGACCGCCCGTGCTTTCAGAGAAAGATCTGAATGCGACGTCGGAGTTTGAAGGTGTAAAGCCTTCTATGTACGGCATCGCGGTGCAGCCAATAGCACCTCCTGTTACAAATATTAGCAAAAACACAGTTGATGGTCGTCGAGTGAAAGCGATATCAGTCGGGATCACAAAGTAATTATTGTAGAGAGACTGAATAATTGTTTTCGAGGAACTGGCTAAAACGGCACAACTGCTCGTAGTTCTGATCGATCAAGTGGCCAGTGCAGGCGCTCTCCGGTGAGTGATGAAGCATAAATTGCCTCATTCATCTCTGTCAGTGTTAAGCCTGTAAACATGCCGGTTTCAGGTTCTCGATCCGATTGAATAGCATCAACAAGATCCGCCACGGCCAAGCGTCCCCAGGAAGCTCTGACTTCTGACCGGTTGATGCCTTGGTCTGTAAGGTCAGGAGAAAGTCCTTCATCACCGATTGGTATCCATGGGTACGTTCGATTCATTCGCCATGCTGGAGCAGCTCGGAAGTATGCTTGCGGAATAAAGTCCGGCCGAATGTGTATCTCACCTTTTGTGCCAAGGAGGGTGATTCCAAAGTTTGGTTGTTTAAGCCCGGCTTCCCGCGTGCTTGCAAAAAAACCAGTTGAGCCATTAGCGAGACCAAAGGAAGCGGTGATACTATCACCAGCGATCATGGGAAGTCCTTCAGGCCCAGGACTAAAATCATTCAGAGCTACCGGCTTCCCCTCTTTTGTTACTGTCGCACTGCACCACTGAGGCGCACCGCCGAAGTACACCATCAGATCAAGAACATGCGGGCCAAGTACCCATAGGTCTTCGCCTCCGCCTCGCACATCTTCTTTCCCACGCGCTCGTATTTCAATAAGTCTGCCAAGTTTCCCGTCAGCAATTAATTCACAGACAACGGCAATTGTTGGGCAATACCGATTGACGAGGGCAAGATTGAGCTTCGTGTTGGAATTCTCGCAGGCTGAAACTACTGCATCTGCCTCTGAGACAGATCTCACAAAAGGCTTTTCGGTAAAAATACCACAAACACCAGCTTCAGCTGAAGCGATGGCTATGTTTGCGTGCTGCTGAATATGACGAGAACAAATTGCGACAATATCAGGCTTTATCTCCTTGAGCATGTTGTGCCAATTGAGGAATGCAGTGTCTTGTGTTTCCGGTAGCTGATGACGATTGAGAGCCTCGATAAGCCCACTCTTAGTGTCGTCGCAAACAGCAACGGTACGAAGGCCTGGTGTTTTAATAAAGAGCTCATCGATATTGTGTCCCCACCCGCCAGAGGAAGTGCTACCAATTACCGCTACTCGAAGTGAATCGCTCATGAAGTTCTTCCTTTTGAGATCATCTATGGAATAATGCTATGGCTCGAAAATAAATACGACGGTGGTGTTTGAAAACGTTATGATCCTACCACGCAGATCGCGGGATCTGCATGGTCAGGATGAACCTATACGACTTTTTTACTGTATGACTGGTCACCATTCACATAATCACTCTCATGCAATGACGCCTGATAGTCTTGATCGGGCGATGATGATCGGAGTGAGCCTTAACTTAATCTTTGTTGTTGTAGAATTTGGTTTTGGTTTTTTTAGTGGCTCCTTGGCCCTGGTTGCTGACGCCGGTCATAATGCAAGCGACGTTGTTGGGCTTCTACTTGCGTGGGGTGCTAGCTGTCTTGCGCGTCGGCCGCCTACATCGAGATTCACATTCGGATTTCGTCGTGCAACCATATACGCGGCTTTTCTAAATGCAGTGCTTCTGTTCGCAGCCTGTTTTGCAATTTTATGGGAGGCGATTCATCGATTCACTGAGCCGGCACCTGTTACTGGACTTACGATGGTTGTTGTTGCGGCGATTGGCGTTGTTATCAATACTGCAACAGCCATACTTTTTATAAGGGGCAGTAAGGAAGATGCTAATGTGCGGGGGGCATTTTTGCACATGGCTGCTGATGCGGCAGTATCAGTTGGCGTTGTCGTTGCTGGAGTGGCCATCATGACGACGGGCATGGACTGGATTGACCCAGTAGTTAGCATTGTAATCATGGCAGTGATAATCTGGGGCACGTGGAGCCTCTTCACAGAAAGTGTAGATCTTGTCATGGATGCAGTACCGCGACGAATAAATATTGAGGAGCTATCTCAGGCTTTGAACGAGGTGCCTGGCGTTCTTGAAATTCATGATTTGCATGTCTGGGGCATGAGTACTTCAGATGTCATGTTGACAGCACATCTTGTATTCGCTGATGAGAGTCGGCAGGGTTCCCTCGAAAAAGCGAGGCATATACTACGAGAAAGGTTTGCTATTACTCATGCAACCTTACAGTTCGAAGAATTGTCGGAGTCGCAGGCCTGTCCACAGCAGACCCGTGGCAGTGTGTAGATTAATTAAGGTGAAAAACTGAATGTGCTTCTTGGCGTGAACGAGGAAACACCTATTTATTCAGTAGGGATGAAGCAATGTCTGTTATTAAACAAGTTACTGCTGAGCAAAGTTCAGAACTGCTCGTGGGTCATGTGCAATCCTTAGATCCAGCAGAAGATAATAAGATTTTTGATCTTCTGTATGAATATGAAACAGTTCAACTCGTCCAAGGTGCGTTCAGTCGCAAGGTTCAATTTGCTGGCACCCATCGTGCGGCACTCTATCTCGAGGAATATGGATCAGGGTCACATAATTTTGGACATTTGCGGGGGAATCGTCTTGCCTTTTGCCTGCCCATTTCTGATACAGGTGCAAATTGGTGGGGGAGTTCGCTTTCAGTTGGACAGATGCCAATTGCCCACTCTGGGAGAACAATTCATGCCACCTACAATGCAGGCCAGCGTCATATAGTGATGATTCTCGATCGCGAGTGGTGTGCCGAATGGTTGGAGATTGGGAGCCTTGGTCATGCCGTGGAGATCAACACCATTTTTGATTACAACAAGTCGCCTTTTCTCCAAGTAGATCCTGAGAGGATTCGCCGATGGACTTACCGGCTCTGCAGTCTTTTGATGCAAGTTTCACTAGGCAATGATGAGACTCGGAAAGCAATGTTTGAAAAGGAGTTGCTCACTGCGGCCCGTTCTCTCTTGGAGCCAGGTGAAACAGAGTCGTTAAATAATTCGGCCTCAAAGCATGTTGTTGAAGCCGCCCTTACGCTCATGGATGTTAGCGAACCAAATGTGTTAAATATTGCACTGCTCTGTGCAAATCTGAACGTAAGTCGTAGAACGCTGGAGCTTGCTTTCAGAACAATAATTGGAAAGAGTCCACTTCAATTTTTTACAGACAGACGGCTTTGCCGTGCGTACATTGCTCTTAGAAAGTCAGATCAAGAGTCCGCTAGTGTGACAGACATTGCTTTGTCTTACGGATTTACCGAACTCGGTCGTTTTGCGGATCGGTACCGGAAAATATTTGGGGAGCTACCATCAGAAACACTCCGCCAAAAATCGAAAAAATTCACTCCAGCTGTTGAAATATAGCAAGTGTCGTTGTCTGACTGTTTACTCAACATCAGCTTCGACTTGTTGCATATATCGAATGCTTTCACGGACAAGCTGCTCTACACCGGGAGCATAATCAAAAACCTCAACACTCACCCATCCAGCATATGAGATTTCATCAAGCGCTTGAAATATTGGTCCGAATTCGATCGCCCCAAATCCAGGCCCTTGGAGATTGGTGTCGTTGGCATGGAAGTGTTCGAGGTGAGCAGCACTCGCGTGGATGATCTCGGGCATGGATTGATTTTCGGATGCCATAGCCTTTACATCTAGATGAAGTTTGATGTGTGGTGAGCCAATCGAATCAATTATGGTACGTGTCTCAGCTGCAGTAGTAAGGACATCGGTTTCAACTAGCGACAGTGGCTCAAGAGCGAGAACGGTATCTGTTTCTTCGAGAACGGGAATTAATGCACTGAAGGTCTCCTCTAAGAATCCATCAGCATCATCTTTCGTAACATTCGCCACTAGGCTTCTTTGGTGTGGAGATCCAAACACAAGGGTCTTTCCACCAAGATCTCTACACAATCGAATCAGTTCACTGAGATATACAATTGTTTGAACGCGAATATTTTTATCAGGTGAAGTCACATGTAAGCCTTCAGTTTTCGCGAGAAGCCAATGGAGGCCAATACACTCAAGTCCGGCTTGCGCAATGATGCGTCGAAAATCATCCCTTTGGTTGGCAGAAAGTTTGCGAGGATCTTCAGCCAGTGTGAATGGCGCAATTTCGATTCCGGAATATCCGGATTCAGCAGCGAATTCACAGCTCCGCTTCAACGACCAGTTCCCAAATGTCTCGTTACAAATTCCATACTGCATGTTGTAGTATCCAGTGGTGGTATAGATGGAAAGCTAATTAGTCGGAGATTTTCACGAATTTGCCAGTTGCAGCTGATTTATAGCAGGCTTCGATGATTGCAACCGCTTTACGGCCCTCGTGGCCGTCGAGCGGAGGCTTTTCCCCAGCCCGTAAAGCATCGAAGAACTGTTGGAAATTTCGTGTATGGCACGAATAGTTTATTGCCATTGGGTCAGCGGCACCTCCTGTTGTGCTACTTATATTACAGAATTGTGAACGAATAGTATCATCTTCAGAGTGAGATTCTCTGAACTGCCAGTTCACTATTTGTTCCTCCTCTACCTCTGCCGTTCCCCCACGACCACCAAATATGAAGCGGCGCAAGTTGCCAGGGAAAAGGCTTGTTGTTGCAAGTATTTGGCCGAGACCACCATTCTTGAGTTGAAGAACCGCTAGGCATGTATCTTCGACTTCAACATGTCGTCTATCATGTGATTTTAAAGCTGCAAATGCGGCCACCGTTTCAACCGGATTCAAAGTTTGTGGAACGTGAGGCATCGATGCATGGGCAATCCACTGGAGAGCGTCCACGCCATGTATCGACTGATTCATCAAGGCGCCGCCGCCGTCAAGTGCAAGAGATCCCTGCCAGCGTCCTGCTCCGTAGTAGGTGTCATCTCGCCACCATGGGACGGCACTGGATGCGACAGCCAAATCACCAAATCGACCAGTGGCTGATGCAGCATGTACAGCTTGAAGAACCGGGTTGAATCGTTGTGGAAAGATTGCACCTAAACAGACCCCAACTTTATCAGCAGCCTTGATCATGCGGTCAATTCGCCGAGTGGTGATCTCAAGGGGTTTCTCACAAAGGACGTGAACGTCTTTTCGTATCGCTTTGAGGGCTACTTCGAGGTGAGCACCTGAAGGTGTTGCAATTGTTACTACATCGGGTTTTTCACGCCGGATCATTCTGGCTGCATCCGGGTACCATGAACAGCCATGGTTCTCTGAAAAGAGGAGACCTTTTTCCTCAGTACGGCAACATGCCGAAACAAGTTCGACGGAAGGTACGTCGCCTAAAGCACGAGCATGTATCTCGGCTATCGCTCCAATACCGATGATCGCAACTCGCACGGTTGATCTCCTTGGTTATGAATGATACGGAAAAGATTTTGTGATCTGTCTACGCAGGGTCGGAAGTAGCAAACCACTTCACCCACCAAGTTTATTTTGGCCAATAGTTTGATGAATAGAAGTAATTCGTAAATACGTCCTGAATGTGTCTGGCTATTGTCTATGGGCACCCATCACGACTTCCGACTCGACGACAGCGTGGGCCGTTACAAAGTGGCCCATGTGTTCGTATTCCTGTGATTCCGACAAGATCAAACTGTGACGGTGATTGTGTTGGATGGCACGGTGGCGGCGGCACCGTGGGGTAGAGGATTCGAGGTTCTTCGCATCGATAACGTGTATCAGAATGAGTTTGCCAATCTGAGGGGCAATCACTGCGTTGAGCTGCGAGTTGGTTGAGTCGTGATTTCGGTGTTGCGTTCAGCGCAACTTCAAAATTATTCTGATTCAGATTTACGGCGAGCTGTTGTGGAACGAAGAGGTTTGCTTGACCGGTCTTTTTAAGTTTATCGGATTGGCCATCGTTACAGAGATAACTAAAGAATGCTGTAGCATCTTTTGACCAACAAAGTGTTCTTCGTTGAACGTTCTGATGTACCATTTTTAATCCGCTCGACAGCTGTCCTAATTCTTTACGCTTCATAACGTAGTATCGGCATGCCCACGCTATCACCGCCAAAGGAAGGAGTTGGAAAGCCCGTCTTCTTTGTGGTTTCGGTGTTTGTCCGGGCTTCAAGGAGGGTTCCTTTTTCAGCGGTGGCTGACGAGGCAAACTAGGTTGTTCAGTGGACTGTTCCTTGGACAGGATTTTCTAGTTAGCTATTTCTTACGGTCTGTCATGTCTTCCCATGTTCTTCAATCTCCGGTTGGCTTGTTACAGCATGCGGGTGCACAAATTGTCCTC
>Ga0233432_10006415_pt1 | contig 10051 bp, 4 predicted proteins | sample SI_122_August201_6_FD_179870 | JGI IMG/M metagenome (GOLD analysis project Ga0233432, IMG submission 179870) | Seawater microbial communities from Saanich Inlet, British Columbia, Canada - SI_122_August2016_10_MG | ecosystem: Environmental > Aquatic > Marine > Inlet | place: Canada: British...
AGAAGGAGCTCGAAGAGGTGACGCCAATAAGGACAACGAGAAAAAGCTTCCTAACAAGGCTACTCAAAGATAGTATTTTTGTATTCATAATTTTAACATAATATATATTCAGAACTCAAGCGCCCTTACACGGTACCCCACTTTCGTAGGAGCGGCTTTACGCCGCGATCATTTCGAGGCATTGAAATCGCGGCATAAAGCCGCTCCTACAGATTCGATTAAGTAGTCGTTTGTTTTCATTGATATTCCTCACATAAAGGCCGACGCCAGTTTGGACCAAGCGAGCCAGATCCCGGCAACCAAAAGGCCAAAGGCCGAAAGCCAGAGAAAGAAGTCCCAGAGCTTGGTGGGTCGTAGAGCGGGAATCGCGTGCTTGTAGCGAAAGTAGATGGCCGCGAATCCTAGCATGGGAAGCAGGAAGGCCTGCATGGTTCCCGCCAGGAGGACGAGTTCCTTGGGTTTCGGATAGAGCCAGAAGAAGAGAAAGCTGATAATGGGAAAGGCCAGGCAAAGGCCCTTGATCCAATTTCGGTCATTTTTCGGATCGTGTTTCCTCCAACCGAAAATAACGAGGGCATCGGCAAACACCCGGGCCTTGCTCGCGCCTACCACAAAAAAGGTCGAGTACAGGACGGCAGCCGCTCCCGCAAGAAACAGCCCCATCGACCAACTGCCAAACACGGGTTCGTACATGGCCGCCAGCGTTCGAATCATTTCCATGCCCTGCGGGTTCAAATCGGCTCGGTGCAATATCGCCGCGCCTAGAATATAAAACACTACCGTAGACGTGGTATAGACCACCAGCGATAGCCAGGCATCCCAGCGCAGCACCCGCAGCCATCCCTTGGCCCGCGCGTTCCAGGCATCGGAATCCTCCCTGGGTCCGATATAAGCGGCGTATCCTTTTTCCAGACACCAATAAGGATAAAAGATGATCTCGCCAGCCCCGACCCCAATAATGCCAAAGGTAGCCAAAGCCGTAATAATAGGCGTCATGCCCTCTTGGGCCGGAGGCAATCTAAAGGATAGTCCCTGCCACAAGCTCTCCCAGCTCACCGCCCAATCCGGATTCATTTGCAGCAGAACCAAATTGAGTAGAGTGACCAGAGTAAAAGCGGCCACAAAGAGAGTGACCACCGTTTCGATGGCTCCATAGCGACCGAAAAACAGAATGAGAGCGGTGACGATGGTTACGATCAAAGCCCATATATAGATATCGTAGCCCGGATCCGGCAGGTTCGCGCTCAGCGCCTCGAGATTGACCTCGGTCGCCAGGCCGAGCGCTTGATCCAGTTTTGCCCGCACCTGAGTCTCTGCAGCCTCATTGAATGCGATCCCTTCTTCCGTAATAGGAACGCTGATACTCAAAGCCTGCCCCACTCCACCCACTATACCGCCTTGCTGAGCGGTACTGGTTATGAACATGGCCAGCCAGAACCAGGCGATCCAATGGATCCCCTTCATCCTCAGCCCCGGCAAGGCATTGATTCCTTCGAGGGCGGTCTTGCCCGTCAAGATCACGTATCGCCCGACTTCCACCTGGACGAATACTTTGATGATGCAGCCGACGATGATGACCCACATCAGCCAGAACCCCGCTTCCGCGCCCGTTGCAGTGGTGGCGATGAGTTCGCCCGATCCGACGATTGCTCCAGCCACGATCAAGCCAGGTCCAAGTTCTTTCAGAGTGCCCAGAAAAGTAGTGGGCGGTTTGCGAATGAGTTTCTTATCCATTAACTAAAATTTGCGCGTCGTTATTCCTTGAGTCTGCCACGGCCTGAATCATTCAGCTTTCCACAGCCTGACATGATCGATGACCAAACGACTGCTGGCGCCATCCAAAGCTTTGAAGGTAAACTCGTCGTGGGATTGCATCGAAACCTGTTCGTGTTCGAAGATCCGTTGGTGACCGTTGAGTTCGATGAGGAGTTTTCCTTCTTTCATCTCGATGACCAAGTCTACCCATTCATTAAGCTCGAAACCAGATTGACGGTCTTCGATCAGTTCGCCTCCAGATAGTTTCAAGGAATAGCCGCCCTGCCTGAAAAACAGGTTGTTGATGTGGTGACCGATATCGAGCTTCGGCCGGGCAGCTTGAAAGTCCTCGCCTTCGTACTTGAAGCGCATGTGGCAAACGAAGCTTTCAGGCAGCTGATTCAGGCGAATCACCGGCCCCAAGCCAAGGTGGTGGTCACGCCCCAGCGCCTTCTCCGCCTCTTCCGCGTTTTTGTAGTCCGGCGCTCCGATCAGCACTCCATCCTTTACCTTCCAATTCTTGGTCCTGGGCTGCCATCGCTCCCGGTTCAGCTCGCCATCGAAATCGTCTGAGTAAACCAGCGTTCCTTTTTCAAAGAGATGTGACTTAAAGAGCGGTGCCTTGGCGCCGAGACTTGCGCTGAGGATTGATAGAAATAAGACTGACAAAAATGCTTTCATGGATCGGTGTATTCTAAAAACGGTTACTACTTTTTCCGAAACGCTTCGCTCCGGACTAGAGCCTGGATGAATGCGCTTACTGCATAATCATCCTTCTTTGCGGAACCGACGATTTCGTTGGCCAAATCTTCGTCGGTAAACCCAAAAGGTCGGCCCAGAGCATATCCGATCAAGTGTTCGACGAAGCCTCGGGCGAAATCGTCCTCTCGCTGAGCAATCAGATTGCGCAGCTCGTAATAGTCGCCAAACGCGGGTCCCTTGTGAAAGGCTCCGGAGGCATCGATGTCCCAGATCTTCTTCTTTTTGCCCTCGCCATCAAAGTCTTGAGTCCGCCACTTTCCGGCAGCGTTGAAGTTCTCCAGTCCGAAACCGATCGGATCGATCTTGCGGTGGCAGCTGGCGCACTGGGCTTCTTCCATGTGGGCGGATAGGCGCTCACGGGTGGTAAGGACTTGATCATTCAGCCTCGAAATCTGAGGCACGTTCGGCGGCGCGGGCGGTGGCGGATTGTTCAGCAAATGGCGGAGCGTCCAAGCGCCGCGCTCGACCGGACTGCTGTTGACGCCATCACTGCCCATGGCGTGAATAGCAGCCATACCCAGCAATCCGCCGCGGGGCGAACCACCCGGCAAGGCGACCTTGCGAAATGCATCCCCGCTGACGCCGTCAATACCGTAGTGAGCGGCAAGCAGGCCATCGATGAGAACGTAGTCAGCCTTGAGAAGATTACGGAGTTGTCCCTTGTCCCCATTCCGGAGCAAGTAGGAGAAAGACTGATACACCTCTTGTCGAGCGGAGGCCCGCGCGCTCTCATCGAATTCGCGGTGGAGCTTCACATCGAACTGGAAGAAATCGAGACGCTCCATATCCAGCCATTGGTGGGCGAAGCCGGACACGAATTCATCCGACCGCGGATCGGCGATCATACGATCGATTTGTTGGCTCAGTTTCTTGGGCTTGCTTAGCTGGTTCCGTTCCGCAAGCGCCAACAAAGTCGCATCTGGCGGAGCGCTCCAAAGGAAATAAGCGAGACGGACGGCCAGTTCGCGATCGTTCAGCGAGCGTCGGGCATCCTCTTCTCCCGGCTCATTGAGATAAAGAAATCCCGGCGAAGCGAGAATGATGCTGAGCGGCGTGGCAATGGCCTCCTCAAGCCCGTTCCAATTAATTCTCAAAAGCTCTCCGCCGGTACGTTCTTTTTGATAAATCGCCACGAGCTGATCGATGAACGCTTCCGCGGGCTCAGTTTGGCGCATGGCGACGCGGGCAAAGGCAGTTAGAAACGCGCGGACCGCATCCAATTCCGTCAGCGCGGTATGACTGGAGGTTGAGTTAATAACCGGATGTTGCTTAAGCGTTTGGTCCAGCAGCGTTTCGCTTTGCTTGATCGGCCCTTCGAGCTCAATCCAGTCAACCCAGATGGAGGGAGTGTGACCGTAGCCATTATTGGCCTTATCGGCGTGATAAATCTTACGCAACGCCGTCCCTTTTGCGGGCTGCCGTTCCTGGATAGCGAATTCGCGGATGGTGTCGGCCCCGACCACGATTTCCGTTTCAAGCATCTCAGGCTCTTCAATGGTCCCGGCAATGTGGTGCGTGCTAATCACGCCAGTGATGCCCGACTTAAGATGATTATCCCTTTGCGGGTGACCGAGCTGGATAAAGTGACGGAATAGAGGCGCGCCTTCGGCAATCCCCGCATTGATGCGCAATTTGTAGGTTCCCGGCAGCCAGGTTCCCGCTGGCGGCTTAATCAGAATACGCCCCGTTCCCCAGGTGGTCTTTAGGTAGGTCCCACGATCATTATGCGGGAGGTCTACATAATGCTGATAATAAGTATAAACTCGATCTCCTGAACTATACGCAAACGCGGCCCTTCCCACATCACGGAATCCATAGTCCTTGGGGCTTGGAGCGCCCTTCAACAATTCCGCATTTCTATAAAACTGAACATTCGGTGGGACGTTCTTGGGGTCCTTTTTTAGAAGCTCCGCCAACACTTCCTTGTTTTCCGGCGCAGCTGCGGCTCGGTCGACTCCTGCTTTCCAGAGCAGGTATCTCGCCCGCTGATCATCCAACTCTTTGACCTCGTTCCTGAGTACTGGGTTAACCGTATCCTCTGGTTCAATACGAAAGACCATCGGTCTCGAGAAGCCCGCGTTGGCCCGGCGTTGGAACGCTTCGATCACGGCCTTGCGGCCGATCTTCAGATACTGCTCAATCTGATCGCTTGAAATAAACTGGGATGAACCATCGGTATCGAAACCACTGCCAGCGTTATCTTCGGGGAGCGAATTCACATCGACTTCGACTCCAAGCAATTCACGCATCGTGTTTTGGTATTCGCGACGATTGAGTCGGCGCATGGTGATCTTCCCGCCGGAGTCGCTCAAAATCTTACGGGCACCGGCCAATTCATTCGAAAGATCGTCGAGCAATCCCGTTTTTTCCAAGTTGGGAATCTGCGGCTCGTCGTCGGGAGGCATCTCGCCGGAATTGAGGGCATTGAGCACCTTTTGCCAAGTCTCTGCCGTCTCTAGGTCCTCGCTGAGGTTGAACGAAATCGTTTCCAGATCGACCTCGCCTTCTTCGATAACGGAATCGTGGCACTCGTAGCAGTATTTTTCGAAAAGCGCGAGATGACTCTCCGGAAGACGGGCTTCGGGCAGAGTAGCTTGCGCGAATGAACCAAGCCACCCAATGAGTATGCACGTGGCGTATCCAAATTTGTATCGCATTTGCATCTCAGTGTTCCTCAGGAAACCCATTACGCCCGCAGTTCCTTCACCACGCCGGAGCTGTCACCGTGTCGCTCGACATCAAGCCCCATTCCACGAAGCATAGTGAGCCAAACGTTGCAAAGCGGCGTGTCCTTCGGCAAAACTATGTGTTGGCCGAGCTTCAGATTCGCTCCGCCCCCGGCTAGGATGGTCGGACAATTATCGAGATAGTGAATACTGCTTATGTTCGAACCAAACGCCAACGCCACGTGATCGAACAGGCTCGAGCCGTCGATTTCTTTGGTCGCTTTGAGCTTGTCGATCAAACCCGCGAGTAGATCGGCATGCACCTTATCGCGCGCTTGGGAGGCCTGCATGCGTTCTCCCGGAGAGTAGTGACTTACGTTGTGGGAGCTGGGATTGATATCCATGCTCGTTAAGAGCGCCTGCCCGGGCATACGGTAAGTCATGACACGCGTGCTGTCGGTTTGCAAAGCGGCGACGATAAGGTCGTACATCACCTTGATTTCGTCGCGCCCTTTCAGTCCCTGCTTAGGCTCATTCATCGGCGATTCGATCTTAGGAACATTCAGCCAATCTTCGTCCTTTTTAAGCCGTGTCTCAATATCTCGGATACCTTGAAAGTATTCATCGATCTTATCCGTATCCGTCTTCGTCAAACCACGCTGGACGCGTTTGGCTTCAGTCAGAACGGCATCCAACACGCTACGGTTTTTAGCGATTGCCTCTTGCCGTTGCTCGAGAGGCAGCTCGTCAGCCGAGAATAGCTTGTGGAATAACTGTACGGGATCAGAGAATCCCGCGATGGGTTTACCACGCTGATCCCAGGCCAAGGAGAGGCCGGGGCCGTGGCCGGAGCCACTGCCATCGGCGGTGTCGAGCTGGATCGAAGAGAAGCGGGTATCGCGACCGAGCTGTTGGGCAGCGACCTGATCGACAGAGATACTGTTGGACATGCTCTGACCCGGGATAGCGTAGCGATTGGCACCGGTTAACCAGTACGTACTGCCCCAGTGAGCTTCATTGCTGAACTTGTTCGCGCAGCCCTGTACCACGGTAAAGTCGGCTTTGTGCCGCGCCAAGGGAGCAAGGCCTTTAGGCAAAATATAATCCGCACCCGTTTGGCTTAGATCGGGAAACCATGTTTCCTTGGTCACACCAAAGCCCATTCCCATGAAGGCCATGCGTTTCGGAGGCGCAAGGGGCGCGGTTGCTGCAGCCGAAGCGAATCGGCGAAAGCCGATAGATTCCAGCGCTGGCAACGCGATCAGCGCTCCCGTGCCTCGAAGAAAATGACGACGATTGATTTTGGGATTCATAGGGTCTAAGTCAACTTTTCGAATTAGGTACAATCTTAAGCTACTATCTCCACTACGCTCTGGGCAAGCGTAAGAATAATCGGTTTTCGGTCAAAGATCACAGCCAATTTTCAGTAACCTACGAAAAGCCCCCGGCTCCAATTGAAGCCGGGGGAATCTATCATTTAGTATCAACTAAACTACTACACTACTTATACTACTACTAACCTAGAAACTAATGGTATTGGTAAGAAAGAACTCTTTCGGGTTCGGATTGCGGAAGACAGCAACCTGACCGTCAGGGTTGGCGAGTACAGGAATGTAGTCGTCATCTCCAAATGCATTACGAACGTTCAATTGAACCTTCCAGTCCATCTTATCATTGAGCTGTCGGCGATAGGAGAACCAAACGTCGAAATTCAGTTCGGTCGGGCCGAAATAAGGGCTGTCAATGACCGGAAGGATCGCCCCCCCTTCCGTTACGGTCGTAGGATATCCAATGGCGATGTCATCCTGCCAGCGAGCTGCTCCTCCAACCGAGAAGTTCTTAAACTTGCCATCCTGAATGGTGTAGTTGGTGATCAGGTTCATCCGCCACTCACGCAGTTCCTGAGAAACGGTTCCGTCCTTGGCCTGAGCAGCCGCCACATCCGTTCCAAGACGATCGTAGTGCTCACCAACCGTCACGTCCTGACCAAGCGGCGAGAATATGATCGGCCAGAGCTTTTCTCGGATCAGAGCTTCCTTGGTTTTACCGAACATAGCGATCCCGTCTCTTGCGGTGTTGGTCTGGATGGTCTCCTGTTGACCGATATTCAACGTAACCCGCCACGCATCGGTAATCTGTCCTGAGATATCCACTTCGATACCTTCGGAAACGAAATCGGTGGTCGCTGTTAAACCCGAAATCGGATCAGAGACATCGTTATCCGAACCCACCGGGTCGTATCGAGGATTGATAAGCGCCGCATAGTCGGAATCAAGTGCGCGGCGTGCCGCCGCCTCCAAATCGTCCCACGAGGAAAACCAATCAGACGCTTCCGCAGGATGGACCGCCCTGTTGATGAATTCATCGAAGTCAGCATCGGCTACATTCGCTTCGCGATAGGCGGCTTCATAAGTGAAAGGGAGCTGAGCCGAGTTCCTTTGAAAGCCCGCGGGGAAAGAGGCGAACTGACTCGACAGCTCAAACCAGTTCACGCGGATCGAAAGCCTACGATCCATCAGCTCTACGAGAAAACCGTAATCCAAGGTGCTTCCAGTCGGCGCGGATATCTCTTCGCCAGCCAGGTTTTTTCGTCCTACGAGCGGCGAGAAGTTCTCCGATTCGTTGTAATGGAAGGAAAGATCAGCACCGCTGGGCAGCTCGAAAAGCCACTCTTCCGGGAAATGAGCCACCGCTCCCCATGTGAAGGTGCTTCCGGATACGGTCGGATTCGGATCGGCAGCGAGCTCTTGATTGGAAAGGGCCCAGGTACCATCGGAGTTGCGAGCAGATCCAGCTCGATCGTAGCCATAGGTCTCGTCCGTACGCCAACCCATTAGGCCGGTAAGGTGACCGTCTAGAAAAAAGCTCTGCCAGCTCAAGGCCTCGGAATCCAACTTCTGTTGCGTCCGGTTGCCCGCCAACGTCACCCGTTTTACCTCCATATCGTAGATATCCCCCCGAGTGCCGTCCGGATTGGTCGTATAGTCAGGACCGATACGCTTTGTAGTGATAACCTGGTATTTATCGCCATCTTGTGGAAGCCTGCCCGTGATCGGCTGGTCCAGCTGCACGTCGAAATAGCTGGATGTGTTTCTCAAATCCGGACCGACGTACCAGACTGGTAACGGACCCCAGTTTGAATTGAAGTTACTGCCATTGTACAGGTAGGAATAGGGATCTAGGTCCCACCTCAACCTCGATTGCAAATTCGTCCGATCCACCGTATCGCTCTGCAACAGACCGGTAAACGTGTGCTTGCCCAGCCACTTCATAGCGTTGTCCCGATCCTGGAAGTCCAATTCGAAGAAACCTGTAGCCTTCACGGATTCCCGTTCGGTTGTGTTCGTATTTTCAGGGACGCCGTTCGTACGTGTGGCAATCATCATGGGACGTCCTACGTTGGGATTGGGCGAACCATTGCCCAAAGTCTCGTTGATATCGATCCACACAATGTTCCAGCGTTGGTTGGTAATGGCAAAGCTATCGACAACCTCGTAATCCTGCTGGTCAACGGTCACTTCGAAACCGGCATTACCGTCGAGGAAAAGTTGCTCCAGGGTAAGGGAATGCGCGTCGAATTCCTTTTCCACCGAAGTAGTGGTACCCGTTAACAGGACATTGCGGTTGTCCAGCACATCCGGATGCATGACCGGTACGTTAAATCCGGGCAATTGGCTTCCATGCAATCCCAATGGCCAGTTGCTCCAATGTTCCACCTGAGGATTATCCACAGAGGTACCCCCAATCGCACGCCAACGGCCTAACACACCCGCGACATCGCCATAGTTTCCTCCCAATCCTTGATTGGCAACATCCGTACTCGGCGAATCGTAAATCAAAGGCACCCAGTCCCAATAGGTCTGGAAGCTCATGCCACCACCGAGACTATAACGTTTAGTTCCGGGTACCGAGCCTCCAAATTGTTTGGCAATTTCAAAGTTGTCGAGGGTTCTTCTGGGAACGAAACTGCCATCGTCGACCCAACCTGGGAGAGTAACGCCTGTATATTGCTCCATGCTCCGGCTGAGGTGATCGTTCTGAAACCAGCCCATCAACCCATCGCCCGGGGGAATGATATTGACCGGCGTGCCAGAGATTTCACCATTCTCGTAACTTCCGCGTAAGGAAGTCCGACCAAGGAAATCCGAGTTCTCGTTTTTCGCCAAAACAGCATCGAAGGCCAAGAAGATCCGTTGATCTTCCTCGAACGCAGGACGCTGCTGGTATTCAATCTCCTCGTTCATGACAGCAAATCTAAGGGCGAGCCGATCTTCGACCAACACCTTATTGTAGTCGATCGTTTCGCGATGTGTTCCACGCTCTCCAAGACGCACACTGACCTCGCCAAAATCTTTTCCCAGCGACGCCATTTTCAAGCCGTTGTCTATCACCCCGCCCGGGCTGCCGATGCCGAACAATAGCGAATTCGGACCTCGATTGATCGTGACGCGACTGGTATTGTATCCATCGAATGGAATATCCGTTAGAAACTGGCCTCGAGTCAAAGTCGCCTCAGCCAAGCCGCGAACGCGATTCGCCTTGTGCGATTCGCGACGGTTCTCGACGGTGTCGGCTACGCCGCGCACTACATTAGCCTGGGCAAAGTTACCATGGGCTCCGGAGATTTCCGTGTTCAAACCGTAGGCGAGAACCGTTTCCGCATCGGTCGCTCCCGTATCCTCGAACATCTGCGGCGTCAGCACCGAAATAGCCGCGCCGAGATCACGCAGGTCCGTTTTAAGGCGCGTGCCCGCCAGCGTACTCGTTGCCGAGTAGCCTTCAGATTCGTCCGCTTGAATCGTAAATGGAGAAAGTTCGAAGATTTCTTCTCCGTCATCTTGCGCCTGCGCAGCGAGCGGCAGAGCCGC
>Ga0233432_10006418_pt1 | contig 10047 bp, 5 predicted proteins | sample SI_122_August201_6_FD_179870 | JGI IMG/M metagenome (GOLD analysis project Ga0233432, IMG submission 179870) | Seawater microbial communities from Saanich Inlet, British Columbia, Canada - SI_122_August2016_10_MG | ecosystem: Environmental > Aquatic > Marine > Inlet | place: Canada: British...
TTAGAACAGTTTTATCCTATGGCCAGTTCCCCCCATTCTGATAATAATAGAACTTTGCGCCATGACTACGAGTCTATACGAGATGTTGTATCTCAATTTTACAATAATATTAGTGCAAACCAAGACGAAGTTAGAGAAATGGTTACACATAACAAACAGTTATTGATCGCAAATTATAATAAGACTAAGCAATGGTTACTTGATAAAGATGAATATATTTTAGGGAATACAGGTGATCGTGTAATGAATTTACATGACTTCTTATGGCAGTCAATATCATACCGCAACAACAATGGCAAAGATCTTGCCATCATGGTTAATGCCCCAGAACGATACATTAAAGATCTTGACCAATTAACATAATTGTGCTATAATACATCCATGGATCATTATGAAACTCTTGGGTTAACACGTGGCGCCAACCCCCAAGATATTAAAAAAGCCTACCGTAAACTTGCAAGTAAGCACCATCCTGACAAAGGCGGTGATGCTGAACAGTTTAAGCAAGTGCAAAAAGCATACGAAGTATTAAGTGATCCTCAAAAGAAAGAGTTTTTTGATCAGTTTGGTACCGACAGTCCACAGGACCCAGGTTTTAATCCGTTTGGTGAGGGCAGTCCATTTGGTGACATGTTTAGTCAATTTGGTAATCAATACAGAAGAGCAAGACAAAATCCAGATGCACTTGTAGATTTACCAATTGATATGGAAACAGCATACAAAGGCAAAGAAGTTATTGTTGATGTAGGGTATGCCAGAGAAATTATACAAATACAACCAGGTATGCGTAACGGAACCAAAGTAAGAATAGCAGGCAAAGGACACAGTCGCTATAAAGATATACCAGCAGGCGATCTCATAGTGAGACTACATTTGAGACCAAATCCAGGTACAGCAATAGACGGTGATAATATATTACAGGCAGTACGCATTAACGCCATAGAAGCAATGATTGGCACAGAAGTACAAGTAGATCATGTTAGTGGAAAGAAAGTGAGAATTAAAGTACCGGCAGGTACACAAAATGGTTCGAGATTGAGGTTGAGTAATTGGGGAATGCCAGTGTATGGTCGAAATACATACGGTAACTTGTATGCAGTGATTGAGGTTTTTACACCTCGAATTTCGGACTCAGGCCACCTCGAAATGTTAAATAAAATAAACAGGGAAATAGATAGATAAATGAGCAGTAAAAATCCAGTAGAAGTAATCTTACATAATGCAATTGAAAAAGCCAATGTGCAAAATCATGAGTATGTTACACTTGAACATTTAACCATTTGTTTATTAGATGATCATGAGATTGTAGGACATTGCGATAGACAAGGCATTGACCACGAGCAAATTAAAACTGACATACAGCATTATCTTGATGATCAAGAAAATGGGTTAGTATGTATGAATGGTTCTAAAGGCTCCCCTCAAAAAACAAAGAAACTTGAAGAAGTATTTCAACGTGGCTTGGCATCAATTGTGTTTAATAAACGTGATGCATTTGCACCAGCAGACTTACTTATAAGTATTTTGTATGAGGAAGACTCACATGCATCTTATTACTGTTTACTAAATGGTCTAACCAAAGAAGTTCTTAGAGACGAGCAACAAAAAGAAGTATCAAGGTCTGAGAACAGAGAGTTATTAGAGGAGTTTACAGTTAACCTCAATGATGAAGCAGGAAAGAAACGTATTGATCCTCTGATTGGTAGACACGAAGAAGTAAGTGATCTTGTGCATATTCTTGCAAGACGTAAAAAGAACAATTGTGTGCTTGTCGGTGAGCCTGGCACAGGTAAAACTGCTATTGCAGAAGGCCTTGCAAAGAAAATTGTTGACGGTGAAGTTCCTAAGATACTTACTAATAAAACAGTATACAGTTTAGATCTTGGGCAGTTACTTGCAGGCACAAGATATAGAGGTGACTTCGAAGAACGTATCAAAGGTGTACTACAGTGTCTTGAAGCAGATGACGATGCTATACTGTTTATTGATGAGATACACATGATTATGGGTGCCGGCAGTGCTGGTGGTGGCAATGTAGATGCCGCTAATCTATTAAAGCCTGTGTTAGGCAGAGGTAGGTTATTAACAATTGGTGCAACAACACCAGATGAGTTTGCAGATAGTTTTGAAAAGGATGGCGCTCTAATGCGTAGGTTTGCAAGACTTGATGTCAATGAGACGGACCTTGACAGCACAAAAGAAATTGTACAAGGACTGAAACATTACTACGAAGACTTCCACGGTGTTAAATACGACAGCAAGTTATTAGATAGAAGTGTTGAACTCACAGATAGATATGTTAAGACAAAGCATTTCCCAGACAAAGCACTTGATGTAGTTGATGCCGCCGGAGCCGCAGTTAAGCTCAGAGAAGAAACTGAAGTTACTATCAAGGACATGGTAAAAGTAATCAGCAAGATTAGTAAAATAGGCGAAGATGTAATTGACACAGAAAGTTCAAATGCATACAAAGATTTAGATATCAGAATCAAAGAAACTGTTTATGGACAAGACGAGGCTGTTGATAAAATTGTGGAAGCAATTCTTGTTAGCAAGTCCGGATTGCGTGAGCCCCACAAACCCATAGGCAGTTTCTTGTTTGTAGGTCCAACTGGTACTGGTAAAACAGAAACAGCAAGAGCACTTGCAAAAGAACTTCAAGCAAAACTTGTTAAGTTTGATATGAGTGAATATCAAGAACGTCACAGTGTGGCCAAACTGATTGGTGCTCCTCCTGGTTATGTTGGACACGCAGAAGGTAAGATGGGGCAAGGACAATTAGTTGCTGAAGTAGAAGACAATCCTAATTGCGTACTATTACTTGATGAGGTTGAGAAAGCCGCACCAGAAGTATTGCAAATCTTATTGCAAGTTATGGACGATGGTAGGGTTACAGGCAGTCAGGGTAAGGTAGTTGATTTCAGTAATGTTGTATTGCTTATGACTTCTAACCTTGGTGCAAGTAAAGGCGAAGAACTTAAAATTGGATTTGGTGATCAAGTACGTAAAGGTGAAACAAACAAAGCAGTTAAAAGTTTCTTTACACCAGAGTTTAGAAATAGACTTGATGCAACAGTGCAATTTAATAAACTGGAGCCAGGTCAGATGCTAATGATTGTTGATAGGCTTGTTATAGAAACAAACAAATTACTGTCCAGCAACAACAGTAGAATCAAGATTAGATTATTATCAGCCGCACGTAAGCAATTAGCAGAGCAAGGATACGAACCGAGTATGGGTGCAAGACCATTGAAGAGAGTATTCGAAGAAAAGATTAAGAAGCCTTTAAGTAAAAAGATATTATTTGAAGACTTGCAATCAGGAACTATAACGGTAGACTACAATGAAGATTTCTATTTCAAAGAATGATACCGATATTATATCTAAGCCATTTGTTGATGACTATAGGGTTATACCAAGTGAACGTGTTTATTACGGTAATTACCCTTACAGAGTTAAACTTGATGTAGGCGAACTGCCATTCGTATCTAAACCCGACTTACCTGATGAAAATGCTGGAAGGCAATTTGCATTGATGTGGTATTGGCGATTACCTCAAATGGTACATGACTTTATAAAGTTAGGTGTAATAGCAGACAGGCCTGAAGAAGCAGTAGAAGATGTTGACAAGTTTCACAACAGAACATTGAATACAACATTCAATGGCAAACATGCTATTTCGATGTATTATAAAGACAGCATTACTTTAGACTATCTGCATAAAAAATATCCTAATGCTATATTAGAAATTGCAGGTCCAGTAACCGACCAACACAGAAATCATCTGTGGGAAAGTACTTCAGAAGTAACTGTGAAAAATAAACCATGGTGGGGCAAGTATGACTATGCATATACATTTTGGGTTAGATACAAATACACACGCAATACTATCACAGGTTTGCGAGGTGTACATTCAGAGATACGTGATTATTTAAAAGACAATGTAGAAGGTGATTATAGATTTAGCAGTACACATTGGCAAGCAAAGATATTCATAGACAATGAAGAATCTGTAAATAACTTGATGCCATTCTTAATGTTACAATTTCCTAATGTGGAAATAACCTATCATAAACTGTATTTAATTGATAAATAGTTGCATAGAGTTGGAGATCATATGCCTATAAACAGACGAAGTGTAATATTACAAGAAGCCACAGGCACAACTATGACAGCAATTAGCGAAGCAGTTAAAGGCGATAGTTACTACGGTTACACTGACGGATTGCACACCATTCAAGTTATCTACAGTCAATATGTAGGTCGTTTTCGTATACAAGGCACACTATCATTAGAGCCAACTGCTACAGATTGGTTTGACATATATCCTGCATCAACTACAGGCAAAGAGTTCAACAGAGACGGTTACATACAGTTTAACGCAAACGATCCACGCAATGCCAGTGAGGCATACACATTCCAAGGTAACTACACCTATATTCGCACAAAAGTAGACAGAGACCACGTAGGTGACGGTATTACATACGATTCCTCATACGGTCAAGTCAACAGAATCATCCTTTCCAGTTAATCCAGTTAAAGTGATAAATAGTTGTAATAAGGCAACTAACTTGCTTTATCGATGGATTACTTATGGCAAACACATTTATTGAATTAAACGATACCCCGTCAAGTTTTAGCGGCTCTGCTCTTAAATTTGTAAGAGTTACAGCGGCGAACAGTTTAACGTTTGCTGATGCAGATTTAAATGCAATCAGTAATGTTGAAGCCGATGGTGCGTATGCTCCGCAGACAGGACAAGTTCTTACTTACAGTGCTGGTGCAGGAAAATGGCGTCCAGTTGATAATGACCCATATAGTGCAGGAAACGGTTTAAATAAAACTGCAAGTACTATTGAAGTTATTGCGGCAGGTGGACTGGTATCAAATGCAAGTGGTGTTTATATTGCAGACATTGCCGATGCGGCAGGAACATATGGTAATGCAAGTCACGTTCCAGTATTAACAGTTAATTCAAAAGGCCAAGTAACAGGCGTAACTGAAACAACAATAATAGCAACTCAGGCAGAAACAATTACTAACGACTTTGTTGGTAATGTTTTAGGTACTACAGGGCAAATTAGTGTAGTAGGCGGAACTGGTAATAATAGTAATGCAACACTTAATCTCGTTGCTACGGGCGTTACAGCAGGTGTGTACGGTAATGCTACACATACTCCACGTTTAACAGTTGATACATACGGTAGACTACAATCAGTAGATTTAATCGAAACATCAGGTAGTGGCGGTGGTGGTGCAAGTGCATCGTTTGGCAGTATTGAAGTATCTGGTTCCACAACAGTAGCCGCAGAAAGCAGTGATGATATACTGACATTTGAAGCAGGCAGTGGCATCAGTATAACAACTGATCCAAGTTCAGATACAATAACATTCTCTTCAACTAACACAGTATCAACTGATGTTGAAGTAGGACAAGGCGCCGCAGTTCCAACAAACAGTGGTGCAATAGCAATTGGTAACAATGCCGCAACAAACACAGGTATTGCAATTGGTAGAAACTCCAACACAGCAGGCTACAATAGTTCAGTTGTAATTGGACACAACATCGATGATACGTTAGGTGGTGGTGCAGGTTTATATGTAAATCCTATTAGAGAAGATGCTACTAAAAACAAAGTAGTAATGTATGATCCTACAACCAAAGAAGTTGTATATCAAACAGACAATAGCATTTCATTAACAAGTTTAAGTAGCGGCACAGGTATAAGTTATAACAGCACATCAGGTGCAATCAGTTTAGCAGACACAGGCATTACTGCTAAAACATACGGTAATGCAAGTGTAATACCACAAATTACTGTAGATGCACAAGGTAGAGTAACAAACATAGCAAATGTAAGTCCAGTGTCATCAGGTGTTGTACCTGGTACATATGGTACTGCAACAGGTGTACCTCAGATTACAGTTGACATGCAAGGTCGTGTAACAAATGTAAACACAATCAGTAATGCGGCATACACTCAAAGTTTAAGTTGGAATGCAGACAACAATCAATTAGCATTAAGTAACGGTGGTAACACTGTAGACTTATCAGCATTAGAACAAAACATATGGCAATCATTTTATGTAGACGGTCAGGCTGTTATATCAGCAGATAGTCCTAATGATGCAATAACATTCGAAGGTGGTACAGGCATAAGCATTACAACAAATGCTGGCACTGATACTATCACAATTAACGCAACAGGAGCCGCATCAGCAAACATTGAAAGTAGCAGTATTGCAGATTTAAGTGATGTAGGCACACTGGGCAGTATAACAAACGGACAAGCTCTTGTTTGGAATGCAAGTGCTGGAGAATTCCGTCCTGGATCAGTAGCAAGTAGTTACGGTGATAGCCAAGTACAAACATATTTAGATGCACAGGGTTATGCTACAGGTGTTAGATACACTGACAGCAATGTGCAAACATATTTAGATGCACAGGGTTATGCTACAGGTGTTAGATACACTGACAGCAATGTGCAAACATATTTAGATGCTAACGGTTACACAACTGGTAGCAGTTATGGTGATTCACAAGTACAATCATACTTAAATGCACAGGGTTATAGCTCAACAGATAACGATAGTCAAACATTATCATGGAACGCAGGCAATCAGCAATTAAGTATTGCAGGTGGTAATACTGTTGACCTAAGTGCATTGTTAGACAACGTTGATTCACAGGCATTGAGCCTAAGTGGCAACGTAATTAGTATATCAGGTGATGCAAGTACAATAGATTTAACAGCGGCATTAGGCAGTGTAACAAGTGACTACGGTGATGCAAATGTATCATCATACTTAACAGCACAAGGCTTCGACACAAAAGCAAATATCATATCAGAAATAACTGATAGTGCGCCTGGAACATTAGATACATTAAATGAGTTAGCGGCCGCACTTGGTGACGATCCTAACTTTGCTACAACAATAACAAATTCAATAGCCACTAAAGCAAGTTCAAGTTCATTGAGCACAGTTGCTACAAGTGGTGATTACACTGACATAACTAATAGACCTACAATAGGAATAAGTGGCAGTGACTTAACATACGATGGCACAACAATTGATTTATCAGGTGTAGGTGCAACTGGACCACAGGGTTCAACTGGAGCAACAGGTGCCGCAGGTAATGGCATAACAGATGTTACAATCACAGCAGGTGATTTAGTATTAACATACGGTAACAGTTCAGTACAAAACTTAGGCAGTATTACTGGTGACCAAGGCATACAGGGTGTGCAGGGTCCACAAGGTATACAAGGTGCCCAAGGAACAACTGGTGATACTGGTGCAACAGGACCTCAAGGTGCTACAGGACCAGCAGGTGCAGACAGCACAGTAGCAGGACCTCAAGGTATACAAGGACCTCAGGGTACTACTGGTAGTGCAGGTAACGATGGAGCCAACGGAACAGATGGAGCCGACGGAGCCGACGGTAATGATGGCGTAGGTGTTACAGCAGTAAATCTTGTAGGTGGTAATCTTGTACTTAATTATTCAAACAGTTCTTCACAAGATGTAGGACTTGTACAAGGACCTCAAGGTATACAGGGTGCTACAGGTTCCGCTGGTAGTAACGGAACAAATGGCGTAAGTGTAAGTAGTGGTGCTATATCAGGTAATGACTTAGTACTCACAATGTCAGACAGCTCAACAATAAACGTTGGAGCAGTAGTTGGACCACAGGGTTCAACAGGAGCTCAAGGAACACAGGGACCACAAGGTGCCACAGGAGCTCAAGGACCTGCAGGAACAAACGGAACAAACGGAACAGACGGTAGTGACGGAGCCGATGGCACAGACGGAATACAGTTATCAAATATAAGTGTGTCCACAGGCAGTGCAAGTGGTTCAGGTTCATTAGCATACGATAACACTAACGGTCAATTCACATTTACACCACCAGATTTAAGTTCTTATGTTACAACTGATCAAGACAGTCAAACATTGTCATTGAACGGTACAACATTAAGCATAACAAGTGGTAACTCAGTAGACCTAAGTGCATTAGGTGGAGGTGGTGGAGACATCACAGGTGTTACTGCTGGCACAGGATTAACTGGTGGCGGAGCAAGTGGCTCAGTTACAGTAAACTTAGCAGACACTGGCGTATCATCAGGAACATACGGTTCAAGTTCAACAGTACCACAAATTACTGTAGATGCACAAGGTCGTGTAACCAACGTAACAAACGTTGCAGTCTCCGGAGGCGGAGGCGGTGGTGGCGGTGGTGGCGGTGCCAATGTAGAAAGATTTAAATTGACATACAGTACAAGCGGAGCCTTAAGTGCTACCTCAGATCTAACAAGCGGTATAGCAACTGTTAGCATAGACAGTGCAAGTGGTGGTGATGTAACAGTAACATTCTCTGGTTATAACATACCTCCAGCATCTGTTATGATGTACGGTTATGTTTATGCCAGTAACAAATACCAAATTGTTCCATTAGAAACCTCAATGGGATTAAGAGAAATCGCAGGTGGTGGCAGTGCTGGTTCTCCAACTTTGTTTAACGGAGCAAGTACTCCTGCAGTCAAGTTGAGGCTCAGAGAAGCAGAAACAGGAGCGAGTAGAAGTTTCGGCACAGCAACACACGCCTGGATACAATTTGTAATGCATGATTAACGGGGATATTGCGTGGCATTGATCAACTATAAAAGTAGCCAAATAAGGCTAAACTACCCAAATAAAGTTTTACCAGTTTCAGTAACATCTGTGTCTGGTAAAAGTTATTGGCCTCATGCCAATGGTTCAGATGATCCATGGTATGCATCAGCCAGTACACCAAAGAATTATCGATGGACTATTGTGTTTGATGTTACAGCACAAACACATGGTTCTCACTTAACCAGAGATGACAAAACATATAATGGTTTAGATATAGTTGTAGGCGATTGGATTGCAAGTGCTACAACAGGTGTTTGTCTTAAAGTAATTAGTATAGAAAGTAAAACAATAACCAGTGTTACAGCAGTGGTTGAAGATTGGTTACGTTATAACACGTTTGCAAGTGCAACAGGTAACGGCATATTTGGATTAGGTTCAGCCGCAGTGTTCTCATTAAACGAGAACGGTATACCTATGTTAGATCCATTACCTACCACAGTTTCAAGTTCGTTCTATCCAACAGTGATGAGTAGATTCCAATACATGAATCCTCAAACTAATTATGTGTTAGAACAAACAGCACATGGATTTAACAAAGGTGATGTAATATCTGTGAGTACTACAGGTTTTTATAAATCTAATTCGGCAACAGTCAGTAAAAGCATAGGAATAGTAACAGAGCCAGGACCAGGTCCTGATCAGTTTATGATTATGCCTAACAATAGAATCATCGACTTTGAACCAACCATACCGGGAACGCAAGGTCAGTTTGTTTATGTAACAGACGCAGGTGGATTAAGCACAACAGAAAGTGATGCGGCTAAGTTCCTTGTATTACAACCTGCTATTCCCACAGTGTTAAAAGGCATAGGCAACGATCCTACAGTGCCTGACACTCACGTAATGAAATTAAACAGTCATGCTATTACCTTTGCTGGCACAGGCGGAAACCCAGTAACCACAAGTCAAATAGTAAGTCAAATAAACGCTGATACAAGTACACATAAAGTAACAGCAAGTGTAACACCTACTAAAACTGTTATAAACAGTGATGCAAGTGCAACAGCATACGGACTTGTAGGTGGTTATGTGCCTTTTAGTGCAAACATAGACAGCGGTAACGGTAACACAACAGTATCGTTTACAACTGATTCAGCAGGACAGGCGCAGTACGGTATTGCAGTAGGTATCCCACAAGATATGGCTACAGATATCAATGCCGCAAACATACCTAATTTGACTGCTACGTTTAATGCAGGCACATTAACACTAACAGAAGATAACGGTAACACTGTTAACATTTACAGTGTGAGTGCTGATGCAAACGGTAACCCATTTGTAGGACTTAATCATACTTCAGGACTACCGGAAGTAACAAGTGCAACAGGCACTGAACAAGTCACACTAACAAGAAGTGACGGTGGTGAGATA
>Ga0233432_10006424_pt1 | contig 10038 bp, 4 predicted proteins | sample SI_122_August201_6_FD_179870 | JGI IMG/M metagenome (GOLD analysis project Ga0233432, IMG submission 179870) | Seawater microbial communities from Saanich Inlet, British Columbia, Canada - SI_122_August2016_10_MG | ecosystem: Environmental > Aquatic > Marine > Inlet | place: Canada: British...
GATTCTCAAGAATTAGTTACGTCGTGTGAATTATTTTTAAAGAATAATAAATCAACCTTTAACAAATTATTTGATATTCAGAAATTATAAAAAGTAAATTATCTTATTTTGATAAATTTAAAAATGATCTCGCTACAACAATCTTTATTTCTCCAATCTAAATATTTTTTGTTATATTTGCAATCTATCAATTCAACTTTATACAGACAAAATTGAACTTTTGGACTTGCGTCTAACCATTTGGGTTAGAGGAATTTTTATAAATTTTTTGGCTGTTAGCAATCTAGATACTATGCGAAGTCTGACTATGCCCCACTCATACTTGTGGTAGTTAGGTCCGTGTCTTCCATATCACATGGAAACGATCATTCTAAAGTAACTTTTTTTAGGCTCATCCGGAAAGTGTGTGTCTAAGAATATGGGCAACGACCTTAGCGAATGAACTTCAAAAATTATTAACATGGATATACATGATAAGACAGGATATTTATATCTTTTGTAAACTAATTCTAGAAATTATTCCCAGAGTTTATCAATCACCTTAAAAGTAGAACCTGTCACAATTTCAGGAATATTCGCAAAATTCACATCTTATCCTGGCTATCCATGTTAATATTTTTATTGTAGAGGTTGTTCATGCAAGAATGTTTTTTAATATTCGGACACACAATTACCGGATGAGCCTTTTTTATTAATAACTCAAATCTAAGCATAAGACTATACAATGGGTCGAGAAGGTGCGAATTTTTTCTCATCTGTTTTGGGTTGCATACATTTTTGATAGCGTTTACTCGTGTATGAAAATATATTTCTACCCAAGTTTGTAAATACCATAATTATCAGATTTATATTGACATTGTTGGTTATCTTTTCCTTTCAAGGGTATGTGATTTTAAACAATCCAATACATATTTGATTAATAGCGATCAACTGCAAAGAACGACTAACTGCATAGAGGCAGTGACGACTTGTTTCTGGTATTTCGATTTCGGGGATAGTTGGTTCGTAAAGAAAAGATTGTGTTTCGTAACTTTTTTTCATAATATTAGACGCAAAGAGTGCTGTAAAAGTATTTTTGACTATATTAATATAGTGATCTTCGAACTCTTTTTCAAGTGTAACGTTATATTTTATAAGGGTTTTTCTTTTTTTAAGGCAGACACTAGTTATTATATGAAAATTCTGAAAGTGAAGAATACTAAAAGGTATTATTCTAGATGAAAAATTAATTAAACGTCACGATGGCAATAAACGCGTTTGGAACCCACTCTTCTAACTCCTCGGAGATATATTGTTAAAAAACACCTAATTGTTTATATATGTAAGTGTTTTATAATCAAAACATTTTTACCAATCCATTTCTTTATTGTTAGTCACAATAAAACGAACTTCAGATTTGGACTCAAATATAACACTCACTACTTCGGTATTTTCGACAGTTAAAGGTGATAGTTTCTCAACAATATTACTCCAACTCTCTGCCGTCTGTTTCCAATTAAAATGATAAGTGGGTTTAATGCGTTTAAAAGAGTTTTCTTCCAATGCGGCATGTTGAAGATAAAGTTTACATTCGCCGAGAGATGTTATCTCGGGTATGGCATGCAAAGGAAAAATATCTGTTACGCCGCGAGTGATAGCTTTAATAGGGTTTATTATTTGTAGTATATCATGTGGACTGGCATCGAAAATTAACAAAAGAGGAAACTCTGGTCGTGCGCCTGCTGCTATATATTCAAGTCGCATATATTGGTTGTCTCTCAAAAATGTATATCCTAATAAACTTATTTTCTAAAATAAATAAATTTTTCAATTTCAAAATAAAAAATTGTTTCATATATAGAATATTTTTTTGATGGGTTTGATCCTTATAAAATAAGATACATGAGGAAATAATAAATTTCATGAAAGCTTATGTTGATTTTAAAGATCAAGTTAATAGGTTTACGAGAATTTTGATGTCTAGTTATTTCAGATATCAAAGCTAGAAGGTGAAAAGATAATTAGCGAAAAATGTGAAGCTTTAACAGTATTTCGAGAAATAAGTAAAAATAATCAGTTAGTAGGGAATTAAAAAAATATGTACTTAGAAATCCTTAAGACAATTTTTGTTCTAAAAAAAATGTTCATCTTCGACCTAATAGCTTTATTTTCTAAAATTAATAATTAGGAATATTATTTTGAAAAGAGAAATGTTTTAAGGTCAGGTATTGAATTCAATAGAAATAATTGTTAAAATTAGAATAAAAAATTCTGATTATAAATAAAAATTGTTCCCTGACTCTATTTTTTAAGGTTTAAACCAAAGAAATAGAGTCAGGTTTATATTTGGTATTCAAATCATCTGAAATTTGTAAGATTCGTATTTTGCCTAAAATATATAGTCTTATTAAGTATAGGTTTTGATTAAATTGAGAAATAAACGAGTCGAAGGAAATAGGCAGTCGATGTTTGGATTTGAAACGGTATATTTTGAAGAAACAGAAAGCACAACTAGAAAAAACATTATCTCTGTGAATAAAAAAATAATAATTCTATTTTGTTTTTTCTCATATATCCCTTTTGTTTTTAATCTATTTGCGGCCAAAATAGACCGGACTCGACCAGTGACTAATTTACTCAAAGGTGAAAAACCATTTGAAAAGTTAGATTTTAACGTGGGGGCGACTGGGTTTAGAGGCTGGTGTTTTCATAGAGGGACAAACAGTAGTGAGAGTCGTCAGATTCTCGTTAAATCAATCGATGAAGGTTCTCCAGCTCATGGTCAGCTTAAAGTGGGGGATGTAATATTGGGAGCCAATGGTTTAGGAAAAACCCCAGAACCCTTTATTAAAGATGCTCGTTGGTCCATAGCTGATGCTATTAATTTAGCTGAAGCGCGAGACCCAGCGACCTTAAATCTTCTACGTTGGCGTAACGGAGGAACGACAATTGTGACTTTGACACTTAAAACAATGGGGGCATACTCAGATTCAGCTCCCTATAACTGCACAAAATCTAAAACAATTCTCACCAGAGGCATCAAAGCATTTTATGATAATGATGATATTGGAAGCTGGGGTTTAGGTATCCTCGCTTTGTTAGCAGCCAATGACCCATCAAACCCGGATAATGAACGCTACCAAGCCAAGGCTAGGGAATGGGCTCATAGTCTCATCAAACCACCTGAAGAAATTGTAAAACGTCCTGGAAAGGCTGCGTGGAATGATAGCTACACTTTGATCATTCTTAGTGAATACTATCTTCATACAAAGGATGAAAAAGTTCTTCCGACCCTTAAAGGTTATGCAAAGGTCTATTCAAATCACCAAAGCTGGTTTGGCACTACAGGTCATCGCTATGCAGAAGCCGCTCCTGATGGAAATACTAATGGAGCTATTCCTGGTTATGGGGCAATTAATGGAAGCGGTATAGCAGGTTATCTAGGGATGCTTCTCTCCCGTGAAGCAGGTGTTGATTTCCCTGAGCTTCATACAGCAATCACGCGATCTGAAATTTTCTTTGCTTCCTATGTTGGGAAATCCGGTATAGCCTATGGGGAACATTCTTACGGTACCGGAGGAGGAATGTGGGATATGAATGGTAAGCATGGAACGGCCGCGCTTGCATTTTTATTGCAAGAGGATCGACCTAAAGAAGCCAAATACTATGCAAAATTGACAACTGCTTCAAGCACAAATCGTCAAGCAAGTCATGCTGGACCTTTTTTTAATTATATGTGGCCTCCGTTGGGAGCGGCAGCTGTTGGTGATAAAGCTGTGTCACATTATTTTAAACGTACAAGGTGGCTTTATGATCTTGAGAGGAAATGGGATGGAACCATTGCCTATAGTCATTATGGTAATGGCAACTCATATAGAGGGTTTCCAGCTGTACTTGCAAATCTTTTAATCTATAGCTTACCTTTGCGGCAACTACATATTACTGGTCGTGATCATAACAAAAAACTTTGGCTCTCAGATTCAGAATTAGCAGCCGTCATTTCGGCCGAGGATTTTGATGCTACCACACTCAAGGACGAAGAATTGTTTGTTGCTATCTCAAATTGGTCTCCCCAGGTCAGGAAAGCCGTCAGAACAGAAATTGCAAAACGAGCTAAGGATTCAAAAGATCCATCAGTTTTAATTGATAGATTGCATGGTATAGTTAAGAATACTAAATCTACTCCATTTATTCGAGGATCAGTTTGTCTGTTATTGGGAGATCTGCGTTCCGCAGGCTCAATCCCGATTTTAGTAGACCTGCTAAGAAGTGAGGAAAGCTACCTTCGGTTTGCCTCTGCTCATTCCTTGCGTTATCTGGATCGTGCCATAGTCATGACTCATCTCAATGTCATTCTTGATGCTTGTGCAAAAACTGCGAAACCTACGTTTCCTTTGAGAGAAGGTGACCCGCTCCAGTTTGGAAACCACCAAATCGCTATGCTTTTATTCTATGGAGGTCGAGCATATGGACCTCAGGGTCTACTCGCAAATGGCTTCGAAGGGGTCGATAGAAAACTGCTTTGGCCAGCTGTGAGAACAGTTGCAAATTTACCTGTGGGACAGGGAAGAAGTACCGTTGGTAGCATTTATAAACATTTGACTAAAGAAGAGGTATTTGAACTAGCTGGTACAATTGTAGAGTCTATCAAATACCCAGCACCCGCGGATGCAATGTTTGCAAGTGGTATAAGAAAACAAGGGATTGATATATTGCAGAAATATTCTATTGAAGAAGGAGTGTCATTATGTAAGGACTTAACTGATCGAATGTCAAAAGTATCAACAGAAGTACTATTACGCTACGGTGGTTCAGTTGCGAGAGCAAACCCAAATTTTGACTTCAAAGAATTTTTATACGACAAGTGGATGGTTGATGGTACTGACTTAAGTAAAGTTGTAGAAGAATTGACTAAAGGAAAAGGTTCCAAACCGCTCATTCCATTAAAGACCATTCACAAGATTGTTGTTGATGATACCATAGTGGCTAATGAAAAAAGACAGGTGTCACTGAAGGTCGATGCAACAAACTACTCTCAGTCAGATGAAAGGAAAACGATATATTCATGGCGTAAAGTCTATGGAGCCGGTGATGTGAAATTCACTCCTAATAAAACATGGGATAGCAAAGACACAAACGTTGAGTTTATGGGATCTATGTCTGAAAAATATTGTTTCGAGGTAACGATGAGCGATACACTTGGGTATTCATCTGTAAAGAAAACCATTGAAGTAACACTCCTTGAAAAGAAAAGATGGTCAAATAGGGAAGGGGGATTGAATGTTAATCAACCACCTGTGGCAAATTCGCAAAACATCAAGGTTTTGTCTGGATTGTCGAGTTCTATCGCGCTCACTGGAAGTGATCTGGATGACGAATTGTTAACCCACATAGTTGAAGAACATCCACAGCATGGAAAACTATCGGGGCAGCCACCTAAACTGCAGTACAAGTCAAGAATAGGATACAAAGGTAAAGATGAAATGAAGTTTAAGGTCGTTGATGGACGAGGCGTGTCTGCCATTGGAACCATTAATATCAAAGTTGAAGCAAGCAGTGTGGGATGCACTCTCTACGAGGGGTTTAATTATAGTGAACAGGCATTGCTGAGTAAAAAACCTAAAGCAACTGCCGTTGGTCTAGTAGGAGAGTGGCAGTCTAAATTCACACTCAACTCCGAGGGTTCTTTTAGTTATGCCGGTTTTCCTGTTAGTGGTAAAACTCTCACGGGAAGGCAGCGAACCTCTTGTGCATTGGACAAAAAGTCCTTCATTAGAGATGGGTTGTTACTAGATGGCAGTGAGCTATGGTTTAGTCTGTATATAGGGCATAAAGGAACAAATTTAACCAACCTTCGATTTATATTTGGGTTGAGAGAGGGGAGTAAAGATTCAACAAACTCTGCAGGCCTAATGATTAGAAATGGTGGACAGTTTTTTGGTATGTTAGCAGCTCAACCAGGATCGACTAGGATGGGTTATCGGAAAGGTAATGTGATTTTCAAAACTGAAACTCCGCATTTAATCGTGGGTAGATGTGTATGGGGAAAAAGCAAAAATGTTGATGATGTTGTAGAGATATATCGGCTCATTGACATTCCGAATCAAGATCCAATACTCCTAAAAAAGCCAGTTTCTGTAATGAATGGAAGAATTGATCAGGAAAAGCTGGATACAATGTATTTTAATTATAATGGAAATCTAAAGTTAGATGAACTACGAATGGGACCAACATATGAAAGTGTGCTCCTGGGAACAGTTCCTCTTTCTGAATGAAAACACATTGCCAATTTTATTTTAAGCGTCGTTTAGAGAGGGGATTTTAATGAAAACTATATTATTTGTCATAGGGCTGCTGCTCATTGTATCTAGTGTTACCCAGGCAGAGCTTGCCTTTAGTCGTCACTATAGTAAAGATATGGTTTTACAGAGAGAGAAACCCGTATTGATTCGAGGATTTTCAGATCCAGAAGCCAAGCTATCTATTAAATTTAATAATCAAGGCAAACAGACCATCGCAAATAAAAAAGGAGAGTGGTCGGTAGTATTGGACTCTATGAGGGCTAATAGTGAAGGCGGAGAGCTTATGGTAACTGATGCATCACACAAGGTTGTATTAAAAAATGTAGTTGTCGGTGATGTTATTCTTATTGCCCGGCAGTCTTCTATCGATATTTCTTTGGGAAGAGACGCAAAAGGAATTAAAACTGCAAATGCAGAAAATGATGATGCAGGATTGCGTGTATTGACGATTAAAACAGTGCCAACTTCTCAACCACAACCTGACTTAGCAAAAGAAGCGACTAGTGGTTGGGGTGTAATGAGTAGAGATACTGCACTGAGAATGAGTGCGGCTAGTTTTTACCTTGCAAAAGAATTGAAGCAGAAATCCAGTGTTCCTATCGGCATTATCGATCTAAATTTGGGCCACCACTTTCCTATTGCCTGGATGAGTAGAGAGGCGTTAATGGAGACTGAACAAATATTCCCTGATCATGGTAGGAAGGACGCTCCTAAAAACATGATCACCAATTTTGATGTGGCAACATCTAAGTACGAGAGTGGTGAGACTAAAAATATAATGGACGAACATTATGCTGAGTTATTAAAAAAGACAAAGAAAAGTGATAAGTCCAACCTTAAACCATCGCCATTGGGTCCTCATCCGACTTTTGATCCTCGTTATCCTGCAGCTGGATATAATGCAGTATTATACCCTATTAGAGGATTAGCCTTAAAAGCTTTGATTTTACAACTTGGTAATGATTATCCCTACGTTCACTATGAACGGCTTGTTAAGAAAAATATGGCTCTCGAACGTGGACGTCTGGGACGTGCGTATAAAGATACATACGATTTGCGCAAGTGGTGTATCTATCTCGAACCTGTAACAATTCCAAGATTACCACGTCAGTGGCGCAGAACTTTGGGTGATATGAGCTTGCCTATAGGAATTATTACTCCACCAGCATCAGACCTTGAAACGATGGCGAGTCATCACACTGAAATGAGAGAACTGCAGCGACAAGTGGCTCTTAAAGAACCTCGAGTTGATCTGATATTACCTGGCATGAAGCATATCCCTTTTAGTGCTCAACCCTTAGATGAATCGTTACTAGCTAAACGCTCTCTTCATTGGGTGTTGGGTAAAGTATATGAAAAAAAAGGTGTCGTGTCATCCGGTCCGGTACTTGAACGTATTGAAAAGCAATACTCAACTGCGAAAGTATTTTTTAAATCTGGAACTGCTGACGGACTAAAAGCAACCGGAACTGCTCTCAGCTGTTTTGAGGTAGCTGGTACAGATTCAGTGTTTTCTCCAGCGAAGGCAAGCATTGAAAAAAATCATATAAAACTAAGCAGTGATACCGTGAATCGTATTGTGCATGTCAGGTATAACTGGCGTGAGAAACCAGACCTCGGATTGACTAATGCTGAGGGGCTTCCAGCAATTCCTTTTCGCACTGATAATCATGTCTATCCTCGAACAATTTCAACTGAAGAGAGCAATCTTCCTACAGAATATTCAACCCCTGCGAGTGAGTGGACAGGTGGCGATGTAACCATCGTCAACGGAGCATTAAAAAAGGGGAATTGGAGCAATGGAGAAGGATGGTTAGGTGTTACCGGAATTTTGGTAGCCCCATTTGGACCAAATATGAGTGTTTTACATGTTCTCCCAAAATCACCAGCTGATGGAAAGATAATGAAGGGTGATTTGATTTATAGTGTTAATACAGAAAACATAGGGTCTGACCCCCTCAAACAGATTGGTAAAATCCTAGCCCACGCAGAGAGCGAGGAAGGTAAAGGTCATATTGCATTTGGCGTAAGAAGGGAAGGGGAAAATATTGAAGTGGGCCTGAAGCTAGAAATACTTGGTACCTATAGTTCTACCACTCCCTATGACTGTGCTAAGACAGATCGTATTGTTGAAAATATGGAGAAATACCTTGCTGCTCGAGGTGGTGTAATGCGGACAAATTCAGTTTTTCAGAATAGTGATGCTCTTTTTTTGATGGCCGCTGGCACACTTGAACATCAGGGGTTGGTTCGTCGTCATATCTATGCGAGAATAGCTAAAAGGGATATGAATAAACGCATTGACCCCTTTCAAAAAAGTCACCCTCAGTCCTGGGGTTTGGCCTATGATGCATTGTTAACTAGTGAATACTATCTCGCAACGGGTGATAAAAATGTTCTACCATTTCTCAAATGGAATTGTGATTATCTCGCTCTACAACAGAGTAAAGTTGAACCACGCGTGACACCTTGGCCCAGTGCCCTTGCCGGACAAGCAGGCGGATGGCGTCATAATTGGCATGGAGGACAAGGCTATGGTGCACTAGCTGCTGTTGGCCTTCCTGCTTACCTAGGTTTTCAATTAGCAAAAGAAGCAGGTGTTGAAACGGATTACAAAGCTTTAGATCGCGGCATAAAATATCTCTATCACAATGGCGTAGACGTTGGAAATGTAATATATGGTTCATATCCTGAGCCATATACTGAACTGCATCCCATTGATCCCGATAAACTGGCGAATGGTTTGCTGTCTTCTCATAACGGTGCCATATCAATGGCTGGTGTACTTTTTAAAATTCGGGGTAACAAGAAAATTGCACACACCTGTTCTTTTATATCAACTTTTTCTTACAATAATACTCATAAAGCTCATGGAGGAAACTTTTGGAATAACTTCTTTACTCCTCTTGGTGCAAAGGTACAAGGCAAAAAAGCCTTTCAGACCTTCATGAAAGGTCATGCCTGGTATAGGGATTTGCACCGTATGTATGATCATAGTCATCATCAAGGGTCAGCTGGCATAGGTGGGGGACAATACCTTGGACTAGTTGCTCCTCGTGAACGTTTGCGGATTCTAGGTGCTCCCAAGTCGGTCTTTGCTGAAGGTCAAAAACGTATTTTCAGAGATGCTTTAGACTCCTATTATGAAAGGGATTATGTTAGTGCAGAACAGATAGCGAATAAATTATCTTCGTCAGGCCAATTGGTCGGAGAAGACCAAACCAAGGCACAGCAACTCCAACGAGCGGCACACGAGTTACAGTTAAGCATTGATCATGATATGCAACGTGCACTTTTACTAATTGAAGAGGGGAAAGTTTACGAGGCAAGTCTAGACTTACCACAACTAAAGGGTGTCGTAGCTTCTGAGAATAAACGACTACATGAGATCGTTAAATTATTGGCATTACCTGCGAACATTGAAATTGCGAAAATTGATCAAAAACGGTACGAGGAAGAGCAAAATGAGTTGCGTTTGGATATATCTATACCTAAGCCCAGTAAAGAAGAAGAATCTTTATGGAGTTGTCTGACACCTCAAAGCGAATATGCCAACAGGTTCAGAATGAATTTGGGAAAAGTGCCAGATGAAGCTGCGACAAAGTGGAGGATGAAACGAGTTGAATCTGTGAAACAAGCCCCCAATAGTTGGTTTTTACCTGACTATAATGACTCAAAGTGGGATGAAACAACATTGCCAATTTCCTGGCATGTTAACCATGCGGCACTTTTTCGTTCATCCTTTGAAATAAAAGAC
>Ga0233432_10006426_pt1 | contig 10031 bp, 8 predicted proteins | sample SI_122_August201_6_FD_179870 | JGI IMG/M metagenome (GOLD analysis project Ga0233432, IMG submission 179870) | Seawater microbial communities from Saanich Inlet, British Columbia, Canada - SI_122_August2016_10_MG | ecosystem: Environmental > Aquatic > Marine > Inlet | place: Canada: British...
AACGCAATCCAAGATGCAGTTGCACAAAGCTGGCAGCCGTGGTTCCCCATTCTATTTTATTTTCTCATGTTAGGCCGAGCATATCCGCGAATATGCGGGCAAACCCCCGGCGCAACAATGTGAAGCGCTGCATATTAGGCTGCAGCAGAAGTGTACGAACATACAAAATGGACACGACGAGCTCGAGTCTTGCCTTGAGATTAAAGGCGTTGTGTCGTTGCTAGACGAGCTAGCAAAGTCAATCGGGCGCAATGCTTGAGCATTGTCAATCTCTCAAAATATTGAACTTGTCGAGCAACGCAATCCAAGATGCAGTTGCACAAAGCTGGCAGCCGTGGTTCCCCATTCTATTTTATTTTCTCATGTTAGGCCGAGCATATCCGCGAATATGCGGGCAAACCCCCGGCGCAACAATGTGAAGCGTTGAGATTCCAAAAACCGCTTCATTCCATCCGGGGATCAACGCGTCCAAGGCGGGGCTAACACAAGGATCTCTACCCTTGTTCATGTCGTTTTTTTGCGTTTGGAACCAACACGGTGGTCTTCCCATTCTATCGCTGCGAACATGCCCCAAAACCCTGCGGAGACATGTTTCCTGTCCTGGAACTTTGTGCGCTTTATGTCTCTACGTTGCAGCCCTAGCCATGCACGATTCGGAACCACGCACAGATACTTGTCCTGGGTGTTACAATAGCATTTGAGCTCATAAATACAACTCGTCGATACTTCGATGTCACGTAGTGCGTTGAGCAAAGTTTCTGTCTCTTTTTGAAGTATCGCCTGCATTTCCTGCACGTTCTTTTCTGAGTGCATGCGTTTCGATTTCTCAGAGGGTTTAAAGTACAAAAAGTAGTCCCTATGCCAACCTGACACGTGCGGAGGTAGTGGGTTGCCATCTTTGCATCTAAAAGGCAGTCCGTTTTTCAACCTGTCCATGGACTGCAGTGCACGCCCAGACGTATCACGTGTTCTTTGCACAAGGCGCGCTGCCTCTTGTACTGGCATGGCCTTTGCGACAGATCCGCAAGCATGGCACGTGGGAGCGCAAGGTGGTCCCGCCAGAGCTCTCGGCGATGTTGCTGTTGCGTCGGAGGTTGGATCTTTGTACGAGGCTGCTTGGTGTGGCGCATCTGCTGCTTCTACCTGCCCTTTGCAAAGCAAAAGTCGCACTGTCTCCCATACCTCCGCTGGCACCGCACCCAAATCGCAAGAGTGTCGCAATGGTTGCTGCCCTATGCCTTGCTTGTATATGCGAGAAGAATCCGCATGCGAAAAATTCACTTCTGTGGCCACCTTGTCAAGCTCGGCTTGCTGCTTGAAATTTGCGCGCTTGCTTGTAGACGTTTCTGGGGGGTGTGTTGCAATTGCCATGTCGCCCGAGGACGGTTGTGCGTATGTAGGCGCGAGCGTGGGTTTGGCAAGGGCGACACTTGAATCTTTGTCCGAGGTTTCTTGCTGTGGTGCATCAGGCGCGTGTGTTGCAATTGCCATGTCGCCCGAGGACGGTTGTGCGTATGTAGGCGCGAGCGTGGGTTTGGCAAGGGCGACACTTGAATCTTTGAACGAGGTTTCTTGCTGTGGTGCATCTGGCGCGTGTGCCTGCGCTAGGAGAAACGTGCTACCCAGCATTAGAGGTCTGTGTTTTTCGTCGCCTCCAAAAGTGAAGGAGATATCATAATGATCTATTTTCGTCTTATTTCAGCGCATTCTCCTAAGAACTGTGCGCTTGTGACGTGCAAACGTGCATGGTAGTTGGACGAACCAAGGTACCAGACTTGTTGTACATGTCACGGGCGCGGCATTCTTGCTTTGGCAGGACCCCAGCCGGCGCAAAACGTAACCGAACGTTGCGCTGAAAATCATCTGGAATTCAGACGACACGGGCAACTGCAACGGCGGTAGAGGGCGGCTGGCATCAGGTTACGTGCTCGGCGACTGGCAGGACGGCGATATTTTGTTGCTGTATACGGCATGATGCGCGCGTATGCGTAGTTTGGTAGAGTCTTTTGTTGTAATACAATACATACACATTACGATTGCACTCGCTTGAACCTGAGTGTGCGCTGCGAGCGCGAATTTGTTGGGGTGTCAGTCTCTAACCGGCGTTCAAACGCCCGCCTGCGCGGCGCCAGCGCCGCGCCCACCACCGCCCGTGCGCGTGGGCAATGCTGGGCCTCGAAGTGTGTGCAAACACACCGGCCTCCGCGTGTGCGCCGTGCCCAGGCACCGGCACGCGCGTGCGCTGTGCAGAAGCACAAAACTCTGCATATTCACCGGCGAGAACACCCGCCTGCAGAGTTTGGTGCTCATGCATGCCCCTCCCACCTAGCCTGCTCGTCCGCCGACAGCTCTGTCCAAATACCGTACACGACGCATATCATCTCTCGCAGCTTGTGCGGCGGGGAGAGCTCGGGGTGCGTCTCGCGCAGCACGGGGTAGAGAGCGGCTTTGAAGCTGTCGCGGGCTATGATTCCACGCCGCAGCCTTGCGCGCTCGTCGTCGGAAGGCGGGCTCGGCATTTTGCCCAGCCGCTGGAGCTCTGCGAGGACACCGGCGTGGAGCTCCCGCCACGGCCATAGGCGATCGCGCATAGCATGGGGGACGCGAAAATAGGCGGCGGCCTTCCATGCAGGCGTTTCTAGTCCCTCTGGTCTCCACGCGTTTGTTAGTGACAACTTACGAGTGAGTTCCAATAGCCGCAGCTTGTTCGTTTCTCGCCATTCGTCGTCTGATATTCTCCCGCCTCGCATCGGCGGCGCTTGTCCGTATAGGACATGCTGGCAGTACATATTGATCATTTGCACGTCTTTGACCGTGACCTGTTTGACCTCCTCGGTCGCGGCCGCCCACGCGACCACAGTCGCATCCGCTTGCAGACGGGGGCTTGCAAACTGCAAGTTGTAGCCGGAGTGCTTGACCGCTGCGAGCACCCTCGCGTTGTTGTCGCAGTCCTCCCTGGGCCCGAGCTGCAGCACCAGCGGCGGGATGCGTGCAGGGATGGCCGCCGTGCCGTTCCATGGCGACGCCAGCATGCGGTCGAAGATCTTGTCCGAGCGCATGCTTTCGGGCACAAACTCCCAGTTTTCAAGGTTCATCACGCACGCGTATTCGTAGAAAGCAGCGTCCGCTCCGGGCATGCAGTCCGGTATGACGTGCAGCACTTTGGCGCCTCGCGTGGGCATGTGCGCCTAGTGCGTGGGGGTTTCGGGCAGGGGCTCTGGAGCTCATCTACTTTAATTTTGCTTTGACCTAAATTCGGCAATTTCTAACCGCAAAGTTTTGGAGCTCCCGGAATGCGTAGCTACACCCGCGCCCACCTCTGCTGCTCCTCCGCCTGCATCTTGGACCATACAAAACCCATAATTTTGATCTTCTGCGGCCCCTTCAAAGCAGAGTGCGTCTTTGCTAGAATAGGGGCGAGAGCGCGCATAAAGTTGCCGTGCGCCGACAAGGTGGGCAGAAGCACGCGCTGTGCGTCCGTCGGCGGCGGCGGGATCTTGTCTGCGTTCCTGAGGTCCTCGTGCACGCCCGCGCACGTGTACGTCGGCATGGGCTCCGCGGCGGCGCGTTTCTGGTTGCGCGCGAGGTGGCGGAGGTGCCGGGCACTTCTCTCTGCACTTGTACCCGCCGGCAGCGGTCCCAGCCGGCGCAAAACGTAATGTTGCTTACTGTGCGCGAACATAGTACACTTACCAACAACAACATGAAACCCGGCATGCAAACCCATCTCGTGTATTTATTGCTGGTATGCGTGCTTGCGTACGACTTGTACCTGACAGTGCAGCTTGCAGAAAAGCTGCGTTACATTTTCCCATGGCAGGCGTACGAGCCGCGCTTTTACTTTGCCAAGGAGCGCACGCTCTCTTATAGTGAGACCGAGCAAAAACAACGCCAGCGTCGCGGAATCATGTTAAAGCATGGTACACCTGATTTTCTACTCAAAGCGCTCACCATTATCAACGGGTGCAACGTTAATTGGATCGAGTGCAAGACTTATTTTGGATCCCCGACCATGATTACCATCGAGTCAAGAACCAAGCACAAGATTCCGATGCAATATTTTTCACAATGAAAAATATTGCAAATTACCTACACTATGGACCAGGTGCTGTGATATTTTTGAATGGGTTTGGTCCAGATCTACAAAACATGGTGACAGCCAATATCGGACCTTGTCTGCTGCTCGAGGCAAGCTATCTCGACCTTTCAAGTTTGAACAATTTTCAAGTGTCAACAATTTTATTGAGACTCAGTGTACAGGATGTGGGTCTTCAGCCACGCATCATGGCGTAGAGTTTAGATATTCGCGCAGATTTCTAATAGGAGGTCCGAATTCAGCAATCTGAGTAGAGAAGACTCATTTAGGCGCCAGTGCAACCCCATACAGACTACCAATTTTCGCCCAACGCGATGCTCCTCGACAATGTCACGAAAGGTGTCGGTGATAAAATGCAAATTCCACACGGTTGCCCACGAACCTTGTAGAATGTCTTGCAGGATTCGGAGTTGCGCTACAGAGATAGGCCCTGGTTGGTTTTCGACTGTTTCTTCCAAATTACGCATTAAATCCCCTGTCACGTAAAACTGCTCGGCGAACATTTGTGTCAAAAGGCTCGTGTGATATGTATTGTTCCCAAAAAGGCACGTAATCGTACCACTGAACCATTGAAACCTATCTGATCCGTATTTTACCTCGGATCCCCTACCCTGTCTCATAATAACATTTGCAAGACTGTGCACATGTGCACTGAGAAACAAAGAGGTAAGCGTGCCGATTTCCCTTTTGTAGTTTTCAAAGGGTATAGTGTCATGAAGTAGCGCTTTCACAATTTTCAAGTCCCGTATGTCGACGTCCATGCTCTTCAATAACGTGTAGATTGGTTGGTCTCCACGCTCATTTTCCGACAAGATGTCGGCGCCGTTTTGCTTTAAGAGCTCTATGATTTCGTACTTCTTTTCTTTGTTCAATTCTCTATTTTGCATCACGTGATGTAGGCATGTGCCGCGGGCCTCGTCGCATGCCTTTGCATCTGCCCCTGCCTCGAGAAGCATTTTAATTGTGTCGCTTGAACCATTGCCACATGCTGCTAGGAGAGGTGTCATATTTTCGTATTCTGCGATCGCTGATCGTGCATTTACATCGCACCCACCATTTAGTAAAATTTGCATAGGCCGCTTTTCACTATACATTGCCGCCAATACCATTGCGTCGGCTTGGATCTGAACATCTTGAAGCACAATCACCAAGTCTGCAATGTGATCCCAATCACCGCCGCGTTTACAAAATTTCGCAATCGTGTTGGAAATGTAATAATTCACAGCATTTTTCACTGTCGTCAAATCGAAAAAACAATCTGATTGCGTCCTCATATCGAAAAAAGACTCTGATTCCCAAACACGCTTCGACGGATTTTGCAAATTAAAAACACGGGCATCAGCCATAACCTGGCTTATATGGGTGCCGCGTTTTACAGGATTTTTTGACTCTCTGCTCAACCAATCACCCATTAGGTAATTGTACAAGTCCATGCTCTCGTCCATGCTATAAACCCTGGATGCAATCGGTGTCGCGTCGTCGGTATAAAAGGACCAATAAAATAACGAATATAGACAGCAACATAGAAATCTAAAAATAGTTTCCGAACACGACTTTGCGCTCCTATGATGCATTAGATACAATATCATGTTAGTACCCAACAAAAAAACGTGCGTGGTCTGTACTTGCACTCGCAATACCTGTTGCAGCATCTGCGCAGAGACATGGCAAAGTGCCCACACGAGCGTCAGAAGTCACGTTGTAACGAGTGTCGGTCACTTTGAATGCCCTGTTGCCAACGATTCTTGCATAAACTCCTATCTTCAAAATACAATACGCCCTCTCAAATAGGCATTCTCTTCTTCCAAGTCCATGATACGTTCTCGAAGTCGTCCGATTTCGTCTGTATGTCCCATCATCGTCATGAACCTGGGGGCTTCTCGAGCAGTGTGCATGGGCAAGTCTGGCTGCGGGACGTAGAGATCCATGTCTGAAATCTCGTGGGCATTTTCCCGCGGCGTCATGAATCCGAGGGCTTCTGGAGCAGTGTGCATGGGCAAGTTTGGCTGCGCGACATAGTGTGGGACGTAGAGATCCATGTCTGAAATCTCGTGGGCATTTTCCCGCGGAATCATGAATCCGAGGGCTTCTGGACCAGTGTGCATGGGCAAGTTTGGCTGCGCGACATAGTGTGGGACGTAGAGATCCATCTCTGAAATCTCGTGGGCATTTTCCCGCGGTGCTCCTGCAGGGTTGTACTCTGCTATTGGGACCAAGTTTGCCTGGAATCCATTTGGTCGATAATACCTTGCTGATTGCAGTTCATTTCCACACATGTTGCCCCGCTCGAAATCAGCATCCCCCTTTTGGTCAAATCTTGCAAACTCCGACGTTCCATTTCGTGCAAGCCACGTTTCAACGCTCGTCCCCATAGGATCTTCTCCTACATATTCTGCCAGTGCACTATGTGTCTCGATATTATTCCACTGCCCTTCAATATCGCACACAACGACCCATAATACACCATCATCATCTTTAGTAAATCGGATACATTCCGTGTATAGGGTACCCTTTCCATTGTTCCTGTCAATTCGAAAACATTTCGTTGTTGAGTTTTTAGGTCTAATGTGACTTATTACGTTTTCATTTTCCACTAAATAATATCGTGTTTCCAAGGGCCAAATGCACTCGACGATATTTATGCAAATTTCTGTATCTTCTTCAGCAGATTGCCACTCGTGATCCTCTATTTCTTGTGCCTTGAAGATTAGTTCTCTACCGACGGTGATTATATTTCTTGTCTCGAATCCCGCCCCTTTCTGGTATTCGCTGATGCTTGGCATGGATGTTCTCCGACGAGAAGGCTTCAGATGATTCATTTCGCGGCATTCTATTGTATACACGTTAATATATGAAAACTAAAACTAACAAGTGCAAAAATCGCGGTTTTTGATTTGGTCTCAGAAATCGACGGAAATGTTCGTGCAGGAAGGGAAAAAAATATGACAGACTCCACGAACCAGTCATGTTGCATTCGGTGTCTGTCACCTTATTTTTCGTAAAATAATTCGTGATAAAGTGTTGAAAATATCGAGGTTGTTTCCAGGGATGTGGTGTCGTATAGCAATGTGCCTATCAGACCACGAACATCACATCAAAACTACATTTTCAGTTTTCAGGCTTTCCCATGTCTGTCCTTCATACCAGTACATGCTGTTATCTCAAAATTTTAGGCAGCTTCAAATTCAAGGCTTGTGTGTGTGTGGTTTTCCAGTATGTAGCGACCAAGCAATACCACGACCGAAGACCAGGCAACAACAAAAAAAAGAGTCGTTTCGTTTGGAACCATTTAATACCCAAATGCAACTTCATATATCAATGCCGCCTGACACCCCGTTTTTTCCGGGCATATGCGTACACGGACCAATCTTTCGCAGATATATAATGTGAGTCGACACCAAACTGGACATCATCACAATTGGCGTTCTCAGACTCCGCCATGTTGGAGACATAACAATCATCGGGCGAATCGTAAACTCCAACGGCACGTTTGTGTTGCTGCCTGAAAGTCTTGCCCATGTGTGCGTGGAAGATGTGCGAGCAGTCGCCAATCTCTTTTATAGAGGTGAGCAATCGCCATGCAGAAAAAGTGCGATCCCGCGCACGAGCGACGCTTTTAACACTCTCGTGCGCGTTTGTGCAAAAGGGGCATCTCGTGCGTCTGAAGGCCTTTTAAGCCAGCATCGGATTCGATGGAACCTCACAAGCACACAAGCAACCAAGCAACATGTCTGCGAAAAATCAGAGCGGACAAGGCGTCTGGGTCGAGGAAGGTGTTGTCACGAACAACCTACGCATGGAGAGCGATGTGGCGACAAGTGCCAGCGACACCGAGAACGACGTTGATGACGTCCTGGATCTGCTCGCAGCACACGTTGAGAACATGCAATTCGACATGATCGACGCCGCGACCGATGTTGCGGAGGCCTCCCATCTCGATGATTCCATGTGTATGTTTTTATTTGTGTGCAATACACCAAAGGGGCCGATAGATCCGAACAGCCAGGCGATTGATGACTTGTATTCGTTTCTCGCGACCGACAACGCAGATCTCGAGCTGTGCAAGAGACCACTGGAAACGCTTGAAGCGAACCTCCTTGACTTATCGAATATGCAGATTGCCATGTTGTGGGAAGTCAACACGCAGCGAGGGGACTTGTTGCCTGCCGGGCTTATCCAGGGCCTCGAACACATCACAGGCAAACGTGCAGCGACCATGAGCGCAAACACGCTTGTGCGCGTCATCGATGCATGTGTGTCGGTACAGCACATGGGACTCGCTACCTTGGTGTTTGTGGACCTCTTGCACATAATGCAAGACGACCATCTAGAAGACTTGACACCCGGTCAGGCTGTCAGTTGTTTGTGGGCTGGCTTACACAGCAAGCACAGTGTGCCGAAACTGTGGATCCACAATTTCGAAACCTTGATCATGAGGAGGTTCGACGACCTGGCTCAGCACGACGTTTGTCACGTGTTGTCATTCTTCCATACAATCAGCAAACGGATGCTGCCTGCTCTACAAACACGGGTGGATACCTATTTGAACGAACATCTATTCGTTTTGACCCCTGAACTCTTTTACAACGTGATGATTGCGTGGCACGGCGGCGCGGATCACTTCAAAACGAGCACGGACGTTCACGTCGTCTGTGAGTACCTGGACAGAAACATCACGAATATCAAAGGCCGCCATGTGGTCACGATGCTTTCGATGCTCGCGCAGATGCGTCTCTGCCCGTCAGACGCTTTTCTCCGTGCCATGGAACGGGAGATTCTTGTTGCCCTGGCACATCTCAATAGCCATCAGTACGCTAAACTCGTGTGGGCTCTTTGTAGGTTGAACGTTTTCATCGGGAATCGCGCGTTCATTCGTGCACTTCTGGCCCCACTGCCAGCAAAAATGCAGAATCTCGAAAAAAGAGGGGAAACAAGGGACCTCTGCCACATTGTGTATTCTCTGTGTATCATACTCGCGTATGACCACGACGTGAGAAGTGCCTGCGACTTGGTACAGCAAGCTGCCATGCAGATTCAGCTTAGTCAGTTTCACACCTCAGAGGTTTGCATCTTTCACCAGTTTGTCCTGTCGCTGCAGCTACGAGGATATCCGATCTTGTTCACTGAAGAGTCACGGTATTTGTTTGCCCACTATTTTCGTGAGCGCTCGTTTATCTCTTCTAAGACCCAAATCAAGACTGCGAAGGAATTTCGCAATGGCGGCTTCTACGTCTCCGAGGAAGTCATCTGCCCACACACCAGCTACTCAATTGACATGAGGCTCACTACAAGACACACAGACGACGTTTACTTGGTCGAATTTGACGGACCGATGCACTTTGTTCGTAATCGCAAGAATGCGACAGTGCACAAAACTGGATCCACTTTGTTGAAAATATGGCACATGACGCTTTCGCCAAACACCTTTGCCAGGATCGACTACAGGTATAGTCGGAATCAAGTCAAAAACCTTATACGCCAATGGTTGCCGGTATGACGAGCTGAGTACGAGATTTGCACCCGCAAGAGCATGTGCTCTGTGACTACACCTCGGCAAGATGCGCGACTGCATCGTGGCGCCACCTGGATCACAGACGTCAATATTTAGGACCTATTCAATAAACATGGAAATTTGTCACGTTTTCTCATACCGTTGTCATGTGTCATCTTTTCAAATGTAGGTACAAATTCCGCTACAAGTCCTGAGTACCATGTCTCTGTAAGATTATGGGGATTTTAGCATATGCAACACATTAATTCAAGGAGCCTTTTCACCAGCATATATGCAACACAGTAATTCAAGGAGCCTTTTCCACAGCATATATGCAACACAGTAATTCAAGGAGCTTTTTCCACAGCATATATGCAACACAGTAATTCAAGGAGCTTTTTCCACAGCATATATGCAACACAGTAATTCAAGGAGCTTTTTCCA
>Ga0233432_10006429_pt1 | contig 10028 bp, 6 predicted proteins | sample SI_122_August201_6_FD_179870 | JGI IMG/M metagenome (GOLD analysis project Ga0233432, IMG submission 179870) | Seawater microbial communities from Saanich Inlet, British Columbia, Canada - SI_122_August2016_10_MG | ecosystem: Environmental > Aquatic > Marine > Inlet | place: Canada: British...
TTTTGAACCAGATTTACTTTTCATTGAGTCCGCATGGCGGGGAAAGGATGGGAAATGGGGCAGTAAAGTCGGGCATGCAGATTTTGAGATTCTTGACCTGCTCAACTGGTGTAAGGAAAATAGCGTCCACACTGTATTTTGGAATAAAGAAGATCCTGTACATTTCAAATCCTTCCTTAATGTGGCAAAATTATTCAATTTCGTTTTTACGACGGATATGGACTGCATTCAACGATATAAACAAGCTCTGGGTCATAATCGGGTGTTTTGTTTACCATTCGCATTTCAGCCGAAAATACACAACCCTTTAGAAGAGTTTCGGAGAATCGAAGGAATATGCTTTGCAGGAGCATATTACAAAAAATACCAACAACGAAATAAAGACTTTGAAAGTATTCTAAAACCAATTAATGATATATTCAAAATCGATATCTATGATCGAAATTATTTGGATGATAATCCGGATTATTCTTTCCCAGAAAAATTCTCGAAATTCATCGTAGGAACTCTTGATTATGATGAAATAAACTTAGCGTATAAAGGGTATGATATAGGATTGAATCTTAACACAATCAAGAATTCTCAAACCATGTTTGCAAGACGTATTTTCGAATTAATTGCTTCGAACACCCTTGTATTCAGTAACTATTCGAGAGGCGTGAAACTACTCTTTGGAGATCTTGTCTTTTGCTCTGATTCAGGAGATGAAATTCTTTCGCAGTACAATAGATTCAGCCCCACAGAACTTGAAAAATTAAAACTAAATGCACTAAGAAAAGTTTTCACTTCCCATACATATGAACATCGATTTAGACATATACTTTCGAAAATAATACCTGGGGGAAAGGTGAGTAGTTCCGATAAAAAAACAGTTTTAATCGTCGCATTGGTCAAAGAAGAAATCGAATGCGAAAAGGTAGTTGATGACTTTAAAAATCAGACATATGAGAATAAAAAATTGATAATATTTTCTACTAAATTATTCAAAACCACCCAAGTTAATGGGATGAAAATTATCCATACCAGTGACCTCAATTATCACTTTTTTGATGAGATACTCGATGATGCAGAATACCTTTGTGCCTTTGATAGTGAATGCTCATATGGTAAGTATTTTGTTGAAGATTTGTACAATGCAACAAAATATTCTCCTGTGGAGACTATTTCAAAATCATTGGTTGAAGAAGATAATTACTGGGTTATAGAAGAACTTCGACGGCCATATTCTTGTTCTGACAAGACAGTGGCTCATGCCTCTTTATTCCACAAGTCTACAATCATGAACAAACCAATTATCCCTACGTTGCAATCGTGGAAGGATGAACCTATCATTCAATTGAATTCTATGAAAATAGATAAATTCAATTACAGTCGAAATAAAGAGGAATATGAGTATCTAGAATGTAAATTGAACTTTTTAACAACCGGGGTTGAATATGATCACATACAAGACGTAAGCGATCAGATTCAACCCGATGAAAAGGTTGTAGAGGGACATTACTATTCAAGCGCTGAAATTTATCAGCAGATTTGTGATAATAGTAAGGAGGGGGTAACCATTGATTGTCAACAGGGTATGGCCACGATAAGTTCAGAATTAGGACAAGGTGAATTCACATACCTGTATTGGGCTGATTTTATGAAACCTAAAGAAATTATTCAAAAGGGGCAATTAGCTAAACTATTCTTAGATTCCACACCTGGCCTAAGAATGATGTTGGCAGTGATTTATTACGATAAAGATAGGATCAAGATTGGGAGCACACTCTCACTAGCAAATTCTAATATTACCGCAGAAATACCCGACGAGACAGCAGAAGTAAAGCTTGCATTCAGGATATATCAGAACGGATTTACCCAGATTAAATCCCTCGACTTATTTGAAAGAAGCACTTCCCCAAATAATATAATTTTGGAGAGAGAAATTCTTGTAATCAGTAATAATTATCCTTCATATGATGAGAAATACAAGAATGGTTTTCTACACTCACGCCTCGTCAAATACAGAGAACTTGGAATTCACGTCGATATGTTTGTCCTAAAGAAGGGAGCAGAGTTGAACTTCAGAGAATACGAAGGAGTGGATGTTATGACAGGTTCTCAGAAAGCACTTTCAATAATCCTTCAACAAAATCAACATAAAAAAATCGCCGTTCATTTCTTGGATCATGAAATGTGGGGTCCGATTAAAAAGCACCATGGTAATAGAGAAATTCTAATCTGGGTTCATGGTGCTGAGATTCAGCCGTGGCATAGGCGAATTTTCAATTATGAAAATGATGGGCAATTACAAAAGGCGAAGGTTGAAAGCGAGAAACGCGTAAGATTTTGGAAACCAATACTCAATGAACCTCTTGAAAAGTTAAAATTTATTTTCGTATCTCAGTATTTTGCTGATGAGGTAATGGAAGATTATGGAGTTAAATTATCCGCTGAAACTTATGAAATTATCCATAACCCAATTGATACGGCGAAATTTCAATACCATGCAAAACCTGATTCTCAAAGGAAAAAACTGCTTTCAATAAGGCCATATGCATCAAAAAAATATGCCAATGATCTTACTGTAAAAGCACTTATTGAACTTTCAAAAAAGAAATTCTTCGATGAATTGGAAATAATGATTATTGGTGATGGTAAGTTGTTTGAATCAACGCTCAAACCCCTTCTTCAATTTGATAATATCAAAATAAAACGGGGCTTTCTTTCACATGATGAAATTGCAAATATCCATAAAGAGTATGGGGTCTTTATCACACCAACTAGAATGGATTCCCAAGGAGTCTCTAGAGATGAGGCGATGGCTTCTGGTTTAATCCCAATAACCAATAGCGTAACTGCAATACCAGAATTTGTGGATAAGGATTGCGGCATTCTCGTGGATGGAGAAGACTATACTGCAATGGCGAGTGGTATTGAAAGAATTTATTCAAATCCGGATGAATTTCAGAGATTATCCAAAAATGCAGCGAAAAGAGTTCGAAATCAATCGGACTCCATCATTATCATTGAAAGGGAATTGAGAATTCTCGCAACAGGTGAATAAATATGAAAATACTAACAGTTTTTGGAACTAGGCCTGAGGCCATAAAAATGTCCCCTTTGGCAACTGCCTTAGGAAATGACAGCCGATTTACATCCCGTGTCTGCGTGACTGGCCAGCACAGAGAAATGCTTGATCAGGTGTTAGATTTATTCGATATCAAACCTGACTATGATCTCAATATTATGAAAGCAGGCCAAACATTATCTGAGGTTACTGCAAACATCATTACGAACTTGCAACCCGTAATCGAAGATTTCAAACCAGACATAATTCTTGTCCATGGGGATACTGCAACAACCTTCTGTGCTTCATTAATTGCGTTTTACAACCAAATTCCAGTAGGTCACGTAGAAGCTGGGTTAAGAACTGGTGATATTTATGCTCCATGGCCGGAAGAAGGAAATAGAAAACTTGTATCATGCATAGCCAAATACCACTTCGCACCAACGGTTATGGCAGCAAATAACCTAATCAGAGAAAATACTAGTCAAGATGATATTTATGTGACTGGTAATACTGTTATAGATGCCCTGATGATGGTAAAGGAAAAGATTGCTAGCGATTCCAAAATAAACAACTCTTTGAGTAATCTTTTCCCTATGCTTAAGAAAGAGAAAAAAATGGTTCTCATAACAGGCCATCGGAGAGAAAATTTTGGTAAGGGTTTCGAGCGCATATGCAGGTCTGTGGAAATACTTGCTAAGGATAACCCAGACGTAGAATTTGTTTATCCTGTACATCTAAACCCTAAAGTCCAACAACCTGTGAACGAAATGTTATCTGGACGAGAAAACATTCATTTGATCGAACCTCAAGGATATGTTGAATTTGTTTACCTCATGATGAGAAGTGAACTTATCCTTACTGATTCTGGAGGTATCCAAGAAGAGGCCCCCTCGTTAGGGAAACCTGTGCTCGTAATGAGGGATACGACTGAAAGACCGGAAGCCGTACAAGCTGGAACAGTGTTGCTTGTAGGAACTGATATTGAAAAAATAGTCTCTAATGTAAACCAATTACTGAATGATTATGAGGTTTATTCTGCCATGAGTGGTGCGCATAATCCATATGGGGATGGAACTGCTGTTGAGAAAATAATTTCTGTATTATCGAAAGATTGGGCGATTGTATGAAACCAATTATCCTTGTTGTGGGCGCACGCCCAAATTTTATGAAAATCGCTCCAATCCATGCAGAGTTAGTACGCAGGAATAGAAACGTAATCCTTCTCCACACCGGTCAGCATTATGATGATAATATGTCAAAGGTATTCTTTGATGATCTTGGGATGCCAAAGCCCGACATCTACCTTGGAATCGGCAGTGGGTCTCACGCTTACCAAACAGCAACCGTAATGGTTGAATTCGAAAAAATTTGTTTGGACCAAAATCCGAGTATGGTCGTGGTAGTCGGTGACGTAAACTCAACTGTTGCATGTACAATCGTTTGCGCTAAACTGCTCGTTCCATGCGCTCATGTAGAGGCTGGATTACGTTCATTTGATAGGGAAATGCCTGAAGAAATCAATCGTATATTGACCGATTCTGTTGCTGATTTGTTGCTCACTCCATCTCCCGACGGTGATCAAAACCTTCTTGCTGAAGGCGTTTCTCAAAAGAGAATTTATCGAGTAGGCAATGTCATGATTGACAGCCTATTCACGAATCTTCAGCAATCGAAATCAAGTAAAATACACGAAGAACTAGGAATTCCTTCGGATTATGCGATATTAACTCTTCATCGCCCATCGAACGTAGATAACAAAGAAAATTTTTCAGGGATTATCGGTGCTCTTGAAAAAATTGGGAACGAAATTCAGCTCGTTTTCCCAGTTCACCCTAGAACTGAAAAAATGGCCAAATCGTTTGGACTGTACCAACGACTCAGCGCAATTCCAAATATCATCCTCACCGGCCCTGTTGGCTATCTCGATTTTGTTGCGTTAATGGCAAAATCAAAAATGGCCCTCACTGATTCTGGAGGTTTGCAGGAAGAAACAACTGCCCTAGGTATACCATGTATCACGTTAAGAGAAAATACTGAACGCCCAATTACAGTAACGGAAGGCACGAATACAATCGTTGGTTGTGATCCTGAACTTATTGTAAAAACTGCGTTTGAGGTTCTCGATGGAAAAGGAAAAGCGGGCCGCATACCAGAATTATGGGATGGAAAAACCTCTTCCCGAATTGCAGATGTAATTTTACAATTTATTGAAATTGGTGATTAGATGAGAGTCTTACACGTCCTGGCTAATGGGCCTCCGGATGTGAATGGTTATGCGATTCGAACAAAAATGATACTCGAACATCTCGATCAATGTACTGATGTCAATGTCATTGGCCTTACCTCACCTTGGTATCCAAGAAATGAAAATATGATGCATTCATTTGATGAAAAGGGCATAACATATCTCCGAACGCCTCATCCTGCCCAGATAGATGGGAAGCAAACGGTCGTTCTAAGAATTGCTCGGTGGATTGAAAAACGACATCAGTATCATTACCCAAAAGATCCTAAGCAAGCGCTTGAAATGAAATTGAAACGACAACAGATGGGTCTAATTGGAAAGGCAATTCGTCTCCCAGCATATTTATCAAAAATCATCTGGAAAGTGTTTGAGGAAAAAATACTGATACGGTATTTTACTAAGCGAATCATTGAAGTTGCGAAGAAAAATGAAATTGATTTGATTCATGCACATACCCCATACCGTGTAGGGCTCCCTGCATTGAGGGCTGCTCGAAAACTAAAAATTCCAATGATTTACGAAATGCGGGGAATGTGGGAAGAAACCGCTGTTGCAAATGGAAGGTGGATGAAGAATGGCCCTGCTTACAAACGATTCAGGAAATTTGAAACAAATGTCCTGAGAAAATCAGATGGAGTAATCTGTATTGGTGAAGCTCTGAAAAAAGAAGCAATTTCAAGAGGTGTAAAAGAAGATTGTATTACAGTTGTTCCAAATGGAATCAGCCCCAGATTGATGGAAAGTACATCCAATCGCCCTGATGTTACTGAGGTGCAATCTAATTTGAAACTTAATAAAAATACAACTGTAGTTGGATATATTGGATCACTAAGAGAAATGGAAGGTGTTGATCAAACAGCTGAAGCTGTTGCTGACCTTATTTCAAAAGGGCATGACATCCGCTTCTTTGTGCTGACTGGAAAATCAGGTCAAACCGAGTTGAAACAGTTGTGTGAGAATCTTGGAATCTCTGAAAATACTGTCATAACTGGCCCGGTTTCGCATGATAAGGTTGCTGAATATTACGATTTAATTGATATTTTTGTTGTCAGTAGGCCCGATACTCGCGTAACACGGTTCGTCACTCCACTCAAGCCCTTTGAAGCAATGGCAATGGGCAAATGTGTTATTGCTTCAAATCTTCCAGCACTTGAAGAGATCATCCAACATGAGGTAACTGGTCTTCTTTACAATCCTGATTCTCATCTTAACTTGTCGTGTGAAATTGAAAAATGTCTAACTCATTCAGAATTAAAATTACAAATTGAGCAGAATGCCCAAAATTGGGTACTCGAAAACAGGAAATGGGAAGACCTCGTTCAACGCACTGTTGGAGCATATAATTTAACTCTTGAAGGGAGGAAATGAAGGATGAGTCGTATTCTCGTTACCGGAGGTGCTGGGTTTATTGGCTATAATTTCTCTAAATTTGCGGTATCCCAAGGTCATGAAATAACAGTACTTGATTCCCTTGTGGGTTCGAGCATAAAGAAAGACGAGATAGTCCAGGCTGGAATGAAATTTATTCAACATGACATTAGAGATCTTGATTCGCTCACTAATGTTGATGGTCAATTTGACACCATAATTCATCTGGCTGCTCAGACATCTGTCCAATACTCAATACTACATCCAGAGGAGACTCGAGAAATCAACGTTCAAGGGACTAGAGCGGTAGTTAGGTTCGCTAATCGCTTCAATATTAGACGTATTATTGCTGCATCATCTTCTGCGGTATATGGCGATTCTGAGGAGCAAATCCATCAAATCGGTGGTGAAGGAAATCAAATCTCACCATATGCGGCAACGAAGTTTGAGAATGAGACTCAAGTGTTAGAGTTTCGAAAAGAAGGTTTTGAGGGATTAGCGCTTCGTTTTTTCAATGTCTTTGGACCTGGCCAAACATCAACTGGAGCATATGCTGCAGTAATTCCAACATTTATCGAAAAAATATCGCATGATTCGCCTTGCACAATTTTCGGAGATGGGTTACAGACCCGAGATTTTATTTTCGTACAAGATGTAATAGAATTATTACTAAAACTAGCTACAATGAATGCTCTCAATCCTAAAAATCATGTATACAATGTAGGGACTGGATTAGGTATTGCTGTGAAAGATATAGGTTCGATGATTTCGGAATTACTTGGGCATTCTGAATTTAATTTCATTACCCAACCTCAAAGAGAAGGAGATGTTATCCATTCAATCGCAGATACATCAGAAACTGAATCCGATTTAGATTGGAAGCCACGCTTCTCCATTAGACAAGGTTTGGAACGACTTGTGGGGCGTTAATCATGAAGATAACATGGTGCACCACGCGCAGAATGGCAAATGACATGTGCGCAACAACACAGTATGCCTTGATGACTGGCTTGAATAATGGGGCCTTTGAACTCGAAGTTTTGGGCCCTGACATTCCTATTGAAGAGCACGCATGGTCTCATAAGAAATTAGATTACAAAAAAATGAAAGGTTTCAATAATTCATCTTTGGCCAAATCAATGCTGCGTTACCTAAAAAAAAATATGACTAGCAAGTGTATATTGATCATAGAATGGCCACTTCTTTCTACTCTTGGAAAATTTGCGGAAAAAAATAAAATCCCATGGGTTTGTCTTGATCGCTCACCTCCGGCGGATGTTGGTATCTTCGGTACACTCCAGTGGATTTTTTGGAAAAAAGCTTGGAAGCAAGTAAGCCGATCAATTCAGCGTGGTGGTTTCTGTCTTGGAGGCACCGTTGTGAGTGAAGCGCATCGGGAATATGTTCGTTCACGTTTCAAAATTTCTGAAAATGAAATATGCGTACTTCATGCTGGATTTAATCAAAAAGACTTCCAACCCCGAGAAAAAATTAATGAGGCGAAAGAAGAGTTACATCTTGTTTACCATGGTCGATTAGATCGGCACAGAGGCATCATGATGTTGCCTTTATTACTCGACAAACTCAGTGAAGAAAACATACCTGCAAGACTTCATCTCTACGGAGAAGGGGATTGCGATAAAACGCTTACATCTCTTTCCTCGTCAGGTAGGAATTTGACCCTTCACGGTAAGAAAGACCACCGTCAAATATGCAAGGAATTAGGGAGGTATCACATTGGGCTGCTGCCAATGCCGAACCAGTTTGTATGGACTCTAGCAAGTCCCATTAAACGAAGCGAATATCTTGCTGCAAATTTGTGCATCATTGGAGTTAACCACTCTGGCCACCAATTAGAAAATCTGGGCGAAGCCCCGTGGTTTCGTCTCATTCCACAGCAAGGTTTTGTTCAGTTTGCATTCGATGAAATCAAAAGTATGCTTTCGGAAAATATTTTCCGAACAGTTGGAACAGAGCCGAGAGCGTATGCTGATAAGTACTTCAAGTGGAATATTATTACTTCTGAGTTTCACGATTGGTTACTAAATAAACCTGAATAAATGTCTTTGAGCGATGAATGAACATCATCAACATTGTGTTTTAAAATTGATTTATAATTCTCCTCTGCATTTACCGCTAAAGCAAGCATGGATTGGATTTTCTCTATCCAAAAATGGATATTTTTATCCTCTGCATTTCCAATTACCGAGGGTAAAGAATGGATAGATTCAGAAGCAAGAACTGGCGTCCCACAAGCCAGTGCTTCCAAAGCAACCATCGGCTGGCCTTCCCATTTTGAAGGGAGGATCAACAATGATGATTGTTGAAGGAGTTCAACTTTCTTTTCTTGTTCAAGCCATCCATGGGCAACAACGTTTTGCAAATCTTCTGGGCTTTCTTCCACGCCCGTACAATGGAGAAGAATGTCCGAATTGTCTTTTTGTATTTTTCTCATTATTTCAAATGCAAATTCATGCCCTTTCACTGAATCGTTTCTGCCGAGAAGAAGAAGTTGATTTGGTACGCGTTCAACCGTATCAGAAATGCAATGAATCGGATCGATTGGATTGAGTGATACTTTGCATCTCCCAAGAAGGGGGGTTAGAAGTTCCTTCCAACGATCTGAAAGACATACGATGGTGGCTTTACACTGTTCAAGCCTTGCTCTCAGTTTCTTGGCTCGATTGCCTTTACCGAGCCATTGAATGATGTTACCGCTATGGATATGGAAGACTATTTTTCCACCAAGAGAAAACGCAAATTCTGCAAGACGGAGTTTTCTATGGAAGGAGTAATCTGATGCTGAATGGAGATGAACGACGACATCCTTCTCTGATTCGAGTAATTCTTTCAGTTCTGTTTTTGCAGAATTATACGCCTTTAATTTAGAATAAAGTGAACCTTCTGAATGGCTTTCTATCTGCCGAACATCCCATCCTTCTGGCGGATGATCTGTAAGGGTCTTGATGACCGACTGTATACCTCCTGGACTGGAGATGGGTCCTACATGAACCACTGTCGGCATATACTAGGTGAAGCGTTATCCACTCATGACCTCTTTGCAATAATTCGACATAATCCCAATAAAAACAACGGAGAAGTGAAGAATGAATGATGATTCAAGAGATACATGCTGTTCTCTCCCGCCATCGTCGAGATTGGTTTCGGTGCATTAGCAGTTTTACCATATCTCAAACATGGACTTGACCTCTTCATGTACCGAAAACAACCACTTGAGTATCCTTCTGGAACATTTGATGGCAGCCTTACTGTGCTGCTTCCAGTTTGGAATGAAACCGTTGTCATTGGACACAAGCTGGACAATGTGAGAGAGACGTGTTCGGATATGGAAGTTCATGTCGT
>Ga0233432_10006431_pt1 | contig 10025 bp, 14 predicted proteins | sample SI_122_August201_6_FD_179870 | JGI IMG/M metagenome (GOLD analysis project Ga0233432, IMG submission 179870) | Seawater microbial communities from Saanich Inlet, British Columbia, Canada - SI_122_August2016_10_MG | ecosystem: Environmental > Aquatic > Marine > Inlet | place: Canada: British...
AGGATTGATTGCAACAACAGTGTCTTACACATCAAGTATAAGCAATGCACAAACTAGTCAGATCTCAACATCAAGAGCAGTAACACACAATGGCAACGGCATATACATTCAGCAAATAGGCGACAGTAACGAATTAAGTATTGTACAATCCGGCGATAATAATCTCATCGCAGGTGTAGGTAGTACAACAAACAGTTTGGTAGATGCAGATATAGATGGAGATAACAATGTTACTACACTAGAACAAAACGGTACTAACAATGTTATGTTGTTTGATATTACAGGAAACTCTAACACAACAACAGTTGATCAAGGTAGTACCACAGGTGCAGATGATAATAGAGTTGAGTTTGATGTTAATGGTGATTTTAATATAACAAGTATTACACAAAGTCATAACAATGGTATTGGAACAAATGGACATTTTGTTGCACTAGATCTCGACGGCGACAACAACAATGTACTAACAAGTCAACTCAATGACGGAGATAAGAAAGCATTCATAAGTGTGCAAGGCGATGACAACGATATAGACTTATATCAACAAGGTGTAGGTTCGCACTATGCAGAAATATCTGTAGGCAATGATCAGACAGTTGACATAACACAAGATGGAAGTGGTAATCACAATGCCAGCGTTTCAATGTCGGGTTATACGTCAGGACTTGATCTTACGCAAGATAGTTCAACAGGACAAGTATATTCAATAGACCAAACTTGCACAAATTCAAACGGTTGTGGAACAACCACTATAATACAAAACTAAGTACATATATGAAATATATAACACATTGGGCCTGGGCCTTTATAACAGTATTATTAATAACTGCATTTCATTACAGCAATAACTTTGTTGTTGAAACTGCACGACTCAAGAGCTTTGACCTACTACAACAATACGACAAACCTGTACAAAGTGCAGATGTTGCTGTTGTACAGATAGACGAAGCAGCTATTGAAAAGTATGGACAGTGGCCTTGGAAGCGTGATGTATTAGCAGACATAATATGGAAGCTCAGAGAAGCTGGAGCAGGCATTATTGTGTTGCCCATACTGTTCAGCGAATACGACAGACTAAATGGTGACCAAGAACTCTTGGATGCAATGGCTGGCAATGGTGTTGTGATTGCGCAGGTTGGTAGCTTTGACACAAACAAAAATGGTGTGCCTAGAGGTGTTGCTAAGATAGGCGATCCGCTTCCATTCTTATTTGAATGGACAGGCATGCTAGGACCTATTCAAGAGTTTGGCGATAATGCAGACGGTGTTGGTGTACTTAACACAGTACCAGAGATAGACGGCGTAGTAAGACGTTTGCCCATGCTGATGCGTGTTGGTGAAGAAGTATATCCTGCACTAGCAATAGAAGTTATACGTGTTGCAGTAGGTGAACCCAGCTATCAAGTTAAAAGCAATGAGGGCGGCATTGACAAAATGCGTGTTCCTGGTTATGCTACAATACAAACAGATTCAAATGCACGTATATGGTTACGCTGGAACAAACAGTTTGAAACTATAAGTGCTGCAGAACAAGAACACTTCTTTATGTTGGCAGGTAAAACTGTTATACTAGGATTGAGTGCAGATGGTATTAACGGTATCATAGCAAGTCCCAAAGGTGGGCAATACAACTATATGCCTGCGGCTGTGTCGTTACAAAATATCATGGATGGGGACACAATATCTCGTCCGTATTGGGCATTCTTATTAGAACTTGCTACTACATTTAGTATTGGATTTTTAATCGTTATACTTGGTCGCTTTGCTCCTTATTGGATGGCAGGAATAAGCATCTTAGCATTAGGCAGTGGAGTTGTGTTTGGTGTATGGTATGCGTGGACCAGTTACTTGTACTTAATAGATGGTACTATGCCTATGCTAGCTGTACTGCTAGTAGGCTTACATGCAGTGTTTGCACGTTTTGTACTAGAGTTCTTTGAGAAGCAAGCGATTAAGAAACAGTTTGCAGGATATGCATCACCAACAGTAGTAAGACTACTACAAGAAAATCCTGCACTTATAAAAGACGGTATGAAGAAAGAAGTTAGTATTTGTTTCTCAGACCTCAGAGGCTTTACACCACTGGGTGAAAGTTTCGGAGATGATGTTAAAGGCTTAACTAAAATTATGAACGGCTACATGGATGCGATTACGCAACCTATACTAGATGCAGACGGCATGGTCATTAAATATATTGGCGATGCAAGTATGCATGTACACAATGCACCCATTGAGGATCCTAATCATCCTCGTACGGCAGTGCAGTGTGGATTAGATATGTTAAAAGCAGTGGAGATATTCAATGACAAAATTACAAGCGAAGGCAGACCGCCTGTCGGTATGGGTGCGGGCATTAATACCGGACTTGGTTACCTTGGAGAAATGGGGTCAACAGCAAGACACTCATATGATGTATTGGGGGACAGCGTCAGCACAGCCGCCCGTATTGAAAGCAAATGTAAAGAATACGGTTGCGTCTTATTAGTAGGAGATGCTACATATCAGCGTACTAAGTCAGACTTCTTCTACTTAAAGATAGACGACTTGGCAGTTAAAGGCAAAACTATAGGCATTACAATATGGACAGTACTAGACAACAAACGTCCTGCTTGGCGTGCTGCACAACGTAAACATGAACAAATGCATGAAGCATATCTAGCACAAAAGTTTGATGATGCTATAGAACTGTGCAATCTTATGCGTAGATCTTTTGACGGCAAGATGGAAAAGTATTACGACATGTGGATTGAACGTTGTGAATTTCAGAAAACACAAGACCTTCCCGAGGACTGGAACGGAGTTTTCATCGCAACTTCGAAGTAGGTTTTTGTAGAAACTGCTAATGAATTTATGAAGAGAAAACACAATCAGTTGTAAATGGATTAGTTGCTATAAACTAACAAGTCTATAGCAACAATTATTTTTTCTTTTTGTTTTGAATATCATCAAGATCGATATCCATTTTTTTGCCCGTCATCTTTTCGTATTCTTCTTTAAACTCTAACACACTGTTTAACTTTTGTGTCAAACGTATCATATCATTATCCAACATTCTTATTCTGTCAACTAGATCTATTAGGTCAGCCATTGCGCCATTCTGTATGGGTTTCACTTTAGTAGTTGCCCATACCCAAATATAGTATATGAAATAACCTAATCCTACTGCGGCTACAATAGGAAAGCCATACTGGTTAACCCAGTCAGCAAATTGACTCATTACACTTCCTGAACCCGTTCGGCTTCATCTTCAGGATTGCATCTAATTAACCAGCCACTTTCGTTTACAATAAAACGGTCACCTGGTTTGTAAAGATAGTTTTCTTTTTGTTTGCCATCGGCCATCTTGCCCATTACTTCTCCGGGCCAGTCGCCCTGAACTGTAAAGCCTTTGCCGGCTGGCAAGCTGTTAATTGTATAGTCTACCCACATCATAATTTCTCTCCTCAGTCTTTACGTGCGTCATCTTTGCCTTCGTTAGCAGCAATTCTGTCTACATTGGGTCTCACTCCTAATGCATGACTCATTAGTGCATCAATCTTTACAAGGTCATTGTTCATTGTCTGTACACGATTGTCTAGACTTTTAATGATTCCTGCTAGTGTTTGTACACTGCCTGTAACTCCGTCAAGGATAAATTTAATTGTGAGGAAAACTAAGTAGCCGCTAGCGCCTGCTGCCGCAATTGGAAAGCCAACGTCTGCGATTAATTTAAACGCATCGCCCATAAAGTACTCCTCTGTCTGCACTAGTATTTAGTGTAAACAGGGTATTTTATAAGTTGTTGAGTTCAATTAATGTTGCACTAAGATTGATTTCTACATCAGCAACCTGTGTGTGCGTGACTATACCATTTTTAATTACAACTACTGCTTGGTCTTGCTTGTCCTCTGTGTCTCCAAAGAACTCCACATTACGATATAACCAACGATAAATCTCTTCATACTCATCAGCTCTACAGTTTGCAATAATAAGTTTGCGGGCTTCACGTATCTGTCCTGCTTTAAACAGTTCAACCATTTTGATACGCCAGCCTGTGTCAACATCACTTTGTTCTGCAGGTTTAAGTTCGCCGTCAACCACTGCCATCTGTACGCTGTTGATAGTTTTACGCAAGTCTGGATATGTTGCACGAACAAAACTGTCCAGTGTATCAAGCTCAAATGTTACATTGTTTTCCAACAAGATCTCTGCAACTCTTGCAGTAAATTCTGTTGTATCTAAACTAGTAATGTGAAAGCCTTGGCAACGACTGTGCAGTGCTGGAATAATCTTGTTGGGATAGTTACATGTGAGAATAAAACGCACACTCATATGATACTGTTCCATAACACCACGCAGAGCTGCTTGTCCTTCTGCACTGATATAGTCAGCCTCGTCAAGTAGTATTACTTTGTAATCTCCCCAAGGCATAGTTTCACTAAAGTTTGTGATCTTGCGTCTAATTAGATCAACACCGTTGTCTCGACTAGCATTAATTAATAGTACGTCAGCTTCCTGCACACCCAAGTCATTAATAAGAACTTTTGCTAGTGTGGTCTTGCCTGTGCCAGCACTGCCACTAAACAGCAAGTGCGGGATACCGCCATCGGTGATCCAACTTTTTACTTGATGCTTTTGTGCATTATCTTTAAATACGTATTCGTCAACTGTTTTTGGACGATACTTTTCTACCCAAATGTCTTTCACTTATACTATCCTCTATAATTTTTTCTAATTGTAACACCCACTGTGGGTTTCTGTCAATCATTTCATCGACATATTTGTCATCATTAAGAAATTGTTTTAAACTGACTTTCTGTAATCTCTGTGACACTGTGGTCCTCCATTACTTCATTTGTTTGACTTTCAGCAATTTCTATAGCTTGTTCTAAGCTGTCTGCATTGTATTCAAGTATCTTTCCAATACGTACACTGTTTACTTCTGAGAATCCTAAATATTTTAGTGCATGAGTAACTGCGTTTCCTGCATTATCTAGTATACCCGGTTTTAATGTTATTATTGCTTTGTACATATTTGGTAACCTAACTTGCCTGCAATCTTCTTTCTCTAAGCCGTATACTGTTCCGTGACATCCGGCGCATCGCACTGAAAATGCGCTACTAGGTAACTCCATTACAAGTTCTCTATTGCGACATATACAGTTCATAATTTGGCTATATGTGCTGCAACATCTGCCATTCTACAACTAAACGCCCATTCGTTATCATACCACGCTAGCACACGGACCAAGTGGTTATCAACTACTCTTGTTTGATCTGGTGCAAAGATACAACTTTCTGTTGTTGTGTTGAAGTCACTGCTTACTAGTGGCAGTGCTTCATATCCGATGATACCACGCATACCAGATGTTAAACTATCTTCTACAGCACGATTAACAGTGTCCTCACTAACTTCATGTTCAACTTGGATTGTTAAATCAATACAACTAACATTGGGTGTAGGCACTCTAATACTACTGCCTTTGATTTTGCCAGTCATTTTTGGATATACTAGTTTAAGAGCACTCGCAGCACCAGTGCTGGTAGGAATAATGTTAACACCTCCTGCTCTTGCTCTGTATGGATCTTTGTGCTTTTTGTCTATAGTAGCTTGGTCGCCTGTGTAACTGTGTATGGTTGTCATTTGACCATTTACAATAGTAAATGCTTCATCTAATACTTTAACAAGCGGAGCAAGACAATTTGTAGTACAACTTGCATTACTCACCACATGCTCAGTACGTTCGATGTCTGTGTGGTTGACGCCGTACACAACTGTTCGTTTACATTCTTTAGCAGGTGCGCTGATAACAACTTTTCTAGCGCCGTTAATAGTATGATTAATACACTGTAGTCCATTGTTGTATGCACCTGTGCATTCTAATACAACATCAACGTCTTCCCATCTAATCTTTTCGATATCACGTTCTTCAGTCCAAAACTCAGGCTCCTGTAATGTGCCAGTGTACCTGCCGTGTATACTGTCAAACTTTAACAAGTGCATATTAGTGTCTCTGCCGCCTGTCGCATTAATTTGCACCACTTGCATATCACTGCGTTGATCCATTATGTGCCTTGCTACACAACGTCCGATTCTACCGAATCCATTAATACCAATTTTAATCATATTTAAAGTACGTTCCATCTACGTTATGAGTATTACTGTTACTCACTGCCCACCAAAAACAATTCCATCTGCTGTATCTTGAATACCAAGCTAGATCACTTTGATCTATTCCATATAAACGCACACCTTCTGCACGTAAATGAGAGTACCAAAGTTTAAAATTGTTATACCTCTTCTTCAACTTTAATGCTGCCTTTTTGCCCGCATCTAGGACAGAACCATTCACCTCTGTCCATTCTAAACTTCTTTTGCATTACTGCATAGCTAAAATAGCATTTACAGTGCTGACATGTGATGTGAAATATATATTCTAGGTGCGCACTAAATGTCATACTGGTGTTGCTTCTACTATCTCTGCACTTGGAAAGACTTTTTGAATTCTATTAGCAGCATTTGTTTTACCTGAGGCTCTAATATAAGCAACGCCTTTGCCTTGTGATATTTCTAAATCAAAATTATCTTGTGCAGTTTTATGAACTTCAATTACTTTGTCATCAGGCAAATTAAAAAGTACCTTATACGAAATATTTGTTGAAAAGTTTATTACATTACTCATAGCTATTCAAACTTTGCTTTTGCTGTTGGAGCAGCATGTTCTAATGCTTCTCTAGGTCCGTCCCATATACCCATGATATCTTTTGGATCTAGTGCATACATTTTCTTACCTTCTGGATGATCTATATCGAATCCACGACTCCAGCGGCCATGTGGAACTGCTACAAAGTCGCCAGGTTTCACATCATTGGTTACTTCATTGTCACTGCCAACACTGTGAATTTCAAAGAATCGTGTTTTAATTCCTGTTTCTGTTCCGTCGTCGTCTAGTGTAAGAACTCCGCCTTTTGTTTTTCCCATACCCGGTGGATTAACAAAAAAAGCAAGCACACTATGTCTAATTGCTTTGATATTTTTCATCTTTTACTCCTTGATTAATTCTTCTAATATCTCTAAACATGCATCGCTGTTATCAGGCGCACCTTTTTCAATTGCCATTTTAACACATTCTCTAGTAAAGTCTAGTGAAAAACGTTCACCATCACTGTCCATACCTGTGTTAATCAAATATACATTACAATTGTTGGCATGTATTTTTTGTATTAGTAAATCACTATACTCTTTTACTGCTCTTGGCATAAATGGCGAACCATAGCAAGGTGAGAACAAAGGTTTAATTTCATCTGTTCCTGCTTCTGTGCCTGGCATTTGACTGGTATATCCTGTTTCAAAGAAACGTCTAATAGTTCCGTTTGTAATTTTACTTACTGGTGGGAATACGCCTTTGGCATCCATTGTTAAAAAGAATATGTTGTCTGGATGAGCAAATTTAACTTCAGCGGCATGTGCATTTTCTACACAATCAAGCGGATAACTTAAACGTGCATTTGATACACCCGGGTTTTCTACAACCAATGTATCATGTTCACGAGCAAGTTCCACTGCATTAAAAATAGTTGGATGTGTTTCTGGCGTAAGTCCTTCTGACTTTGCGTAGCATCCTGTTTCAATCATTTGAATGCCGTCTTGTTCCCATGCAACTTCGTCATCACTAATAAGCTGATAATCAGGATCACTACTAAGTGTTGTCTTGCCTGTGCCACTAAGTCCAAACATTAAGTTTGTTGTATCATTGTAGGTAAATGCACTACAATGCATAGGAAGTGAGCCACTGTCGGGTAACATAAAACTAATAATACCAAACACACCTTTTTTAATCTCACCTAAGAAAGTAGTGCCTGCTATTAGCATTTCGCCCTTGTCCAAGTGTACAAATATTTTAGGTTTATCTACTTGTACGCTTGTGTTATGTAATATTTGAAAGTCTGGCTCTTCGTCTGTTGCTTCCACTGTAAACATGTTGCGAACAAACTGTGCATGTCTATCATCATTTGTGAGTACCCTAAAACGGATACCAACGCTTGTAAACTCTAACTCATGTTCGTAGTTTGGTTGTTGTGCCATTACAGCAAAAAAGTCTCTGTAGTCTGATTCGAGACCAATTTTATTATACTTAGGTCTAGTAAGATCTAAGTGCTTGGTTGCTTCTCCAAAGAAAAATTTATTCTCTGGACTTCGCCCTGTGGGCGAAGTAGCTATTTCTATATTAGGCATTATTCCCCATCATTGATTTCTAACGTTTCGATACTACCGTCATCGTATTCGATTTCCACGTACTTTGTACCGTCTTCACGTGATCTAGTTATCTTACTAATTGGTTCAGGCTCTTTTTGGAATTCCTCTTCTAAATTTGGAATGTCAGGCTCTGCAAATTCGTCTGGTTCTGGTATAGGAGATGCAGGCTTCGACTCCTGAATTGGTTTTGTATCACTCAATGGCTGTAACTGCGGAGGTGTAACATTGTTGTGATGTGCAATAGCAATTTCTTCTGCACTCATTCGAACACTGCCATCTGGATTTAACCTATCTCCTCTAGCATTCATATGAACATTACTTACAGCTCTAGTGGTTTCGTGTTTAGCTGCCATAGCTGTCATATTAATCATGGCACCACGAGCTGTTCGTATATTTCTACTCATCTTAAGAATTCCTTATAATCTAAATCGTATTTAATACTGTCAATTCTATGTACTCCGATTAGATACAATATATAGCTTGCTACACTCGATCCTCTTCCCACTCCCCACAATATGTTGTTGTGTTTTAGTTCGGTTACCATGTATACTAGAAACTTTAACATTGGAAACATATCTCGCTTTTCAAATTCTTCAAGTTCCTCGAAACATCTGTCATAATTTTCTTTGGGACTAAGGCCTAATATATAATCTACAATATTCATTTGTTTAAATTTTTCCGGCATCCACCAATTGTCAGCATTTTTATAACTATACTTATCATTGGTGGCAGCTGGTGTTTCATAATCAATAGTATCTTCGAACTTGAATAGTGTACAAAAATGATTGTAACTGTCTACTTTTTCCGTGTCTTTTGTTACAATATACTTTGCACTTTTACCTTGTAGTAGCCCTTCGACGAGATCGTTCTCATCAACTACAATTTCGTTTAACTGATTCATCTTCATCCTATATTTAACACATCGTCGTCGGGGTCTTTGCCATCTTCTATTTTACGTTCGCGATCTTTTTCTATCGCTTGTAATTGACTTTTAGAGTGTATTTCTATGCCAATTTGTTCTATCATATTTTGTATTTGTGCAGCAGGCCCTGACATATTCATTCGGTGAGCCTGCTGTAATTTTTGGCGCAACTCGATTTGTTTTTCTAGAAGTTGCTCTACATTAAGATTCTCTACATTTAAAAACATAATATATACTAACACGGGCCGTAGCCCGTGTCAACCTTTTCGTTTAAAGTCCGTTGGGAACAATAATGTAATGAATAGCAAGAACCAGTGCAACGCTTGCACCTAGGCCTACCATCATCTTACCAAAGTCCTTTGCTACTAGTGGAAACACACTCTTTGTTTTCTTCTTGCCAAAGTATGTTGCCATAGCCAACTCACGTCCTGCTAACAAGCCTACGAACACCCATGTTGTACTCATAGGAATATCATTCAGCTCTTTGAAGAAGTACAAGCATAGCCAGTAGAACAAATCAATTAGTGTAGCACTACGCACATATCTTGTGTTGTGTTTCTCTAATACAATCTGTTGGATCTTGCCGCCACGTTCTCTGAACATAAAGAACAATCCTACAACAAACACTCCACTGATAAACACCATCAGATCCAGCGGAACTTCACGTGGAAGGAACACTGCGATGTTGGCAATGTCATGTGACAACCAAGTGTACCAAAGTCCACCTGTTGCTATCCATTGTGCTACACGCCAGAACCGTTTGTTACCCTCGTCTACTGGCTTTGTCTCGTCATACCAACGGCCAAAGTATTTGTGTATTGCAAACCATACCACATATGCAAATGCGGCTGCAACACCATAGCCCAT
>Ga0233432_10006436_pt1 | contig 10023 bp, 11 predicted proteins | sample SI_122_August201_6_FD_179870 | JGI IMG/M metagenome (GOLD analysis project Ga0233432, IMG submission 179870) | Seawater microbial communities from Saanich Inlet, British Columbia, Canada - SI_122_August2016_10_MG | ecosystem: Environmental > Aquatic > Marine > Inlet | place: Canada: British...
GCCTTTCAGAACGTCGAGTTGTGCCTGCGCCCAATCAAATTGACCTTGATAATAGGCTACTTTAGCACGTCTGAACTTAGCTTCGTGTCCAATAGGATTTTCTTTAAAGTCTTTTTCTACTTGTGAATATTGAATAATAGCGTCCCACTCTTTATTGGTGATAAGGTAAATATCACCCAGCATGAGTTTGCTTTCAGCTTGCAGTTCACTTTTGTCTAATAGTTCGATGCACTCTTTTAATATGCGTATTGCCGAAACTGTATTGTATTGGTAGTAGGCTTGTAACTTGGCATAATCTTTCATCAGATATACTAAGTCTCTGCTTTTTCCTAGCTCGTCAATGGTAGATTGGTATTTTTTATCTAGAGAGATAATGTCTTCTTGTGAATATTCTCTACTCATAACGTCTTCGCCTGATACAATGACTTGAGAAATTTTAGCATCCACATAAAAAGGGTTGTCAGAGCCTAAATCTATGATGTATTGATAGCTTTTAAGGGCATCATCAAAAGCCTTGTTTTCATAGGCAATATAAGCTAAGTCAAACATGCGACCACCGTCTTCCCTAAGGCGTTTGTCTAGGGCCTTAGTAAAGATATACGCCGCGCTGTACTCATCGGATTGTATGTAAAGCCAAATTAACAATTCAGTGAGGGTGTTATTGTTGCTTTTCTGTACGCGTGACAATAATTTTTTAGACAACAAATCGTAATTATCTTTACTGCTTTTTGTTCTGCCTAACGTATTTTGTAGTCTTATTTTCACTGATTTGAGATGACTCGCTTTTTTCTCTAGTAGATTGAGGTAGGTGTCTATCATGTCCTCAGTCTTTCCAATATTCCCTAGGGCGCTTGCCAATTGAAATCCAAATTCGTAGTTAGGGTTTAAAGCTTGACCTTTTTCATAGGTTTTTAGTAGCCATTCGTATTCTTTTTTTCTTGAGAAAGTATTTGCTAGTGATGTCACTTGGTTTATTCTTCCTTGTTTTATAGCTTGAATACTTTTTTTAAATTCTTTTTCAGCACGTATTTTATCGCCTTTGGCTTTGTATACAAAACCTAAATCGGCTATATATTTGGGTTCGCCAGGATATTTTTTTATTGTTTTTTTGATTAATACTATTGCTGAAGAATACTCTTGTTCAGCAAGCAAACATTTCAAGAAGTTGGAATAATAACTTAAAATATTAACCTTGGGTTCTAGACTGTTATAAATCTCATTAGCTTTTTGACATTCGCCTCTGCTGGCATATTTATTAGCTACTTTCAGATCAGTATTTGACTGAGCAGATACATTAAAGCTATAAATACAGCATGCTATGATGAGGAGTATTCTCATTTATTCGTAGTTGAATGTTTTATGAAGTTGATATAAACTATCAAAACGGCTTTCGTAACTTTGGTAGGCTATTTTAAATTCGGAAACTTCTATCGCTATAGCTTCTGCCGCTTGTTTTTCTCTAGAAATGATAGCATTTAAGGCTTCTTTATCAAAAACAGAGTTTTCAGAATCGTTCTGTAAATTATTGAGCTGTTCTTGATTTCTAACTAGTGTAGTGACAAGCTTCTTCTTTTTGTTTGGTGAATTCTTAAACTGACCCTTCATCAATTTCATATCGTTGAGGTAGGTCATGGTTCTTAGGCTAGGCTTTTTCTCAATACTTAGCTTTGTTTGAGAATATGCTAGGGCTTCTCTGTAGCGTTTTAAATTAGGGCTTGCAGTACTAACATCTATATCTTTAGTAATTTGAATGAGACTGTCGTATTGTGATATTAGTAAATCTATTTGTTTCTCTTCTTGCTGAAAGCTTGATGAAGAGCATGCCCCTATAAGACCAATTAGTGTGAGATAGATATATTTCATAGTTAGCTGATGTATTTAAATCCAGTGTATGGTACTAATACTTCTGGTATTCGGATGCCTTTTTCTTCTTGATTATTTTCTAATATAGAAGCCACTATTCTAGGTAATGCTAATGCGCTTCCATTAAGTGTGTGGCAGAGGACGTTTTTCTTATTTTCGTCTTTATATCTTAACTTTAACCTATTAGCTTGGTAACTTTCAAAGTTTGAAATAGAGCTAACCTCTAACCAACGTTTTTGTGCTGCTGAATACACTTCCATATCAAAGGTTAGGGCGGAAGTGAAGCTCATATCTCCACCACATAATTTTAGAATTCTGAAAGGTAATTCCAAGTCTCTAAGAAGTTGAGTGACGTGTTCTACCATAGTCTCTAAGGTTTTGTAAGACTCTGAGGGTTTTTGTACTTGTACAATCTCGACTTTATCGAATTGGTGTAGTCGGTTTAGGCCTCTTACATCTTTGCCGTAAGAACCTGCTTCTCTTCTGAAGCAAGGCGTGTAAGCTGTGTATTTAATAGGGAATTCATTATCTTTAACAATGACATCTCTAAAGATGTTGGTCACTGGAACTTCAGCTGTTGGTATAAGGTAAAGATTGTCGCCAGTAACATGGTACATTTGCCCTTCTTTATCAGGTAATTGACCTGTGCCAAATCCACTAGCTTCATTTACGAGGTGTGGTGGCTGAATTTCTTGATAACCAACTTCTGTATTTTTATCCAAAAAGAAATTAATTAGTGCACGTTGTAATCTAGCTCCTTTGCCTTTGTAAACAGGAAAGCCTGCACCAGTTATCTTTGTTCCTAGCTCAAAATCTATAAGGTCGTATTTGGTGGCTAATTCCCAGTGAGGAAGTGCTCCGTCGTATAGTTGCGGGATTGTGCCCTCTTCTTTAACAACTTCATTGTCGTCAGGAGTTTTGCCATTTGGCACACTTTTGTGTGGTACATTTGGAATGTGGATAAGTAACTCTTGAAGCTCTTGGCTAACACGATTGAGCTTGTCGCTAAGTGTTTTGCTTTCTTGCTTCAATGTTACCGTTTTTAGTTTGGCTTCTTCTGCCTTTTCTTTTTCGCCATTTTTAAAGTATGCTCCAATTTCTTTAGCCAATTGATTGGATTGAGATAAAATATCGTCCAACGTATTTTGAGTTTCTTTTCTTAAATCATCTTTAGCGATAATTTCTTCAAAAACCACTTTCGCATCAAAGCCTTTTTTTGCCAATCTTGCAGTTGCTTCTTGCGTTTTCTCTCTTATATAATTTATCTGTAACATAACTCAATTCTTGTTTTACAAAAATAACATTCTAAATCAAAAAAAAACTCCCAAACTTAAAAAGCAGGGAGTTTAATAATTTATTAATACGCTACCTTCTAGTTAATAGGTTCGATGGAAACGTATGATCGGTTATTAGCTTTTTTTCTAAACTGAACGATACCGTCAGTAAGCGCATATAGGGTGTGGTCCTTGCCAATGCCTACATTTTCACCTGGGTGGTGCTTAGTGCCTCTTTGACGAATGATGATGTTACCTGCGATAGCACCTTGACCACCAAAGATTTTTACACCCAATCGTTTACTTTCTGATTCTCTACCGTTCTTACTACTTCCTACACCTTTTTTATGTGCCATAGTATTAAAATTTTATTGTGTTAAACTATTTGTCAGTTTTCTTAGCAGCTGTCTTTTTAGCGGCTGGTTTTTTGGCTGCAGTTTTTTTAGCTGTAGCTTTAGGTTTAGCAGCGCTTTCTGCTTTTGCCTTTGGTGCTGCTTTTTTTGTGGCTGTAGTTTTTTTCGCTACTGGCGCTTTTTTAGCAGCTGCTTTGGGCTCAGCTTTAGCTTCTTTGTTAGCTGTAGTGGCTGTAGCTTTTTTTGCTGTAGCACCTTTTTCTACAATACTTTGGATTTCAATTTGAGTGAAGGATTGGCGATGACCATTTTTCACTCTGTATCCTTTTCTTCTTTTCTTTTTGAAGACAATTACTTTGTCTCCTTTCATGTGGCCAAGCACTTTTGCAGTTACTTTTGCACCACTGATAGCTGGGGCGCCAACATTAATTTTGCCTTTGTTGTCAATCAATAAAACATTATCGAATTCAACTTTAGCTCCTTCTTTGCTATCTAGACGATGAACAAAGATTTGTTGGTCTTTTTCAACTTTGAATTGTTGCCCTGCTATTTCTACAATTGCGTACATTCTTAAAGTTTTTATTTAACCACTGTTTTTAGTGGGCTGCAAATGTAGTAATTAATATATAATTGACAAAAAATTATTAGGCTTTGTTAACCAAGTGTATTCCTCCAAGAATGATGGCTATGCCTATAAAGTGATTTAAGGTAATGATTTCTCCATCAACAAAGCCCCAAAAAATGGCCACAATAGGTATTAAATACGTTACTGAAGAGGCGAAAATGGCTGTTGTTCCTTTCACCAATTGGTTGAATAAAACCAAGGCTATGGATGTGCCTACCGTAGAGAGTATTACTATATAGAATAAGGCCAGATTTGCTCCTTCGCTATTCATCATTTTAAATGAAAAATCGGAAAATCCTAGTGCTAATAAACAAAAAGGACCTACCACAAAAAATGCTAGTCCTGAAATATCAATTGCACTCATTTCTTTCAAATAATTTTTGATGGTGTTTAGACTGATAGCGTAACACATGGTAGCAACAATGATATACCACGAGTAATGGGCGTTTTCGAGGACTAAACCACCGCCAGCTATTAGCCAAATTGCTCCCGAAAGTCCTAATAAGATACCAATAAGCTGACCAACTTTAACTTTTGTTTTGAATAACAACATAGCAAATACAAACGTAAATAGTGGAACTAACGCATTCAATATGCCAATTAATGAGCTGTCTAATTCAGTTTGCGCCTTGGTGAATAAAAACGCTGGGAAACCATTGCCAAAAAGACCAACCACTAGAATAGGTATAATGTGTTTTTTCTCTACATTAAATAGTTTTTTCCATACAAAAGGTAAGAGACTTAACCATGCAATACCCATCCTAAGTTGTGCGACTTCGATATCGTTGAATACAATTAAGCCTTTTTTCATTAGTATAAATGAACTTCCCCATATGAAGGCGAGAACAATCATTAAGGTCCAGTGGTAAAATTTTTTGGAAGATAAATTCACTTACAATAATTTTTGCAAAGATATGTTAGTATTTTTGTAACCCTAAAAAACAACGTATTATGTTCAAATTATTTTTATTGCCTGTATTAGTATTAAGCCTTATGGTAGGTTGTGTGCCGTCCAATTCATCTGACTTTAAAGAAGAAGTTATAGAAGTAGCTGACACCAAAGCAGAATTTATTGTCGAAGGTATGAGCTGTCAAGTTGGCTGCGCAGCCTATATTGACGAAGAATTAGAAAAAATGGATGGTATAATTTCTTCCGAAGTAGATTTCGAGACCAAAAAAGCATCTATCTCGTACGATAACAGTCTTGTAAGTGAGCATGATATTGCAAATGTCATCAACACTTTGAAGGATAGCTCGTATTCTGTGGCATCCATAGAAGTTGAAATTCTAAAAACCATCGAAAAGAAAAAAATCGATACCCATTAGAAAATGACGAATTCTTTTTCCAGACGTTTTGTTCGCTTTAATTGGTGGGCTTTAGTGTTTATATTTTTGGTAGTTATTGCGGGTAGCTTTGTGCGAACTACGGGTAGTGGTATGGGTTGTCCCGATTGGCCAAAATGCTTCAATCAGTGGGTGCCTCCAACGGATAGCAGTCAAATACCAGTAGATTATAAAGAACGATTCAGTCAAAAAAGAGCTGAAAAGGTTGAGAAATTTGGTAAAATAATCTCTGTTTTTGGTATGTCTGAGGTGGCTGAGCAACTCAAAAACGACCCTAATTTACTCCAAGAAGAAGATTTTAACGTTCGTAAAACATGGACGGAATATATCAATCGCTTATTTGGATTTTTAGCAGGTAACTCCTTGTTAATTATCTTCTTTTGGATAGCCTTTTATTACAGAAAGCATAAGCGCTTATTTATTGTTTCACTTGTCAACCTTGTGCTTATTGCTTTTCAGGCCTGGTTTGGTTCTATCGTAGTGGCTTCTAACTTAGTGCCTTGGACGATTACGTTACATTTATTTTTTGCATTGGTAATCATTGGTCTTCAGTTATATGTTATTCGTCTGACGAGCCCCTCCCAAAAGCTAGACATTAAACTATCAAAAGATGTATATCTTCTAGTTTGGGCATGTTTTCTTATTACTGCTTTTCAAATGTTTCTGGGAACTCAAGTTAGAGAATCTATAGATGAGTTGACACGAGCTGGTATTGGTCGTGATATGTGGTCGGACTACTTAGGTTTGTCTTTTTTTATACATAGAAGCTTCTCTTGGCTTGTTTTAGGGCTGTTAAGCTATATGGCCTATAAGAACGAAATTGACTCAAAGCATAAAATTATTCGATGGTTGTTTATTATTTTGGCAGTCGAATTGCTCAGTGGCGTATTGTTAGCACACATTGATATGATAGGCTTAGTGCAAAACGCTCACTTACTGTTTGCAACCATATTATTTGGAATTCTTTTCATGATGATTTTCCGTGCTAAATTAATTTCCAAGAACTAACAATATCACAATTTATTGCAATAAAAAAGCCCTCAACACTGTTGAGGGCTTTTTCTTTTTTGTTAATAGTTTGTTACATCATTCCTGGCATACCGCCGCCGCCCATAGGAGGCATTGGAGGTGTTTCTTCAGGAATATCTGCAAGAACACATTCTGTAGTTAGTAACATACCTGCTACGGATGCGGCATTTTCTAAGGCTACACGTGTTACTTTGGTAGGATCTATAATACCTGCCTGGAACATATTTTCATATTCTTCCTTTTTAGCATTATAGCCAAAGTCTGCTTTACCTTCTTTAACTTTAGACACGACTACAGAGCCTTCGTTACCTGCATTGGCAACTATTTGTCGTAATGGCTCTTCAATAGCTCTAGTAACGATTTGAATACCTGTAGTTTCGTCAGCATTATCGCCTTTAAGTTTGATTAGAGAATCAGCAGCTCTCACGAGAGCAACACCACCGCCAGGGATGATGCCTTCCTCTACTGCGGCACGTGTAGCGTGTAAAGCATCATCTACTCTGTCTTTCTTCTCTTTCATCTCTACTTCTGATGCAGCACCTACATAAAGTACAGCAACACCACCTGCTAATTTAGCTAGTCTTTCTTGCAGTTTTTCTTTATCATAATCCGACGTAGTGCTTTCAATCTGAGCTTTTATCTGATGGACTCTTGCAGTGATATTGTCTTTATTACCCGACCCATTTACAATAGTTGTATTGTCTTTATCAATGGTAATTTTTTCTGCAGTTCCGAGCATTTCAAGCGTAGCATTTTCTAGTTTGAATCCTCTTTCTTCAGAAATTACCGTTCCACCTGTCAGGATAGCGATGTCTTCTAACATAGCTTTTCTTCTATCGCCAAAGCCTGGTGCCTTAACGGCAGCAATTTTTAATGAGCCTCTCATCTTATTGACTACTAATGTAGCGAGTGCTTCTCCGTCCACATCTTCAGCAATAATTAATAAGGGTTTGCCTGATTGAGCTGCCGGTTCGAGAATAGGTAACAAATCCTTCATGTTCGAAATTTTCTTGTCGTACAATAGAATAAGTGGTGTGTCCAAATCGGCTAACATTTTTTCCGCATTAGTCACGAAATAAGGGGATAGATAACCTCTGTCAAATTGCATGCCTTCAACCACTTCAACATAAGTATCTGTTCCTTTGGCTTCTTCAACAGTAATCACGCCTTCTTTTTTAACTTTATCCATAGCCTCAGCGATTAGAGAGCCTATAGCATTGTCATTGTTAGCAGAAATAGCACCTACTTGTTGAATTTTTTCAATGCTATCGCCAACCTCTTGTGATTGTGATTTTAAATTTTCAACCACGACAGAAACGGCTTTATCAATACCTCTTTTTAGGTCCATTGGGTTAGCCCCTGCCGCTACATTTTTCAATCCGTTAGAAACGATAGCTTGGGCTAAAACTGTAGCCGTTGTTGTGCCATCTCCAGCTAGATCAGCTGTTTTAGAAGCAACTTCTTTAACCATCTGAGCACCCATGTTTTCTATAGTGTCTTCTAATTCTATCTCTTTGGCTACCGACACACCATCTTTTGTGATAGATGGTCCGCCAAACTTCTTGTCGATAACGACATTTCTACCTTGTGGTCCTAGAGTTACTTTTACTGCGTTTGCAAGAGCATCGACACCTCTTTTTAGAGAGTCTCTTGCTTCAATATCAAATTTTATTTCTTTTGCCATTGCTTTAGTTTTTAAATAATTGCTAGTATGTCAGATTCACGCATAATCATATAGTCTTTGCCCTCGAACTTCAATTCTGTTCCAGAGTATTTGCCATATAATACGGTATCACCAACTTTTACGGTTAGTGGCTCGTCTTTTTTGCCATTTCCAATGGCAACAACTTGACCTTTTTGAGGTTTTTCTTGAGCAGTATCTGGAATAATAATTCCAGATGCAGTAGTAGTTTCAGCTTGCGCTGGCTCGACTAGTACTCTGTCAGCAAGTGGTTTTACATTCATTTTTTTTATAGTTTAAATTAATACTCATTATATTATAAATCAAAAAGTGTGCCAAAGGAGCACACTTTTTTTAAGATGACTTTTTTTCAGATTTTTCTGAAAATATGACAATTGTTATGTCTATTCTGCGGGTGCTTCTTGTATTGGTAAAGAAGGAAGACTTTGAGCAGGAATAGCCGTTTCGTCAAGTTGTTCTTGCATTATGGACTGGTTTTGCACTCCTGAGTTGTTGGATGAAGAGATAGCAAAATTAGATGCTAAAGAGAAAACAAGTAGCGATACGGCCAAATACCAAGTTGCTTTTTCAAGAAAGTCGGCTGTTTTTTTAACTCCCATAACTTGATTTCCACCACCAAAAGTTGCTGATAAACCGCCGCCTTTAGGGTTTTGAACCAATACTACTAACACTAGCAAAATGCAGGTTATTACTATTAAAACAGAGAAAATCGTGTACATAAGATTATTTATTATTAGTGATCAATCGATTTATTAATTCAATTTGATTTGCAAATAAAGAACTTTTTTTGGGATATTTCAAGGAAAGCTGCTTATATGCTGCTTTTGCTTTTTCATAGTGCCCCTGTTCAAGGTAAACTTTTGCTAGTGTTTCGGTTACAATATCGAAATGAAATTCAACACTTTCTTTCGCTTTATCGCTAGCAGAATAGAATTTTTTATTGGGTGTTCTTTCTCTGTTGGCTATAAAGTCTTCAATCAGGTCTACTTTACTTTGTAGAGAGTTTTTTGATTCTGATGATCGTTGAATAGGTTTGATTTGGCTGAGTTTAAGCCATTCATTAAACGAATGTTTTTCTTCTTCATCAAATTGTAGAGGTTGTCCAATTTCAAGTTTCTTTACAATGTCTTTTTGCTTATCTTCTTTTTTGGTGAGTGCTTTAGATTGGGTTTTTTTAGTTTCAGTCTGTTCAGCTTTTTTCGCTGTTAGAAGATAAAATAAGCGTGTTCTGTCGCCAGCATATGCGGCAGTTTCTTTTAAATTTTGATTGTAGTGTATGCTTTTTGTGTTTTGAAGCCCTTTGAGCTGTAAAACTCTCGATGTCGAACAAAAAGGGTAGGTGCTAATCAATTCTTTCAATAATTCAATGTCTTGAGTGCCAATGCTATTGGGTTGATTGAGCCAGCTTGAATATGTTTCTTTACTACTTACCAATTGGTGAATGCTTCGTTAAAAATATCTTCTATTATTTGACTAATAACTTCATCGTTTAGCGACTCTTCAATACTATTAAAATCTAATGAACTATCATAATCTACGTATCTGCTAAACGTTTTTTGGTAGTTGCTTTCTTCGTCAATAAGATTTATGAAATCGACTTTTACAGAGATACTCAGCCTATTTTGAGAGGCAGTTTCATCGGCTTGAATAGCGATAGGACTAATAGAATAGTTTGAAATTGCGCCATTGAATTCCAAGTCGCCGCCACTTAATAATGGTGATAAATTTGTTTCTGATGAAAATTTATCTTTTAGAGCTTCTGTTAACTTGTTGGTCAAAGTGGGTGGTGATAGTGTGGCTCTGTTTTCGAAAGTTTTAATGCTAACGGTCTTG
>Ga0233432_10006437_pt1 | contig 10020 bp, 8 predicted proteins | sample SI_122_August201_6_FD_179870 | JGI IMG/M metagenome (GOLD analysis project Ga0233432, IMG submission 179870) | Seawater microbial communities from Saanich Inlet, British Columbia, Canada - SI_122_August2016_10_MG | ecosystem: Environmental > Aquatic > Marine > Inlet | place: Canada: British...
GAACCTCGAAGAATGACTCGAAGAGAACCGAGAAGAATGACTCGAAGAGAACCGAGAAGAATGACTCGAAGAGAACCGAGAAGAATGACTCGAAGAGAACCTAGAAGAATGACTCGGAGAGAACCGAGAAGAATGACACGGAGAGAACCGAGAAGAATGACTCGGAGAGAACCGAGAAGAATGACACGGAGAGAACCTCGAAGAGAACCTAGAAGGATGACTCGAAGAGGAACTAGAAGAGGAACCACAAGAAGAGAACCTAGAAGAAAAGCTAGAAGATATTCAAAATAATTAATTACATATAGAAATAATTACCTAGAAAACATAAATATACAATTGTATGGATTGCCATTTCCCTTTTATCACTTTCAATTACAATATTATGTTTTTTTAATATACCATCTACAAAACCTTCAGACTTTATTTTATCATCTTTATTATCATCTTTATTATCATCACTTTTTTCTTCTATTTTTAATTTATCTTCTAATTGTGTTAATAAACATGTATTATTATTAACTAAAAATTGATACTGTAATGTTGGTAAAAACCAAATAAGAAAACCTCTTTGACTATAAAATATTCCTCCAAATAAAAGATAGAATATTACAAATCCATGAATATTAGCAACTATTTCTGAATTTTTCATTATGATATTTAATTATATATTAAAAAAAAAATATATAATTAAACATGTGGGTAACTTGTCCTAAATGCAATGGAAATGGTTATATAAAAAAAGATGGTTCAGAAGTATCCGAAAATGATCATCGATGGGAAGATATAGAAAATAATAGTACATTTGAATTATGTAATATGTGCTTTATTAATCTTGTCCCTAGATCACCATTAAATATATTTTTAAGGGGTCAAATATGGGTTGAAGATAATTTTATTGAACCGTTTACACCACCATCTTCTCCACGATAATTTAATATAATATGTTCGCAAATAATAACCAATCTTCGGAATTTGTATTATGTTCATTGGTAAATATCACTCTAATTGTATCAAACATACTTTTCTTTATTTTATAATTAAACATTTATAATATAACTTATATATATATGTTTCCGGAAAAAGAAATAATAGATGCTTTGACTCAAAATCCCGAAACACCTGGATCAAAAAAAATTTTCAAAAAATTTCGTGATAGTATAGAATATAAATTGAATATTCATGATTATATGAAAAGAAATGTATTGGTACATAAACCCACGAATAGAATATTAGATTTTGGTTTACATAGTAGTTATTACTCATATTATCAAAGGGATTACTTTGATAAACAAATTAGTGAACCAAGAGTTGGATTAATCCCCGCGATTCATCCTTCACGATGGGAACAATTGGAAGAAATTAGTAGAGATTTTAACATTAGAGAGTTACCCAATAAGAGGTATGCTTATTGGGACAGAAATCCTGGAAAAGTTACAATTGTTGTAAGGGGTATTTTGAATATTTTGAAATTTTTAATAAATAATATAGAATATTGTTTACAAAATGATTCTAGTACTTCTATTGTATTTTTGAATAGTATATTTTGTCATTTTAAAGATGATGATATTAATAAAGAAATATGGCAATCTGAGAACCCATCATTTAAGGACTTATATAGTTTAATAGATTTATTAAGACTACGGCGTCATTTGCCTCAGTTGGCATCTATATCTGACAGCCATCCATATATAAAAGGTTTAAGTCAAAATGTAAAATATATAAAATTAAATGGAGACCTACATAAGTTATTTACTGAAAATATAATAGTAGATGCCGAAATGAGAAGATATCTCCCACCTGAAAGACTTGCAGAATATAATAATGAAGATACATTATACAGTCTGGATGATATAAGTAATTTTATTAGTGTGGGGACCGAATATTTAGAAAAAAATTCTAATGGTGGTATTTTCGGCTATTCGCCGGATGAAGGATATCAAAGGACAACTATATTAATAGATGAAACTTTTTGGTGGCCACCCGAACATAATAGTGAATTAAATATTACTTTGATGAGATTATTTCAATTACTCTTGATATATTTAAAAGAAATGTATAGTTTATATAGTTCTATAAATGAATTAAGGAAGTTTGTAAAAAGACAACCAGCTGAACAAAGGTTGGCATTTGCTAAAAATTATAATACTAGATTGCAAGAAAAGGATGAATTACCATTTGATGTGTTAGATAAAATATCTGGTTATAAATTATCAGATCCAAATATATCTAAAAAGATATATAGTCAAAATATTGATAATTTTGTAAGATCTAAATTAGAACCAAAGAAAACAATATTAGATACTTATTTAGATATGTTAAAAGATGAAAAATTAAGTAAAGAAGATAGAACAAAAACAAAAAAGAAAATTTATAATAGATTAAATAGAGAAGGAAAAGCACATATATATAATGATTTAGTTTCAGCAGATATAGATCCAACAATGGGGGATGATTTTAAATCACCTACATTATCAATGGAAAGTTACAGTTTAGATGGTGGTAATCGACGAAATAAGTCATCTAGACGAAAAAAGTCAACTAGACGAAAAAAGTCAACTAGACGAAAAAAGTCAACTAGACGAAAAAAGTCATCTAGACGAAAGAAATAATTTACAATTGACTAATTTCTAATGCTTTTTCATAATATGCTTTTGGCCAATGATGAAATACACTTTTAACATCTGTAAATGTTCCACAACCAGCATACTCTATTTCATTTAAGAAATATTTAGTTTTATCAAGTGTATTTCCCCGACAACATCCCAAATCAATTCTAAGGAATAATGGTCTAACAACTTTTCCTTTTATTTTAGTTTCGGGATAATTATCTAATACTTTTTTTGCTAGTTTTTTAGCTTCTTCAAGTGTTTTTTTATCGACAGAACCAATGCTTTCTGGTGGTGGCCATGCCTTTATAGCAATATAGTATTTATATTCTCCATTAATCCAAAATGTTTTTAGTTCCCATTTTTTTACAAAACCTACCATTTTTTCTTGACAAACTAATCCTGGGAATTTTTTTGTCTTTTTTAAATATTTGTCTAATTCTTTTTCTATATTTTTTTCATTTTCTTCTGTTATATCTGTATAAAATGATTCGCTCATTTCAGGTATGTTTTCATTGGAAGAATAAAAAGATTCAGTTGTATATGTTTCATCTCCTTCTTTAATATCGAATTTAGATATTTCTATATTAGCAAAAGCATAATCCGGTTTAACTACAAAACCTTTCCATTTATTTTTTTTTGCTTCAGCAATTATTTTTTTAGAATCTCTCACCTTTTTTATTAAAAATGTGGGTGCGATAGGGATACCTTTTTTTTCATAATATTTTAAATAATCCCCTTTATTATATAAGAAATATTGTTCAGATAAAGGGGGATAAATATTATTTTTTTTATTTTTCATTATTGATAACCATTTTTTATGCATTGTCGCGGATCCATGCCACGCATTTAAAAGATTAACCCCAACTAAAAAATTAACATCATTTTTTTGTAGTGTTTTTTCAGTAAAGTTTTTTAAATATTTCACTTCAGCATCAGGATATTGATGTTCTATTGAAGCAACCAATGCAGCTTCATTTAAAATCCACTCATCATCAATATATTCTTCTGGTACATTGTCCATCCATTTTCTATATGGAAATGATGGATTCATTTCACCTAATCGTCCACCAAGGATTCCAATTTTAACCATTATATATTATATAATTTAAAAAAAAAAAATATTTACTATTAATAAATGAACAAAAACTTAGAACATATCTTGCACGCAGTTATTATTGGAGTTGTATTATGTATTATCATGACTAAAGTATTAGGACAAAGCACTGGTGTTGCTTGTGACCGTAGTATCGTCCTTGCCTCTGTAGCACTTATCTACATGGTTATGTTCGGTCACAAATTCCCACCTGGAGCCATTAACCCTTCTTTTAAATTTTAAATTATCTTAGTAAATCATAGAAATTTTTAAGATTATCCATAATTTTTAAATATGTCCCATCAACTACTTTTTCTTTTACATCTTCTTCAATGATATTTTGAAATTTCATCAAATTATCTCTTAATTCTTTCTTTTTTTCATTTGTTATTTCTGAATTATCTTCTTCTACTTCATATTCTTGTGTAGTTTCTTGTGGAGAATATATTTCAAACTCAATATTCTCAAAATCAACATAAGTATCATTTGGATTTGGAGGATTCCAAGCACCATTATTTCTAAGAAATTCAACTCTAAAATTATATTCTATAAAATAATCAGATAAATTAAATGCCGGTTCTGTAATATTTGTATCAATTTCTTGATAAGTTAATTCAGAAATAACAGAATGTTTTATAAATCCTTCAAGTGTTATAATATCATCATACCTTTGTGACTCACGTAATTGAAGTCTCATATTAAAACAATATCTATTTTTTCTATCTTCAATATATCCCCATCTACCATATCGAGGTAAACTTAATGCTATAGTACACAGTTCATCAGTAATACACCATTCTCTTTCAAAGTTTATAATAGAACTCAAAGAACAACCAAATAAATCATGATCGTGTATCTCCATCAACTCAACTACTTCAAAATAAGAGTTATTTTCCATTTTTTCTCTTTTTACTAAGTAATGGTCTGCAGTTTCTTTTGGATCACATAAAGGAGTATTTACACTACCAAAATCATTTGGATCAACATGATCATGTAACCATCTAACAGCTCTATCGGAATATCCAGAAAAGTGAGGATAATCTGAACAATTCATACTATTATAACATGAGGTTGTATAATCAATAATTCCATAATCTTCACATGGTACACCATTATCTACCCCATCATCCATACTCCTTAGTTTAGAATCAACATGTCTATTTAGAACAAGTCCCATAGTATATCTATATAATACAACTACATCTCTAGGTTCAACTTCAGTATTCCAAAACTCTTCCCATGGAAGATTCCCTCTTATACTCTCTATTTCTGTGTCATGTTCATTTTCATCATAAACATTGATATATGTTTGAATTATTATTTCTTTTAGTCTTTTACAAAATCTTTTTGGAAGTTTAGAATCAAATATATCACATTCTCCCTCCCATAATTCAGATGATTTAAAACTACCAATCCTTATTAATTTCCACCAATGCCAAACATTACCCCCCAATCCTTCTCTATAGAAACTATTTGATGGTCTACCATGGTCTTTTGATAACCCTTCTTCAAGATCAATGATATCATTCCATCTCATATTAAAATAGAGTGCATGTTGAACATAACCAAGAATTATTTCTTCCATTAAAGGTTCTGCTGAATCTCTTTTTGGAGGTGACGTAATATGTTTAAGTAAGGGATCACTTATACTGTCTTTACCAGGAAGCATACCACATGTTTTAAGTTTTTCATATGTGTCATCTTCTCTTTTTTTCCACCCCCAGACACCACCATTATTCATGGCACAAATAGAACAGGGCTTTACGATTATATATTCACCTTCTCCGTGATATTCTTCACCATATTCGTCACAATATTGACATGTATAGTCTAAATCATCAGGATTTTCTTTGGCTTTCTCTGGGGTATCTGCCGAAGGATTCATTTTGTTTGTAGGATAAAAGCATCCGTCGATGTTCATTCTTATATTCTGATATTTGTTTATCCTAAATTTAGAAAATATAAATCAAATTTTAAATTATATTTTTTCTAAATTTAGGATAAACAAATGTAAAGATCGCATAGAGGACTAACCAGTGTATAGCATATATTTCAAGAGAATGCTTTCCTGTCTTTTCAAATAGTATATACTTATTCTTATCTATCTGTGATTTAACATTGTTTTTTGTAATGTAATTACCAATCAATATACCCAAGCATAATAATATCATCCATGGAATAATAGGGAAATGATCAATAGAATTATAATTAACATTAAAACCAAAGATGAATCCTATTTGTGATGGTAATATATTATTTAATAATAATGGATTTGTTTTTATTATCGTATAAAGTATGAAAAGTATAGCTATTATCATTTTGATTAAATTTTCATTATCTACAAACATAAATAATAATAATGAAGATAAAGAAATGAAATGTAATATTCCAAACTTTACAAATTTATCACCAAATACAAAATAAGTAAATAATGACATACATATAGCAAAGAATACTAGTTTCGATATTCGTTTGATACTCTTTATTATATAAACTTTTTCTGATTCTTTCTTTTCTTCAGAATTCTTTTTTGAAATTACAAGATTTACACCAACACATGTGATAAATATTATTTGAGCAATTTTAGCAATAAAACGAAGAATAAATGTATCATATTCTAATTCTTTATATCCATATTGATTCGCATAGTAGAATATATGGAAAATTATCATACAGAAAACAGCAACTCCTTTTAAAATATCAATTTCTATATAACGATTCATATATTAAATAAAATATTAAAATTTGAATTTGTTATGTATTTAAAAGTATATCAACTAAATATATTAAATAAAAAATAATGGCAAGTGGAAACGAAAATCACATCGAAGATGAATACGATGAGAAAGATCTTCGTACACACGTTTATGATACACCAGATACATATGCGGGTAGTGATCAAGAAACACCGGATACACTTCCATTAATGGAAGATAAAGAAATTATATTTAAGGAAACTGAAATTATTCCAGCTGTTTACAAGATGTTTGATGAAATTATTGTAAATGCCAGAGATCAACGTGAAAGATTGAAAGACATTAAAGATTCTCAACCAGTTACAGAAATTAAAGTAACTATTAATGAAGAAACTGGTGAGATATCTATATACAATAATGGAGATAGTATTAAAGTTCAGAAACATAGCAGTGGTCTTTATAATGCTGAACTTATCTTTGGTCGTCTTTTAACTTCGGGAAATTATAAAAAAGGTCAAAAAAGAACTGTTGGTGGAAAGAATGGTTATGGTGCTAAGATTGTTAATATCTTCTCAACTTCGTTTAATGTTGAAACAGGAGATAGATTTACAAAACAAAAATATTATCAACACTTTTATGATAACATGAAAAAGAAAGATGAACCTATTATTAAGAAATATAGTGGCAAACCTTATACAAAGATCACCTGGATTACAGATTTTAAGAGGTTTGGTATAGAAAATTTTTCAAAAGATATGGTTTCTCTAATGAAGAGGCGAGTACATGATATTGCTGGTGTTACAGATTCAAAGGTTAATGTGTATTTTAATAATGAAAAAATTAAGATTAAATCATTTTCAGACTATATTAAACTTTATCCAACTACACATGAAAAAGTATATGAAAAGATGAATGATCGATGGGAAGTTGCTGTTTCAGTTTCTTCAAATGATAAATTTAATCAAGTATCATTTGTTAATGGAATATCTACAAGTAAGGGTGGGGTACATATAGATACTGTTGTAAAGATGATTACAAGTGGAGTAGTCTCTTATATTAAAAAGAAAAATAAGAGAGATGTTCAAGAAAAGTATGTTAAAAATTATTTGTCTATTTATCTTAATTCTGTAATTGATAATCCTTCATTTGATTCTCAAACAAAAGAGAGACTAATTACTACTAAAAGTAAGTTTGGTTCTCTTCCAGAAATAAACGATAAGTATATCAAAAAGATATGTGATTCTGGTTTAACTGAAAGGGTTCTTCAATTTTCAGATTTTAAGGAAAAAACAATGGCAAAAAAGACAAATGGAACTAAGAAAAATAAATTGAGAGATATTCCCAAATTAGATGACGCTAATTGGGCTGGAACAAGAAAGTCTCATCTCTGTACACTCATTTTGACAGAAGGAGATTCAGCAAAGTCTATGGCAATTGCGGGTTTATCTGTTGTTGGAAGAGATAAATATGGAGTATTTCCTTTGAAGGGTAAGGTACTTAATGTAAGGGATGCAAATATTAAACAGATCACAGGTAATTCAGAAATTACTAATATTAAAAAGATTATTGGTCTTGAAAGTGGAAAGAAATATACAGATATCAAAAAGTTAAGATATGGAAAGATTATGATTATGACTGATCAAGATCATGATGGATCACATATTAAGGGTCTTCTTTTGAATCTAATTCATAGTGAATGGCCAGAACTATTGAAATTAAACTATATTAATTGTATGGTAACACCAATTATTAAAGCATCTAAAAACAAAGAAATTAAATCATTTTACACTCTAACCGATTATGGTAATTGGAAGGATAATGAAATGAATGGAAAATGGAATATTAAATATTATAAGGGATTGGGAACATCAACTTCAAAAGAAGCAAAAGAATATTTCAAAGATCTAAAAGTAAATCAATACATTGTTGATGAAAAAACTGATGAATCTATGGTCCTTGCTTTCAAAAAGACAGAAGCAGATAAGAGAAAAGAATGGTTGAAAACATATAAAGAAGAAGAAATTCTCGATTATAATCAAGAAGAAACAAAGATAAATGATTTTATTAATAAAGAATTTAAACATTTCTCTAATTCAGACAATCTACGATCAATTGGTTCGTGTGTTGATGGTTTGAAAGTATCTCAAAGAAAGGTTCTATTCTCCTGTTTTAAGAGAAATCTAAAGTCTGAAATTCGTGTTGCTCAACTTTCGGGTTATGTAAGTGAGCAGGCATCTTATCATCATGGTGAAGCTTCTCTTCAAGGTACTATTGTTGGGATGGCACAAAATTATGTAGGTTCAAATAATATTAATATCCTACAACCAAATGGACAATTTGGAACAAGGATTATGGGTGGCGCTGACTCGGCAAGTGCTAGGTATATTCATACACAACTTAATCCTCTTGTAGATTATATATTTCCATCATCGGATTTCCCTCTTCTTGATTATATCAATGATGATGGTATTATGGTTGAACCAAAATGGTATTGTCCAATTATCCCTATGGTTCTAGTTAATGGTATGCTTGGTATTGGAACTGGATTTAGTACAACAGTACCACAATTTAATCCTATCGATTGTTGTAATAATATCCGTAGAAAACTTAATGGAGAACCATATCTTTCTATGATGCCTTTCTATAAAGGTTTTAAGGGCAGAATAAGTAAAGTTATTGAAAAAGGTTTAACAAAATACATTACTCGTGGAAAGTATCAAGTTAAGGATGAAACTGTAACTATTTCAGAACTACCCATTGGAAAATGGACACATGATTTCAAAGAATTTATTGAAAAGACTATTCAATTAGAAGATTCATGGATCCTTGATTATGAAAATCATTCGACAGATGAAAAAGTTAAGTTTATAATTAAAGTTAATGATGAGGTACTCTTTGATAATCAATATAAAGCAAAAGATATAATTGAAGGAAAATTTAAACTTACATCAAGCAAGAGTGTATCTAACCTTCATCTTTATAATAAGGATGGAACCATTACTAAATATGATGATATTTACAAGATACAAGATGAACATTATTATGTTCGACTTGGACTATATCAAGAAAGGAAGGATTATCAATTAGATAATCTTGAAAATCAAATTAAGTTTTTTGAAGCTAAGAGAAGGTTTATTGAATATGTTATTGAAGAAAAAGTAGTTGTTTACAAAGTAAGTAAATCTAAGATTATTGAAAAATTGAGGGAATTTGAATTTCCGTTCTATGTTGATAATACAGTACTAGAATACGATAGTACAATTGAAGTTAAGAGTGAATATAATTATCTACTTAATCTACCGATATTTACTTTCACACTTGAAAAAATTGAAGAACTGGATGATGATATCGCAGATAAGAAAGAAAAACATAATAAACTTGAAAACACAGATATTAAAGATATTTGGAGGAATGAACTAGATATCTTTGAAGAAAAATATAATGAATGGCTTCTATCTTCTAAAAAGGAATAATTTAATTTCTACTTTTACTCTTTCTACTTTTACTCTTTCTACTTTTACTCTTTCTATTAGATCTTTTATTTTTTCTATTAGATCTTTTATTTTTTCTATTAGATCTTTTATTTTTTCTATTAGATCTTTTATTTTTTCTATTAGATCTT
>Ga0233432_10006438_pt1 | contig 10019 bp, 7 predicted proteins | sample SI_122_August201_6_FD_179870 | JGI IMG/M metagenome (GOLD analysis project Ga0233432, IMG submission 179870) | Seawater microbial communities from Saanich Inlet, British Columbia, Canada - SI_122_August2016_10_MG | ecosystem: Environmental > Aquatic > Marine > Inlet | place: Canada: British...
TTTATACTCAGCCACATCTTTATCACTCTTGATTTCTTCAGCAAAACTGCGCAAAAACCATTCTTTAAACTCATTAATTGAATCATCTGAATTTTCTTCTAATTGAATATTTGTCATCAATTCATCGACTTTAGCACTTATACAATCTTCAACCCATTTGTATAGAATACTTGAAACATCTTTACCTCGTAAAATCCTATTGCGAAGAGTATAAATAAACTTCCTCTGTTCATTCATTACTTCATCATACTCGATAAGGTTTTTTCGGATTTCGAAATTGTATTCTTCTACTTTTTTCTGAGCATTTGAAATTGATTTGGTAAGCAATGAGTGTTCAATTGGTTCCCCATCACTAAGTCCGCTGCGTTGCATCCATTTTGTTGCCCAAGCTGGAGCGAATCGACGCATGAGATCATCTTCTAAACTCAAATAAAACCTTGACTCACCAGGGTCACCTTGTCTTCCAGAACGACCTCTTAATTGATTATCAATTCTTCGTGAGTCATGTCTTTCTGTACCAAGTACATAGAGCCCACCTAAGCTTTTGATTTCTTCTTGATAACCATCATACTCATTTTGTTTTTCAGCGATAAGTTTTTCTAAGTCTCCTTCATTTTGTAGTTCAGATCCATACTCATTTTTTAGAAGTTCCTCTATATTACCACCTAATACAATATCTGTACCACGACCAGCCATATTTGTTGCTACAGTGACACTTCCTTTTACTCCCGCCTGTGCAATGATCAAGGCTTCTCTTTCATGTTGTTTTGCATTCAGAACAGAGTGGGTTATCTTTGCTCTATTTAACAATAAACTAACTAACTCAGAAGACTCTATCGTTGCAGTACCGATTAAGATTGGTTGCCCTGTTTTATTACGCTCAATGACTTCCTTTGTGATTGATTCAAATTTTTCTTTATGTGTTCCGAAAATAAAATCGGGGCAGTCTAACCTTTGGCAAGGTCTATTCGGAGGGACTGCAATTACATCTAATTTATAAATTTTCAAAAACTCTGATGATTCGGTTAAGGCCGTACCTGTCATGCCACTGATTTTAGAATATAATTTAAATAAATTCTGAAAAGTGATACTAGCTAAAGTTTGACTTTCTTGTTTCATCTTTAGGCCTTCCTTGATTTCAATCGCTTGGTGAAGTCCATCAGACCACCTCCTACCATTCATAAGGCGCCCTGTGTTTTCGTCAACAATGATGATTTCATTATTCTGAGACACGTAATCTTTATCTATAGAAAAAAGGTTATGGGCTCGCAGTGCATTATTAATGTAATGCGGTAAATCCATATGTTTACCTGAATACAAATTATCTATCTCTAAATATTTTTCACATGAAGATACCCCTGTATCGGTTAATGTGATAGAAGTTTCTTTTTCATCTATTGTAAAATCTTCTCCTTTCTTTAATTTTACCGCAACATTATTGCACATGATATATTTTTCATCACTATCTTCGACAGGACCAGAAATAATCAGAGGAGTTCTCGCTTCATCAATTAAAATACTGTCGACTTCATCAATTATACAAAAGTTGAGATCCCCTTGTACTAAATCATCAACAGAAACTTTCATATTATCTCTTAAATAATCAAAACCAAATTCATTATTTGTTCCGTATGTAATATCACAATGATAATTACTTCTTTTCTCAGCAGGATCATCCATTTCCGTGTGAATACAACCAACAGTGAGACCTAAATATTCAAAAACTTGACCCATCCATTTACTATCTCTCTTTGCAAGATAATCGTTTACTGTAATAATGTGAACTCCTTTACCTGTGAGAGCATTGAGGTATGCTGGACAAGTAGCAACTAACGTTTTCCCCTCACCAGTCATCATTTCACAAACGGTTCCCCTATGAAGCAAAATACCACCAACTAGCTGCACGTCATAGTGACGCATACCAAGTGTTCTAATACTGGCTTCTCTTACTACTGCAAAAACTTCGGTTAAAATATCTTCTAAGGTTTTACCCTCTTCCAATTGCTTTTTGAAATAATTGGTTTTTTCTTTTAATTGTTCATCGCTCAGTGAGCTGATTTCTTTTTCTAAATCATTTATTTCAACAACGTATTTTTCTATTGATTTTATAGTACGTTCATTTCTACTCTTAAAAAAAAACTTTAATACAGAATCTAAAAATTCAGGAGCTTTCTTAAAATATTCTAATTTTTCAATCATTAGTTGTATACTATTTTCCTATTACAGGACCCATTTAAAGGGGGCAGTATACTAAAACTATTTATTTTTCATTTTTTATCTGAGCTTTATACAAATTTGATACGCTGTATTTCAGTAATTGATGATTTAGAGGTTTACTATTGGCCTGAAATGGGATAAATTGAACCCAAGTGACATTTTCTCTAATTGAAATTTCCAGTGGCATCCCAGTTTTTCCTTCAACAGCAGCATCTCCTACAATTTGATAACTCCACCCCTGAACAACCTTATTGTTTTCTCTTATTTTTCCTTTCATAAAGGAAATTTGACCATTAAATTTTATGATATAATTTGTGTTATTTTTGCGTTGACTTTCGTAGTGAATCAATAGTTTCTTATTATCATCACCACTGACAGGTATTTCACATTCCGTTTTCCATTGATATTTTTCTTTAATACCCAATGGAGGTAACATCACAAATAGCTTATGGGCTAATTCTTCGACACGGATACCTTTAAAAAAATATTGACCTATATCAGCTGAGTTATTCATATAAAATGATTTTTTAAAAATTTTACCATCTTTTTTGGCAGCAAGCCCATTTGGCAACATATAAATAAAGCTTTTATCATGTATGAAATAATTCCTTGGATCTCCCAACATTTCTCCCATTGGGTTTTCAACAGTTTTATCATTTTTAACCATTACAGGAGTTTCACTATTGCCATATATTTCATGCCATTCGTTACCCATATTTATCTTGGTTTTTTCTTCGAACTTTAAATTTTTAAGTTTATATTTAAAGATTGCAATTGGTTCTTTGAATCCATCAACTTCCTCATAACCCTGCCATTTTAAATCAAACTGACCCGCGCAAGTTGAGTTCCAAAAAGTTGGTTTTAATAACTTTGAGTCGGTTTTAGTTTTATCAATCTGTTGTGGTATTTGAGAAATCTGGACTTGGTTCACAAAACTGTATTTTTTGTTAATTTCATTCGGTTTGATCACTTGGTGACCTTTCCATTCACTAGGCCCAGGAGTTTGTATTTGATCCACTTCCCCACAACTACTAAATAGCACAAGTATGCTAAAAGCAATAATCGCAACAAATAGTTTATATGTTAAACTCATCAATTCAATTAACTCTCAACTTTTTCCTCAAGTTTTTTAAATACAACCTCATCAATTTTTCTCTCATTGGCTTTAGATATTTTGTAAAAAAGATTCAGTTCAGCTAATTCTCCTTGCTCACCTTCTGTTGGAATTCTGCCAAGTTGTGATATTAGCAGTCCACCAACAGAATCAAATTGCTCATTTTCTTCAATTTCTGTTTCAAAGACTTCATTGAGTTCATCAATTCTCAAACGGGCATTGACTATAATTTCACCACTGCCTATGACTTTATACATCATTTCTTCTTCATCCTCATGCTCATCTACAATTTCACCGACTATTTCTTCTAAAATATCTTCGAGAGATATCAAACCAGCCGTTCCACCATATTCATCCAATACGACTGCAATATGTAAATGCTGATCTTTAAATTCCTGAAAAAGTGATCGGATAGATTTACTAACAGGAACTAAATAAGGGTCATGCATTAATACATTTAAATGAGGCAATGGCTCAGTATGATCCCAATAAGGTAATAAGTCTCTTACGTGAACGAAGCCTATGATATTGTCACGATTTTCTTTATAAATTAATATTCGAGAAAGCTTACTCTCTTTCATTGCTTCAACTACTTTTTTCACACCTTCATCAACTGAAATTGCAATCATTTCTGTTCTAGGAGTCATTACTTCACCTGCATCGCGATCTTTAAACTCTATTAAATTTTCAATCATTTTCCGTTCAGCATCTTCAAAAACGCCTGCCTTCTCACCTTCATCAACGCTATCAAGTATTTTTTGCTCATGCTCTTCTTCTTCCTCTTCGACTTTATGCCCAATCATTCTCAATACAATTTCTTGCAGTGTATCAATAAGAAGTGTTAAGGGTTTCATTACATAATGAATCATTAACCACATTGGATATAAATACCAAATTATTTTTTCGGAAAAAGGTTCGCTGAGAGTTCTCAATAAAATAGATGAACAAAAGAAAACAATGCCTAGATAGATAAGTATTTCTTTACTAAATATATAAGACCCAAATGTTTGCATTTCTTTCAATTGGAAATAACGCATCATAAAACATAAGCCTAATAACAAAAATAATGAAGTCGCCCACTCAAGTTCCCTTAAATTTTTTTCATCATCAGTGAAAATTTTATTCATTCTTTCTGTATACCTGGATAGTGTTTCTTCTGAATTACCAAACTTTTTTTGCAACATTTCTTTGATGATACCAAAACTTGCAAACCGTAACGAATCGCTCATCATTGCACTTAAAATATATAAAGCTGTGAATACTGCTGCCAATAGGCTAAATAGAGTAATCTCCATTAGATATTTATTTCAATCCCCTCTAATATAAGTGCGTCTTTTTGTAATACTAACATCTCGTTCTTTTTTTCTTCTGTATCATCTTCATAGCCTAATAAATGCAACAAACCATGTAGGCAATAAAACTGTATTTCGGCTTTAAAATTATTACTAAACTCCTCTGCGCATTTGGTCGCGACATCCTCACACACGATTATATCTCCAAGATAATTATCGTCCTCACTACTTGGGAATGCCATAACATCAGTGTCGCTAGCATCATCCATATAAAACTTATGCATTTCTACCATTGAGTCCGAATCACATACTTTGATTCCGGCTGAATAAAATCCCTTTTTAAAATTTATTGCTGAGAGTAAATTTCTTGAACATCTCTCTAAGGTTTCAATTCCAATTTTTTCTTCATTTAAAGTGCTATCTTCTGTTACAAAAAGCTCTATACTCCGCTCTCCCTCCAATGATTAACAGCCTACTCCGTAGTACGAAAAGCCATTTGATTGCACTTCTTTTTTATCATAAATATTGCGACCATCAAATATTTTATCACCTTTCATTTTTGATTTAAGCAAATCAAAGTCTAAGGTTCGAAATTCATTCCATTCAGTCACCAAAAGAAGAGCATCAGCACCGTTTAAAGCTTCTTCTTGAGAATCTGCATAAGTAATTTTGTCACCTAAACAGAAATCTTTTGTCACTTGCATTGATTGAGGGTCATAAGCAACAACCTTTGCACCTTTATCTAAAAGAAACTCTATAATTACCAGACTTGGAGCTTCACGCATGTCATCAGTTTTGGGTTTAAATGCTAACCCCCATACTGCGAAAAGCAATCCCTCTAAATTACCAAAAACTGATTCCATTTTTTTGGCCATGAACAGTTTCTGGTCAGCATTTACATCGTTTACAGCTTTCATGATTTTCATAGGAATAAAATTATCAAGCCCTGTTTTTTCGATAGCTTTTACATCTTTAGGAAAACAGGAACCACCATAACCAACACCTGGAAACAAAAATGATGATCCAATTCTTTTATCTGCTCCGACTGCTTTACGAACTTTATTAATGTCTGCCCCGACCGCATCACTTAACTGAGCCATCTCATTCATAAATGATATTTTTGTCGCTAGCATTGCATTGGACACATATTTTGTTAATTCCGCTGACTTTATATCCATGCATAAAATAGGTGCACCTGTTCTTACAAAGGGTTCATATAGTTTTAGCATAAAATCTTCTGCAACTTGACTCTCAGAACCAATCACAATTCTATCTGGATGGAGGAAATCGGAAAGAGCAGCACCTTCTTTCATAAATTCAGGATTTGAGACAACGTCAAAAGGAACACTTGTCAATGATTGAATTTTTTCTTTAACTAAATCTGCTGTACCAACAGGCACTGTACTTTTATCAACAACAACCGTATAGCTTTTTATATTTTCACCCAATTCCTTTGCTACGGCTAAAACATACTGAACATCAGCACTGCCATCTTCATCCATAGGTGTGCCAACAGCAATGAAGACGATTTTAACATTATCTAAATGTTCTTTTAAATTAGTTGTGAATTTTAATCGACCTGAATCGATACCATTTTGCATCATCTCACTTAAACCAGGTTCATAAATTGGCACAATACCTTGTTTTAATTTATTAACTTTGTTTTCGTCTATATCAACACAAATCACGGAATGACCAGATTCAGCAAAACAGACACCTGCTACTAAACCGACATATCCCGTACCTACAACAGCTATATTCATTTAACTTCTAATATATTAATCAATGATGAATTATGAATAATTTCTTTTTTTGCAACCATTTTAAGAAAATGAAATTTTATTAAATTTATTCATTGTTATCGGCAAAAGAAATAACGAGATCCCTAAACAATATAAAATCATATATATCGCAATGTCACTATTATAATCTTGATATTCAGCAGCAATAAAAAATTGGAAATTTGGAAACATAAAATAAATTCCTTTAACCAATACCTCTAAGCTGCCACCTCCTCCAGCTTTTGATAAAACACTTGGTAAAATACCTATAAAAAAGGATCCCGCAATATAAAACCCTAAAATCATAATCGTAAAAGCTTCACTTAAAAATAACCCACATATACATGAAACCACTGAAATCACCCATAAATAACAGCTAAAATGGAAAGCAGGTTTGTATAAATTATTCATCAAAGGAACATCGAACTCACACTGCATAACCAGACATCCATAAGCCACACATAAAAAGAAACATAAAAATATGAAACTCAAAGTAAAACACCCTAATACTTTTCCTAACACATAGGCATTTCTAGATATAGGTTTACTCAAAATCAGCAGGTGAGATTTTGAACTTATTTCTATCGGCAATTCATTCAAAACAATAAATAACAGAATCAGTAAGCCACCATAAACAGCGGTTTCTGTGGGAGCTAAATTCCCCTTAGCGAGGTCTTGCAGTGTGAAAAAAGAATCTGTAAATGAATAAATCGCAACACAAACCATAGCTGCAACAGTGTATATCGCACCTCGTTTTAAATTATGCCTGACAACGGAATCCCAAATTGCCCACATTTTAAATTATTATGAGTTTTATAGTGATTTTCTTGTTGGACTGAGATTTTTGGGGGCAACATCACCACATACATGACAAAAATTACCCTTTAATATGGTTTTATCTCTAGCACAAACGCCATAAACAGAAGCTTTCAAACCGCAATATGAACAAAAATGATCACCTGCAATCAATTCATTATAACAGCGTTTACAAGCATGAGGTGATGGCATTAGCTCTTCAAAAATTTGCTTAACTTTGTGTATAGACTGTTTAGAAACTTTATTTTCTTCAAGTCCAACTCTAGTGAGAAATGTTTTAACATTTTTTCTCAACTCAGGCATTACCCATGCGTAAGACATACTGTCATTTGGCATTGGTTCCATTTCAGAAGGGTCTTCCCCTCCTTCTGAATTAAAATTTTGCATATCATCATTTTCAAGGTCACTAGACTTCATGTAAAGTTCGTGATAAACGTCGATTATCTTACTCATCGTAATTAAATCACGCTTTTTAGGATCAATATCTCTTAGCCTAACGACTGTTCTTAAGTATTGACGACCCAAGTAATCTTTGTTTGGGCCTCCACCATCAACACAGATTGTCAAAAACTCCAATGCTTCCTTATAGTCTTTTTTAACTTGTGTTGAAATTGTACTAGCCATTTCAGCAAACTCCTTTCTGTCTTCTCTTAAATAATGCATCGCGAGCTTAGCTAGATCGATTGCCTTATCAGGTAACTCAGTTCTAACTCTTAAAATACCATATTTATATGCCTTTTTGAAAGTTGGGTCCAATCTAACTACTTTTAAAAAACCTGCAAAATCACGCTTTGCCATATTTATAGTATGCTCATCTTTTTGAGCTTTTGACATCCCTTTAGTAGATTTTTCAGCTCTTAAATTTGTCCTCATCCAGATAAAGTCTGCAAATACTGAATCGAAACCTCCTGTTAGCATTCTGCCACGGCTTAAATACTCTTCTCCTACATCAGAAGATCTATCTTTTTTTCTTACTATTTCACTTTGCTGACTGAAATAAATCATTAATGCCGCTGATATTGCTAATAGCATATATACATGAAGTGGCTTTTTCATATTCTTTCTCCGGTCCTAATTCTCTATAAGTCTCTTTGTTTAAATACAATTAGCGCTAATGTCGCAGCCATTATAGCATATGCCAATCCATAGGCCGTTGAATACATTAAATATGAACTCGAAACCGTTAAGCCTGCGGCAACTTCGCCTTTTATATCAAACAGAAAAAAGTTTGGTATAATATATTTGAGAATGCCAGCAATTTTTGCCATTCCCGCCCCAGAATTTGCATACATAAAAGTAGCATTACCCACTATGAAAATACATACGGATGAAATAACGACAATACCTTCAGAGAAAAACAAACATAAAATCAATGTTAGAGCGATTAGATCAATTGAACCAATAAAAGACAACCAAAAAGATTGAAATAATGATGCTGTAAAACCATCAACCAATATGTCTTTCTTTAAAATAAACACAAACACAATACCGATCGTAACAACAATCATATTCCGCAATACTAACATGCTTATACCTATAAGTTTACCGAGTAAGTACGCTTCTCTACCAAGAGGTTTTGAGAAAATTGTCATTGCTGTTTTATTCCTGAGCTCTGTTGGAATTTGAAAAGCAGTCGTCAGTGCAGTTAAAGCGCCGACGATGGCTATCATAGCTAAACCAACATCCTTTAACATTTTATCAGCTATATTCAAACTTATGTCTTCATATTTTGCAAATACAGCAACCTGAAGTATAGCAATAACCAATAGAAAATATACCACACCTTTTCTGCGGTTAGCACTTTTATATGCATCAATTGCAATTACCATTGCATCGTTTAACATAATTTTCCTCTCATTTTAATCATGCAATACCTCTAGATTCACTATCTAATTTGATTTTTTCTATAAAAACCGGCTCTAATTCACTGTAGCTTAGTTCTATGCTTGATTCCTTCAAGTCATTTTTTTGCAAATAGCTACATATTTCTTCTTTTTGTTTTTCTGTTTTTACGTCCAAAACCCATTGCCTGTGGCTCTTTGACATGCTATCGACTATTTTTTCCACAGCATCAAGATGACTTGCGGGCATTTCTTCTACTCTAATACTATAATTTGACACATTGACGAGGTCTTCAATACCTCCTTGATATATAAGCTGGCCATGATTCATTATCCCAACATGATCACAGATAGCTTGTACATCACTCAGTATATGGCTTGAAAAGAATACCGTTTTCCCCTTTGCTTTAAGGCCTTGCATGATACTCTTTAATTCCGCCCTACCTAGTGGGTCCAAGCCTGTTAATGGCTCATCAAAAATCGCTAAGTCCGGGTTGTTTAATAAAGCTTGAGCCACACCGATCCTTTGCAGCATTCCTTTAGAAAACTCGCTTAATTTCATTGATTCTTTGCCTTTCATATTAACAAGTTCTAGCATTTCAAATATTTTATCTTTACGGACCGCTCGTTCTATATGGAGCGTTTTTGCACAAAAATTCAAAAAATCATAAGCCGATAAATGCCTCTGAAAATAAGCTTCTTCCGGTAAAAAACCAACCTTTTCTTTGGTTCGAACATCACCCATTGGGTGGCCTAAAACTGATCCAGAACCTGATGTCGGATAAGATAATCCTAACAACATTTTAATGGTTGTCGTTTTTCCCGCACCATTTAAACCTAAAAAACCGTAGATAGAACCAGATGGAACTTGTAAATTGACTTTATCTACAGCAACAATTTTTTTAAATGAGAGGAATTTACTATATTCTTTAGCTAATTCCCTAGTATCTATAGCGTT